>Ga0066602_10000655_pt1 | contig 26956 bp, 21 predicted proteins | sample Higcelweek5metaG_FD_59481 | JGI IMG/M metagenome (GOLD analysis project Ga0066602, IMG submission 59481) | Freshwater pond sediment microbial communities from the University of Edinburgh, under environmental carbon perturbations - High... | ecosystem: Environmental > Aquatic > Freshwater > Pond...
TCGACGGCGGGCAACCTCGAATTCCCTGAGTGCGACAAATCTCCGTCTCGCGCGCCGAGGAAGCCATTCCCTTGACTGGCAGGTGTGGGCGCAACAGCCCAACGCAGTGAGCTGCGGAAAATAGCTGGCGCGTACTCTGGCGAGGCTGCCGCTGGAGGCTCGTCGCCTCAGCGCGACTACTTCCAGCAATCTGTCGGACTTAAGAATCGGGGGATTACGAATCCGGTGGACCGGTTTAGCGCGCGACGGCGGCGCTGTCTTCGACATGCCCGCAGGCGCGCCGGGCGGTAGTTCGTTGTCTGGCGGAGCTGCCGGAAGTGGAGCGTGGGAGAAAAGGTGTTGACGATGCGCGTTTCTAACATTACTAAACTATAAACAAAAGCTAAGAATGACTTTCGACTCGTCTAGCGGCGCATCCGCACTGGATATGGAACTCTCTACGGACGAAGCAATTGCCTATGGTTTTAGAGTGGACTTCCGGCTTTGTTTCTGGGGAGGCACCGGTGCCGCGGCAACACGCTTCGATGTGCGCGCCCGGTCGGTTTCGAAGCGCCGTTGCCTATGCCGGACGGCCGACCTGGCCAAGCGCCGGTTCGGCAAACGGTGTGCCCGCGTTACTGCGGTATCCGGCAGTCTGGGCCGAGCCAGTGAGATGGCGCAGTTCGCCGTGGAAGAGCCGAAGGTGCGCCGCAAGGCGAAGCCGCCGGAGGCGGGCCGCCGTCCGCGCCGGTGAGCCGAACTTCTGTCGCTTTGCCGGCCGTGCCGTCAGCACGGTCAGCATGCGCCGATACAACCATGCGATTCCTCGATCCCTATCTTGCCGACAACGATCTCAGTGCGCTGACCGCCCCCGAGCGGCTGCGCTGGGCGTGGGAAGCCTTCGGCGACAGAGCCGCGATCGGCACCAGTTTCCAGGGCGCCGGCCTCGTCGCGATCCACCTCGCGCGCGGTGCCGGATTGAGATTCCCGATCTTCACTCTGGATACCGGGCTTCTGTTCCCCGAGACTGCCGAATTGAAGCGGAGCCTCGAAACGTTCTGGGACACCCGCATCGAGACGCTTGCGCCGGCGATGGATGTGCACGCGCAGGAGCTCCACCTCGGCCCGGAGCTCTGGAATAAGGACCCCGACCTCTGCTGCACGCTACGCAAGGTCGAGCCGCTACGCCTCCGTCTCGAATCCGCCGACTGCTGGATCACCGGGCTGCGCCGCGACCAGTCCGCCGGGCGCGCGGACACCGGTGTGCTCGAGAAACACCGGCTCGAAGGCGACGCCGGGAGCCACCTCTGGAAACTCAACCCGCTGGCCGACTGGTCGCGCGATGCCGTGTGGCAGTTCATCCGTGAGCACGGCATCCCCTACAACCCGCTCCACGACCGCGGCTACCGCTCGATCGGCTGCGCGGTCTGCACTCGCCCGTCCGGAAACGGCGGCGACGAACGCGCCGGCCGTTGGACCGGCTTCCGCAAGAGCGAGTGCGGTATCCACACTTTCACCCGGAAGATCGCCGCCCCGGCGCCCGTACCCGAGTCGCCGGAGGCTCCTTCGATCTGAACCGCCAACCGCCATCCTCATTCTCCGATCGCATCCACATGGACCATATCACCCGGCTCGAACAACAGAGCATCTTCATCCTCCGCGAGGCCTACCACAGTTTCGATTCCATCGTCATGCCCTGGTCGATGGGCAAGGACTCCAACGTCCTCATCTGGCTCGCGAAGAAGGCCTTCCTCGGGCGCGTGCCGTTCCCGCTCCTGCACATCGACACCACCTACGAGTTCCCCGAGATGTACCAGTTCCGCGAGTGGGCGACGAAGTTCCACGGCGTCGAGGTGAAGGTCGCCATCAACGAGGACGCCCGCCGCCGCGGCATCGGCTACGAGACGCACGACGCCCTCACCGTCACCCACGAGCTCAAGACCGTCGCGCTCCAGCAGGCCCTCGCCGAGGGCAAGTGGCAGGCGCTCGTCACCGGCGTGCGCCGCGACGAGGATTCGACCCGCGCCAAGGAGCGGTATTTCTCCCCGCGCAACAAGGACAACGAGTGGAACTACAAGGACCAGCCGCCCGAGTTCTGGAACCAGTTCGCCACCCACGTCGGCCCCGGCGAAAGCGTCCGCGTACAGCCGATACTCGACTGGACCGAGCTCGACATCTGGTTCTACATCCGCCGCGAGGGCATCCCGGTCCCGGGCCTCTATTTCGCCCGCGACGGCAAGCGCTACCGCTCGTTGGGCTGCTGGCCGGTCACGCATCCGGTCGAGAGCGACGCCTCGAACGTCGACGAGATCATCGAGGAACTCCGCACGGCCAAGACCAGCGAGCGCGCCGGCCGCTCCGCGCAGGACGATGCCGAGCGCAACGCCATGCAGAAGCTCCGCGCCAAGGGATTCTTCTAGAATGCGGATCTCGGATTGCGGAACGGTCGAACCGTTCCGCTCCGGGCCGCCCGCCGCCACCTCCCGTTTTCCTCTCCACTTCCAAACCATTCCTTCCGTGCCCACCGCCTCCGCCAACCCGAAACTCGAAACCCGAAACCTGGAACCCGCCGGCCTGCCGGCGAACGTCGCCGCCGTGCCCGCGAAGGTCGGCGAGCCCGACCGCCTCAACGTCGTCGTCGTCGGCCATGTCGACCACGGCAAGTCCACCTTCATCGGCCGCCTGCTCTTCGACACCGGCTCGCTCAAGCAGGGCAAGCTCGAGCAGGTGCGGAAGGCCTGCGCCGCCGAGAGCATGGAGTTCGAATACGCCTTTCTCCTCGACGCGCTGCTCGAGGAGCAGGCGCAGAACATCACCATCGACACCACGCGCATCCCCTTCCACACCGCGCGGCGCGAGTACGCGATCATCGATGCTCCCGGCCACGCCGAGTTCCTCAAGAACATGGTCACCGGCGCATCCTCCGCCTCGGCCGCGTTCCTCCTGATCGACGCCCACGAGGGCATCCGCGAGCAGTCGAAGCGCCATGCCTTCCTGCTCTCGCTGCTCGGCGTCCGCCAGCTCGTCGTGCTCGTCAATAAGATGGACCTCGCCGGCTTCGACGAAGCCCGTTTCCGGCGGATCGTCGCCGAGTATACGGAGTTTCTAGACACGCTCGGCCTTGAGCCGCGGCACTTCATCCCGATCGCAGCACGGCACGGCGACAACGTAGCCGGTCGCAGCGCGCGCATGCCGTGGTATGCGGGGCCGACCGCTGTCGAGGCGCTCGACGGCTTCACCGACACCATCGATCTCTCCGCGAAGCCGCTGCGCTTCGTCGTGCAGGACGTCTACCGCTGGGACGGCAAGCGCGTCTTCGTCGGCCGCGTCGAATCGGGCACGCTCAAGGAGGGCGACCGCATCGTGTTCTCGCCCGGCGGCAAGACCTCCACCGTCGCGAGGATCGAGCGCTGGAGCGCGCCCGCCCGCAAGGCGGCCGAGACGGGCGAATCCGTCGGCATCACGCTCGTCGACCAGATCTTCGTCGAGCGCGGCCATGTCGCCACGCACGAGAAGGACGGCGCCTACGAGGGCCAGCAGTTCCGTGCCCGCATATTCTGGATTCAGCAGGAGAGCCTCCGCCCCGGCCAGCCGCTCACGCTGCGGCTTGTCACGCAGGAGACCGCGGCCGAGGTCGTGTCGATCGAGAAAGTGGTCGACGCCACCACGCTCAGCGAGGTGACGCGCCCCGTCGCCGACGCCCATGTCGCCCGGCATGAGGTGGCCGAGGTGACGTTGCGTACGAAGAAACCGGTGGCGTTCGACGTCACAGGCGTCATCGCGTCCACCAGCCGTTTCGCGCTCTACGCCGGCCGTGCCCCCTCGGGCGGCGGCGTGGTCCTGCCCGCCCACTACTTCCAGCGCGGCAGGGAGGGCGGCATCGCCGAGAACCTCTTCTGGTCGTCCGGCCGCATCACCCGCCAGACCCGCGAGGCGCGCAACGGCCACCCGGGCCTGGTCGTCTGGCTCACCGGCCTGTCCGGCTCGGGCAAGTCGACGATCGCCTCAGAGCTCGAGAAACAGCTCTTCGGCACCGGCCGCCAGGTGTATCTGCTCGATGGCGATAATCTCCGCCAGGGTCTCAGCGCCGGGCTCGGCTTCTCCGCCGCCGACCGCACCGAGAACATCCGCCGCGCCGGCGAGGTCGCCAAGCTTCTGTCCGATACCGGCCAGATCGTGATCACCGCGTTCATCTCGCCCTTCGCGGCTGACCGCGACCGTGTCCGTACTCTCCTGCCGGAGGGCCGGTTCGCCGAGGTGTACGTCAACGCCCCGGTCGAGGTCTGCAAGACCCGCGACTCGAAGGGCCTTTACGCACGCGCCGAGCGCGGCGAGATCAAGGAGTTCACCGGCATCAGCTCGCCCTACGAGCCGCCGACGCACCCAGACCTCGAGCTGCGTACCGACAGGATATCCACCGATCAGGCGGTCGAGAAACTCCTCGAGTACCTCGCCCCTCGCATCGAATACAACCGCGACCCGCAGATCTGAACGCCGCGACCTCGGCGCCGCCACGCCCTGGCCGCGGGGCTCCTCGCGCGGCCGGCGCTCCAGTCTTGCGCGCGAGGATTCGCCGAATCCTCGCGCATAAACTCCGTGGTCCGTGGGGCCGACAGTCAGACGAAGTGGCTGCCGCGAGGGGCCGTGAAGAGGCGCGGGGGCGAGGGGTTCTCGCGAGCCCAACCGGCGACGGCGCCCACCACCACAATCAGCGGCGTTGCGAGCCCGTTCTCGGCGAGCTCGCGGTCGATCGATGCCAGCGTGGAGAAGAGGACGCGCTCCCGCTCCGTCGTGCCGGCCTGGATGGCGGCGCACGGTGTCTCGGGAGACCAGCCGGAATCGAGGAAACGGGTGCGCACGTCCGCCATCGAGTGCAGGGGCATCATCACGATCACGGTTTCCGTATCGGGAATACGGGCGACGGTGCCGTCGGCGTGGTGCCCGGAGACGATGGCGAAGCTGCGCGAGAGGCCGCGATGCGTGATGGGGATTCCGGCGTAGGCGGGGACGGTGAGCGAACTGGACAGCCCCGGCACCACCTCCACGGGTACGCTTGCGGCGTGGCAGGCTTCGATCTCCTCGCCGCCGCGGCCGAAGACGAAGGGATCGCCACCCTTGAGGCGCACGACGAAATGCCCTTCGCGGGCGAGACGGACCAACAGCGCGTTGATCTCGGTCTGCGAGTGGGAGGTGTCGAAGCCCTTTTTCCCAACGGCGTGAAGCCGGCAGGAGGTCGGCACCATGCGTAGCAGCTCGGGCGAGACCAGCCGGTCGTACACGAGCGCGGTGGCGCGTCCGAGGGCGCGCAGCCCCATGCGCGTGATGAGATCCGGGTGTCCGGGACCGGCGCCGACGAGGATGACGCGGCCGGTACCGGGGGCCGGGCGCACTGCATCGGGCGACGACTCGTTCGCCTCGTCGGTGCAGGCATCGAGCGCGGCACGCAGCGATCTTTCGCTGACGTCTGAACCTTCGCGGCGGATACGGTCGAGCCATTCATCCCAGTCGATACTTTTCCAGAAACGCTCGCGTTTCTCGGGCGAAAGTCGCGCGCGCGACTCGGCTCGGAGTTTGGCGACCAAGCCGACCAGATCGCCGAAACCGTCGGCGATCCAGTCCAGGAGCTTACGCCGGGCGAACGACGCGAGCGAAGGTGCGCCGCCATCCGTGCCGATGGCGATCTGGACACCCTGTGTGCGGGCCACGGCAGGGACGTGGAAGTCGCACAGGTCGGGCGAGTCGACCACGTTGCAGAGGATGCCCCGGCGAGCGCAGGCATCGTGGACGCGACGGTTGGCATCCTGGTCCGAGGTGGCGGCGACAACGAGGCGAACGCCCGCCTCGTCGCCGGCCTGCCAGCACCGTTCGATGCGTTCGTAGCGGCCGACGATGCCGGCGAATTCCGGATCGAAAACCGGCGCCACCACGCGCAGCCGCGCGCCGCAGTCGATCAGGTCCTGGGCTTTGCGTGCGGCGACCTTTCCGGCGCCGACGAGCAGCACCTCGCGATCGGCGAGATCGAGTGCCAGCGGATAGAGCGGTGGGCGTGTTTGCGACATGGTGCGACCGGCGGTGGAGGCGCGTGCGCCGGAGCGCCTCGCGAACTGCGGGGATGCGCGAGCGGGATTATGCCTTCTTCCGGATGAGGACGCGGAAGGATGTGCCCTCGGGCTCGATCGCGAGGACGGTGTGGCCGTCGTTGCGGGCGCTGTCGGGCACGTTGCGGGCGCCGTTCTCGTCGAGGATCACGGCGAGCGTTTGGCCGGGCTTGAGCGGGGCGAGCGCCATCTTCGTCTTCACATAGTTGAGCGGGCAGACGACGCCGCGGAAGTCCTTCGTCACATCGGCCGCGGACTGGGCGGACGACTGAGCTGCGGATACGGCTGCCGCAGGGGCCGGAGCCGGTGTGGGCGCGGTGCCGGCTGGCGCCGCGGTGCGCTTCGGGAACTGCAGCGTGGCATCCATGCTCTTGAAGAGTCCCTGGATCGTGGCGACGAAGGCGGCGGTCTCCTCGGGCGTGCCGGAGAAGACGGAGGCCGGATCGGGCGCCGCGGCGGCACGTTCGCCCTTGGCGAGCAGCGGCTCGACGGCGGGGTCGACGAGATCGGCGTCGAGGAAATGGCGACGGAAGAGCGCGAAGGCGTCGCGGTCGCTGTTGGCCTGTTCGCCGCGGGTGACGAGCAGGGCGCGGGCGGAGAGCACGGCGGCGGAGTAGTGGCGGTTCTCGGCGAGCGCCTCGGCGGCGCTCTTCAGATCGACCTCGATGAGGTCGAGCACGCCGGCGCCGCACTCGCCCGGACCGCGGCCGGCGAGCGAGAAGAGTTCCTCGGCGCTCCAGTCGTAGTAGAAGTTCCGATCCTCTTTGAAGGAAGGGACGTGGCGATGTTTCTCGGCAAGACCGTCGATCAAGGTTTGGGAACTGCGAAGGAATGCCGCGAAATCGGGACGCGCGGGCGACACGGTGTAGGCGTCGATCAGGTCGACGAGGAAATCGGGCACGCGGCGCGCGGGGATGCTGTGCTTGCCGGCGGCGAGTACGGTGGCGCCCTCCTCGACGTGGCCGCCGAGCTGCACCGTGTAGTGCGGGACGAGCCGGCCGTCGATGCGGCGGGCGCTGCCGTGGAGGCCGATGTCGGCCACGGGATGGCGGCCGCAGGAGTTCGGGCAGCCGCTGATGTTCAGCTGGAGTTCGTCCGCCGCATCCAGATCCACATCGCTCTTGGTGAGGGCTTCGGTAATGGCGTGCGCGAGGCCGCGGGAAAGGCAGATGCCGAGGCGGCAGTTGGCCGCGCCCGTGCAGGTGACGAGGTCGCGCAGCACAGGGGCGAGCCCGGTGCCGAGGCCGAGCGGTTCGAGCGCGGCGTGGAGCGCGGGCAGCTCGGAGGCGCGGACCCAGCGCAGGACGAGATTCTGTTTCTGGCTGGCGCGGAGCTGACGGTCGCCGAAGAGAGCGGCGATGTCGGCGAGCCGGCGGAGCCGGTCCGCGGCGATGTCGCCGAGCACGAGCGGGAGCTCGACGCGGAAGAAACCGGGCTGTTTCTGCGGCTGGACGACGGTCGCGCGCCAGCGTTCGAAGGTCGGTGAAGTGGATACTGGAGCGCCGGAGGCCGGTGCTGCGGGCAACGGTGCGGGGGCCGGCAGCGGTTTCAGTGGCGGCACCGCGGGCTTCTGGCTGCGGACGAGCGCGAGCTGCTCGAGGTAGAGTTTGCGGAAGGCGTCGAGCCCGATCTGGCGGATGAGGAAACGCAGGCGCGCCTGGCGGCGGTCCTTGCGGTTGCCGTGGGTGTTGAAGACGCGCTTCACCGCCTCGGCGATGTACGGCACGTCCTCGGCCGGGACGAAGTCCTCGAACGGATCGGCGACGCGGCTGATCGCGCCGAGCCCGCCGCCGATCCAGACGGAGAAGCCTTCGACGCCGTTGCGGATTTTGGCGATGAAGCCGAGGTCGTTGATGGTGGCGCCGGAGCGGTCGCGGCGGCTGCCGGAGAACGCGATCTTGTATTTGCGCGGCAGTAGGAAGGACTGCGGGTCGTCGAGCAGGAACTCGGTCAGGCGGAGGACGTGCGGGGTGACGTCGAACACCTCGTCGACGGCGACGCCGGCCTCGGGATCGCCGGTGATGTTGCGCACGGTGTTGCCGCCGCCGCCCTTGGTTGAGAGCCCGGCCGCGGCGAGCGCGGTGAGGGCCGGGTGGATGGCGTCGACGGGGACGCGATGGAGTTGGATGTCCTGCCGCGAGGTGACGTGGAGCACGCCGTTGGCGTGGATCTCGGAGACATCGGCGAGGGTGCGTAGTTGGTGCGGCAGGGCGATGCCGGCGGGGAAGCGCACGCGGAGCATGTAGGTGCCGGATTCGCGTTGCTCGTAGACGCCCTGCGGGACGCGGAAGACCAGGAACTGAGTGGGCGAGATCGCGCCGGACTTGAACTGGCCGACGTTCTTGTCGAAGGCGGCGAGATCGTCGGGCAGGCTGGACGGGAGCTGCCAGGCGTTGGCGGAAAGGGTTTCGGTGCTCATGGGGAGATGCGGAAAGGGCGGACTCAATCGGTGGGAAGTCCCTCGTTGCCGAGGATGTCGGTGAAGTAGCTGGCGTATTTGAATCCGCTGTCGGGCGAGATGCCGACGCCCAGGCCCGGATTGTCGCGGAGGAATTCCGAGGCGGCGTGTGCGATCGCGCCGGTGGAGGGGCCGACGATCAGGCCCTCCTCGCGGAAGAGGCGTTTGGTCGTGGCGTAGGCGGGCTCGTCGTCGACGCGGATGACGTGGTCGATCACGCTGGTATCGAGGATGGCGGGTTGTTTCGCCTCCTGGAAATTCTTCAGTCCGGGCAGGCGATGCCCGCGACGCGGCTCGATCGCGATCACCTTCACCTTCGGGTTCTGCTGCTTCAAGTAACGGCCGACGCCGGTGATCGTGCCGCAGGTGCCGTAGGCGGCGAAGAAGTAGTCCACGCGGCCCTCGGTCTGTTGCCATATCTCGGGACCGGTGGTGGCGAAGTGCGCGGCGACGTTGTCGGAATTTTCGTACTGGTTGGGCATGACGTACCGATCCTTGGTGGCGGCGCCTTCGACGAAGGAGCGGGCGAGCGCGATGGCGCCGTCCTTCGGGTGGTTGATCGGGCAGAGGTCGTCGGGAGTGGCCCAGACTTCGGCGCCGAGCATGCGCAGGAGAATTTTCTTCTCCTCGGGCACGCCGTCGGGGATCGTGATGGTGATCTTCTGACCGAGCAGGGCGGCGAGGGCGGCGAGGGCGATGCCGGTGTTGCCGGAGCTGGGCTCGACGATGGACTTGCCGGCGAGCTGGCCGCGCTCCTGGAGCCCCTTGAGCAGGTAGAACGCGGTGCGGTCCTTGATGGAACCGAACGGGTTGAACCACTCGAGCTTCAGGTAGAGCGCGGAGGGTTTGGCCGGGCCGATCCGGTTGAGCCGCACGAGCGGTGTCGGATTCTGCGGGTTGGCGATGAGCTCGCGTATGTCGTCGTACCGGCGGTGCTGATGCGACGAGGCGAGGGGGGAGGCGGTGGCTTGTGCCATTTTCGTGGGAGGTGAAGGGATCAGACGTCGCCGGTCGGCTTGTTGAACCGTGTGCGCTCGGTGCTTTCGATCTGCATCACCTTGCCGTCGTGGATGACGATCTGGACGATGCCGAAGCGGAGTTTGCCGACCTTATCGATGACGATCTGGAGCCACTCTGGAGTGGAAGGCGTTTGCGCTGGATTGGGCGAATGGGAAGTAGGCTTGGACATAGGGAAGCGGGTTGCCGGGAGCTGGCGCCAAAGTTTGGATGTGCTGCGGGGCCGAGGGTGGGGCGCGGGTTCAGATCGCATACTCCTCGCGCAGCGTTTTGTTGCGGCGGATGCGCAGGAGAACCGGGTCGCCGACACGGATCTTGAGTGTGTCGAACTCGGCGCGGGACAGTTCGACATCGACAGGTGCGGCGTCGAACGAACGTTCGCAGGCGAGCGAGACGCGGGCCCCGGCTGCGTGGATGTTGCGGATCAGCCCCGCTTCGCCAACGAGTCCTACCGAGTACCGGTTGATCGTGAGGTCGTGGGGGCGGACGAAGATGGCGCCGGGACCGTCCGGCGTGGCGAGCGAGGACTCGGGCTCGTAGCCGCGCCACGGGAGACCGAGGCGATTCACATTGCCGAGGAAGCGGTACACAAACGGCGTGGCGGGACGGTCGTAGACCTCCTGGGGTGTGCCCACCTGCTCGATGCGCGTATCGTTCATCACGACGACCTCGTCGGCGATCTCCAGCGCCTCCTCCTGATCGTGGGTGACGAAGACGGTGGTGAGACCGATCTCGTCGTGGAAGTGGCGGAGCCAGCGGCGCAGATCCTTGCGCACGCGGGCGTCGAGCGCGCCAAAAGGCTCGTCGAGCAGAAGCACCTTGGGCTCCACCGCCAGCGCGCGGGCCAGTGCGACGCGTTGTTGCTGACCGCCGGAGAGCTGGCTGGGGAAACGGGCGCCGAAGTCCTCGAGCTGGACCCGCTTCAGGAGCGAGCGGACGCGGTCCTCGATTTCCGGTTTCGACAGACGTTCGGAGCGGCTGCGCACTTCGAGGCCGAAGGCGACGTTCTCGTTCACTGTCATGTGGCGGAAGAGTGCGTAGTGCTGGAAGACGAAGCCGACACGGCGCTTCCCGGCGGGGGTGCGCGTGACATCGACGCCGTGAAGCGCGACACAGCCGGCGTCGGCATGTTCAAGACCGGCAATGATGCGCAACAGCGTGGTTTTTCCGGAACCGGAAGGGCCGAGCAGGGCGACGAGTTTCCCCGTGCCGACGTTGAGGCAGACGTCGTCGAGCGCGCAGTAGGCGCCGAAATGCTTGGTGATATGGGCGGCGAGGACGGACATCGAGAAGGTCGGCGGTGGGAAGAGTGGAGCGCGAAGAAGTCGGAAAGGATGGGGCGGCAGGGGGGCGGAGTCCGGATCGGTGTTACATTTCGGATTCTTCAGCCTGCGTTCGCGCCTGCGAGGGCGCGGGAGTGGCGCCGCTCGACGAGGGCTTTCAGGACGAGTGTGGCGAGTGCGAGAAGCGCGAGGAGCGAGGCCACGGCGAAGGCGGCGACGTAGTTGTACTCGTTGTAGAGGATCTCGACGTGGAGCGGCAGGGTGTTGGTCTCGCCGCGGATGTGTCCGCTGACGATGGAGACGGCGCCGAACTCGCCCATCGCGCGGGCGTTGCAGAGGATGACGCCGTAGAAGAGCCCCCATCTGATGTTCGGCAGCGTCACCCGGCGGAAGACCTGCCAACCGCCGGCGCCGAGCGAGATCGCGGCGTATTCCTCGTCGGTGCCTTGCGACTGCATGAGCGGGATCAGCTCGCGGGCCACGAAGGGGAACGTGACGAAGACGGTCGCCAGGACGATGCCCGGAACCGCGAATACGATCTGGATGTCGCGGGCGTCGATCCACGCGCCGAGCCACGGGTGGTTGCCGGCCGCGAGGCAGGGGCCGAACCAGCCTTGCAGGCCGAAGAGCAGCACGTAGATCAGACCGGAGATGACCGGCGAGACGGCGAACGGCAGGTCGATCAGGGTCAGCAGCACGCTTTTGCCGCGGAAGGAGAACTTCGCGACGGCCCAGGCCGCGGCGATGCCGAAGACGAGGTTGGCCGGCACCGCGATGGCGGCGGCGAGGATCGTAAGCCGCAGGGCTGCGAATGCGTCGGGTTCGGCGAGCGCCGCGAAGTACGCGCCCAGGCCGCGTCGGAGCGCCTCCGTGAATACGGCGGCGAGCGGCAGCACGAGGAAGAGCGCCACGAAGGCCAGGGCGAGCGCAGTCAGTGCGAGCCGCGCCCAGAGCGGGTCGGTGGTGGCGCTTCCGGAGGCGCGCCGAGCGAGGTGACGGGATGGAATTGCGGCCATTTTCTCGTGAAAGAAGGCGGCTGGATCAGACGCTTCGGTGGCGGCGGCTCCATTTCTGGAGAAGGTTTATCGCGAGCAGCAGGAGGAACGAGGCGACGAGCAGCACGACGGCCAGCGCCGTGGCTCCGCGGTAGTCGTACTGCTCGAGTTTCGTGATGATGAGGAGAGGCACGATCTCGGTGCGGTTCGGCATGTTTCCCGAGATGAAGACGACCGAGCCGTACTCGCCCAGAGCCCGGGCGAACGAGAGCGCGAAGCCGGTGAGCAGCGCCGGGGCGATCTCGGGCAGGATGACGCGGGCGAAAGTCTGCCGGCGCGAGGCGCCGAGCGAGGCGGCGGCTTCCTCCATCTCTGGTGCCAGCTCCTCCAGCACCGGCTGGATCGTGCGCACGACGAACGGCAGGCCGATGAACGTGAGCGCGAGGACGATGCCCGGCCGGTCGTAGGCGATCTTCGTGCCGAGCCAGGAAAGCCAGGGGGTGGAGCCGAAGGCGCCGGCCCAGAGCGGTTCGAGCCAGGAGCCGATCCAGCCGTTCTTCGCGTAGAGCGCGGTGAGGGCGATACCGGCCACGGCCGTAGGCAGGGCGAACGGCAGATCGACGAGGGCGTCGACCACACGGCGACCGGGAAACGGATACCGGACCAGCACCCAGGCCAGAAGCAGGCCGAAGACGGCGTTGATGACTGCGGCGACCAGGGAGGCTCCGAAGCTGATGCGGAAGGCCGCGAACACGCGGGGCGAGACGATGGCCGAGAGGAACTCCGCCCACGTCATCTCGAAGGTCTTCAGGAAAGCGGCCGAGAGCGGAACGAGCACGATCAGGCTGAGGTAGAAGATCGTGTACCCCAGCGAGAGCCCGAATCCGGGCAGGATCGAGTGGCTGGCGTTTTGCGGCACAGGTTTGCCGCGGACCGCGAGGTCGAGGTCCGGAACGGCTGCGATGTCAGAGGCCGGCGGCATAGGAGATGAAGCGCCGGTAGTTCGCGGTCACGCTGTGGAGGGCGCGAACGGTGGCGGCGCGCTGAGCGGCGAGCGGGGCAAGCGCGGGAGTCTCGAAGATTATCTCGAAAGGTTGGGGACGCTGTGCGGGCGGGGCGGAGAGCACCCCGCAGAAGCAGTCGCGGATCAGGCCGTATTCGGCACGGAAACCGTCGATCACCGGATCGTGGTTGGGCGGTAGCACCTCGGAGGCCGCCGCGAGGGCAGGGCGGAGGAGCTCCTCGGCGAGGAGGCGGCCGCGCGCGTAGCCGTAGAGGCCGTGGCTGGTGTCGTCGGCGTGCAATGCGACGATGCCGTCGAAGGCCTCGATGGTGAGCTCGCGTTCCAGCACGCGCACTTCCGGCTGGGCGGAACTGCGCCAGAACTCGCGGTTAAGGTCGAGTCCGGCGGCGTTGTGGCGCGTGCCGCCGACGATTCCGGTCGGGTTTACGAATGGATAGAGGACGAACTCGAACCCCTCTCCCAGCTCGGGGCGTTCGAGCAGGGATGCCGCGAAGTCCAGCAGCGCCCAACTGCCGGCCGGTTCGTCGCCGTGAATACCGGCGAAGAGGCCGAGCTTCAGGCGGTCGCCGCCGCCGCGTGGTCCTTGCCACGAGCAGCGCATGAGCGGGATGCGTTCGCCGAATGTATCGGGAATGTGGGCGAGCGTGCGGGCCGCGAACTCCGGATAGGCCGGGCCGAGGGCGCGGAAACCGGCGAGCAGGGCGGCGAACGTGTCGTTGTCCACGGTACGGTGCGGGATTGTGGCGCTTTCGGTGGGCATGGGCCGCCTCAGAGATTCTGGGCATGCGCGAGCAGCTCGCGGATGCGTTGCACGATGGCGCGGAGCGCGGCGTCGTTTCCTTCGCGGTCGCGGCCGAGGGTGAGCTGCAGTTCGAGGGGGCGGAAAGGCAGGTCGGGGACCAGCGCGTCGATTCCCTGCTGCAGCTCGGGGAACACGGGCTGTTCGAACCAGCTTGCGGCGGCAATGGATGGCGATGCGTGGTCGAGCCAGTAGGACAGGGAAACGCCGCGCACGACGCCCCGGGGCAGGAGGGATGACCCGCCGCGCACCTGCACGACGGCATGGGGCGAGAGGCGGCGGAATTCGCGTTCGAGCAGGTCGAGCTCCGGGCGGCCGGCGGCGGTCCACGATGTTGTCCAGAGATCACCGGTACCACGGTTGGCGACCGGGACGACATCGAGAACGACGCCGCCGATCGCCTCCGGGGCGGCGATGGCGAAGTCGAGGAGGTCGAAGGCCGCGAGGCTGGACGCCTCGTCTCTCTCGCCCAGGCCCGCCAGCAGGGTGATGCGCGCGTCGCTTGCCGTGCTGTTCGGCCCGAAGGCGACAAAGCGCGGCAGATACAGCCCGCCGTCGTCCGGACCGAGCGGATCGGTGAAGAGGAGGGGCAGCCGCTCGGCGAGCGGCGACAGCCTGGCGAGACGGTCGAGGACCGAATCCGAAAAGGCGCGCGGGCGGATGGACGGCGGCGTATCCATGACGTTGGTGGGAGGCGCGAATCCCGGCTGGTAGGTCACGTGGCTTATGGGTTTACGGTCACTTTGCGTAGATCTGATCGAACACTCCGCCATCGGCGAAGTGGGTCTTCTGCGCGCTGGTCCAGCCGCCGAATTCCTTGTCGATGGTGACAAGATCCAGCTTGGGGAACTGCTTGGCGTACTTCGCCAGCGCCGCCGGCGAGGTCGGGCGGTAGAAGTTGCGGCCGGCGATATCCTGGCCCTCCGCGGAGTAGAGAAACTCGAGGTAGGCCTGGGCTACGGCGCGCGTGCCCTTGTGATCGACGACCTTGTCGACGACCGCCACAGGAGGCTCGGCGAGGATGCTCAGCGAGGGGATGACGATCTCGAAGGCATCGGCGCCGAATTCCTTCTGCGCGAGAAACGCCTCGTTCTCCCAGGCGATGAGCACATCGCCGATACCGCGCTGGACGAAGGTCGTCGTCGAACCGCGCGCGCCGGAGTCGAGCACCGGCACGTTCTTGTAGAGGGCGGCGACGAACTGCCGGGCGCCTTCGTCTCCGCCGTGGTGGCGCTTGGCGTATGCCCAAGCGGCGAGGTAGTTCCAGCGCGCGCCACCCGAGGTCTTCGGATTGGGAGTGATGACGGAGACTCCCGGGCGGGCGAGGTCCTCCCAGTCGCGGATCTGCTTCGGGTTACCTTTGCGGACGAGCAGCACAATGGTGCTGGTGTAGGGCGAGGAGTTGTTGGGGAGGCGTGTCTGCCAGTCGGTCGGCAGCAACTTGGCGGTGGTCGCGAGCGGGTCGATGTCGCCGGCGAGCGCGAGCGTGACGACATCGGCGGAGAGGCCGTCGATCACGGCGCGGGCCTGCTTGCTCGAACCTCCGTGGGATTGTTTGATCGTGACTTTGTCGCCGGTCTTTGACTGCCAGTGCGCAGCGAACGCCTGGTTGAAATCGACGTAGAGTTCACGCGTGGGATCGTACGAGACGTTGAGAATCTCGACGTCTTTGGCGGTGGCGGCGGATGCCGTGGCGAGGATGAGCAGCGAGGCGAGAAGGCGGGAGAATTTCATGACGAGTGAGCATGGTTGCGGTAGCAGGAATTCTCCCGTCGACGGGTTGTACTGCTGTGATGAGAAAGGCCTCCGGTATCCCGGTAGGCAGTCGCTGCATGCGGTCGGAGGCGGACTCTTTGCGCAGTGCGTTTCGTTGTCTGGCAGTGGTTCTATGGGGGAAACCGCGCTAGGCAAGTCAAAAGGCGACTAAACAAGTAAAGAAAGAGCTGCCGACTTAGCTCCTCATCCGTGAAAAGGAGCTAACATGCTTAGGTGCAAATAATAGCGAATGTGCTCTGCGGAATCACGCGGGTAAGGTCTGTCGCTGACTAGCTCACCGTTATGAACCGGTGGCGATACCGGCACGGCGCCGGCGGTGGTGTGCGGAATGTTCCGCGGGCAACGGTTGCCCGCAGTCACCAGCCTTTGACGACACCTCCGACGAAATATCGCTGGGCGGCCTCGAAGACCTCCTCGGTTTGGTAGGCCTTGACGAGGGCCTGCACGGCGGGCGAATCGCGGTTGTCCTCCCGCGCGACGATCAGGTTCACGTACGGCGAGTCGCGGTCCTCGATGAAGAGGCCGTCGCGCGTGGGCACGAGGCCGACCAGGCCGGCGTAGGTGGTGTTGATGATCGCAAGGTCGACATCGGGCAGGGCGCGCGGGAGCTGCGGCGCCTCCAGCTCGACGATGCGAAATTGTCGCGAGTTCTCGGTGATGTCGCGCACGGTGGCGGAGACGCCGGCTTCGGTGCGGAGCTGCAGCAGCCCCTGCTTCTGCAGGAGAAGGAGGGAGCGGCCGAGGTTGGTGGGATCGTTGGGCACGGCGATCCGTGCGCCGTCGGGCAGCTCGGAGAGTTTGGCGAAGCGCCGCGAGTAGCCGGCGATCGGATAGACGAACGTGTTGCCCACGGCGGCGAAGCGGTAGCCGCGGTCTTTGATCTGCTGCTCGAGGTAGGGACGGTGCTGGAAGGCGTTGGCGTCGATCGAGCCGTCGGCCAGGGCGGCGTTGGGCGTGACGTAGTCGGAGAATGGAACCAGCTCGACCTCGACCCCGTACTTCTCCCTCGCGATGCGTGCGGCGACCTCGGCGATCCGCTCCTCGTTGCCGGCGACGATGCCGAGACGGAACTTGTGCGTGTCCACCGATCGCGAACAACCGGCGACGAACAGGGCGACAACGGCGAAACCGAGCAGGGAACGGAGGAGGTGTTCTGCTTTCATCGGAGGAGCGTGGCGGATGCTATCGGGCTCGATGAGGCGGACAACACCGCCTTGAAGTTGGCCCGGGTATTCGGGGAAGTGTCGGCTCGGATCTCAGCAGTCGGACGGGGCGTCGACGATGCCGCGGTGGCCGCTGACGCGTCGCCCGTCTCCGGGACGGAGTTCGCGGAAGAGCACTGTGGAGGCGATGGTGATGGCACCCACGATGACGAAGGTGTGGCGGATGGCGGAGGCGAGCGCGGGGATGCTGTGGCGGTCGGCATCGCCCAGGAACAGCGCGGTGACGAGCGATGCGATGGCGACACCGAAGCTCAGCGAAAGCTGCTGGAGGATGCTGCCGATGCTGCTCCCCATGCTCGTTTCGGCCGGCCCGAGGTCGGCGAACTGGAGCGTGTTCACGCTGGTGAATTGCATGGAGGTGAGCAGGCCGTAGACGAAGGCTTGCGACACGATCAGCCAGATGGGCGTGGCGGCGGTAACGGTGGCAAAGAGCACCAGCATCGTGCCGATGAAGAGCGTGTTGTACCGGAGGATCCAGCGGTAGCCGTAACGCTCGAGCAACCGGCTGATGACGATCTTCGTCGTCATCGCCGCCACGGTCTGCGGCATGATCAGGAGGGCGGCGCGGACGGGTGGATACCCGAGGCCGACCTGGTAGTAGAGCGGCAGGAGAAACGGCATGCCGCCGATGCCCAGCCGGGAGGCGAACCCGCCGCCGACGGAAACCCGGAACGTGCGGATGCGGAGGAGCGCCGGATCGAGCAACGGGTGCACGTGCCGGATCGCATGGCGCCAATAGGCGACGAGGAGCACGAGCGATGCGGCCAGCAGTGCAATAGTGCGGGAAAGCGGGAGAGAGTGCTCGCCGAAGACCTCGAGCACGTAGGAGAGCAGCGACACGCCGGCGCCGAAGAGGGCGAACCCGCGTACGTCGAACGGCGCGGGTTTCGGGGAGCGATAGTCCGGCATGAGCCGGTGCACGATCCAGAGGCCGAGCAGCCCGATCGGCAAGTTTACGAGGAAGATGAGCCGCCAATGGAAATGGGCGACGATCAGGCCTCCGGCGAGCGGGCCGACCAGCGGGCCGATGAGCCCGGGGATCACGACGAAGCTCATCGCCCGCACGATCTCGGCCTTCTCGAAAGTGCGGACGATCGCGATACGGCCTACTGGCATCATGAGCGCACCGCCGGCGCCCTGGAGGATGCGTGCGGCGACGAGGGTCGGCAGGTTGACGGAGAAACCGCAGCACAGCGAGCCGAGCGAGAAGATGCCGATCGCGGTGGCGAACACCCGGCGGGTGCCGAAGCGGTCCGCCAGCCAACCGCTCAGCGGGATGAAGAGCGCGAGACTGAGGGCGTAGCTGGTGAGCGCGGACTTGAGACTCAACGGCGCGGCATCGAGCGCCTGTGCGATCGTGGGCACCGAGGTGTTGAGGATCGTGATGTCGAGCGACTCCATGAAGAACGCGACCGCCACGAGCCAAGGCACGAAGCGCTTGGCGGTGTCGTTGCCGCGCGGCGCGGAGCGGCTCGGCGGCGACTCGTCCGGTGGCGTTCGACGGAGGAGGGTTGGCGCGGAGGCGGGGGAATTGGTCAAGGTTGCGGACACGATGAATCGGAAGAACAGCCGGGGCGGGCGGTTGCGCCGCCCCGGCTGAACCTATGCTACATGACCCCACTCCAAGAAATTCGAGTGCGCCCGCGCACACAGGGCCAAGCCCGACCACACCGGGCGATCGTGCGATGCAGGGGGACGGTCATGGCGTGGATGGCGGGCGCGGTACGTGGAATGTAGTGGCGAATACGACGTTTTGCGGCAGGCCCAGGCGGGCCTCGATGCGCGCCGCGATGGTCCGGAGCTCATCGTCGGACAGGGCGATGGCCCACGGTTCCGGCGTGGGGCGTGCAACGGTATAGAGCTGGAGGCCGCGCAGGTTGGCGCCGTGCGCGAGCATCGTCTCGATCCGCCCGCAATAGGCGTCGATCTCGGCGGCCGAAGGTGCGGTGCCATGCAGCCGCAGGAACATCGACTGGATGAAGACGGGGAAGGATCGCGCGGTGGACTCGATGTTTTGCAGTATCCGCTCGTAGGGAACGCGGGAGCGGTTCACCGCATGGTATTGCGCCTCGGTGCCGGCATCGAGCTTGGCCCAGATCTCGTGGGCTCCCTGCGCCAGTCGGACGAGGCCGGCTCGGACGTTAGTCCGGTCGAGGCTGGCGGAATCGGTGATCAGCACGATCTTGGTGCCCGCGGGCGCCAACTCGTCGCGCAAGGCCAGGACGGTCTCCACGGCGGAGACGAATTGCGGGCAGGTGGTCGGTTCGCCGTCGCCGCTGAAGGCGATGCCATTGAGCCGGCGGAGGGCAGGGGGGACTGCGACGAAGGGCGGATGATCGAACAGCCGGCCGGTGCACCATAGATCGAGAAGCGTTCGCAGTTCCGCGCGCAGGGTGGGAAGATCGACCCGGTGGGCTCGTGGCTCGCTGCGCCGGTCGACCTCGCAGTAGACGCAGTCGAAGTTGCAGCGTTTGTCGGGGTTGAGGTTGATGCCGAGGGAAACGCCGCCGGCGCGGCGCGAGACTCCCGGATACGCGAATCGGAAATCGCGCCAGGGTGGCTGTGGGATTCTCGGGCGACGCGGTGGCATGGGGACGGTGTCAGCTCGCGAGCAGGGACTCGGAGTTCTGGGCCGGAGCCGTTCCGGCCTCGCGGAGGTTGCGCTGGGAGAGGCGCCAGTAGATGCCGCGGCGGGCGAAGAGTTCGGTGTGGGTGCCCCGCTCCTGGATCTCGCCGTGGTTGAGCACGATGATCTGGTCGGAGTCGCGGATCGTGCTGAGCCGGTGGGCGATCACGAAGCTGGTGCGGCCGGCCATGAGGCGGCGCATCGCTTCCTGGATGTGTTTCTCGGTGCGGGTGTCGACGCTGCTGGTCGCTTCGTCGAGGATGAGGATGGCCGGGTCGGCGAGGATGGCGCGTGCGATGGCGAGCATCTGGCGTTGACCGTGGCTGAGGTTGCCGCCGCGCTCCGCTAGAATCGTATCGTAGCCTTGAGGCATGCGATGGATGAAGGTGTCGGCGTTGGCGAGACGCGCCGCTTCGAGTACCTCGGCATCGGTGGCGTCGAGCCGACCGTAGCGGATGTTCTCGCGAATCGTACTGGCGAATAGGAAAGTGTCCTGGAGAACGATACCGAGCTGCCGCCGCAGGGCTGCCTTGGGCAGTGTCCGCAGGTCGGCGCCGTCGATCAGTACGTGACCGCTGTCGAGTTCGTAGAACCGCGTAAGCAGGTTGATGATGGTAGTCTTTCCTGCGCCGGTCGGACCAATAAGGGCGATGGTCTGGCCTGCCTGAACATCGAGATGAATGTGTTTGAGGACCGGAGTCCCACGCTGGTAGGAAAAGGTCACATCGTCGAAAACGACATCGCCGCGGAAGCGGGCGATCTCCTTCGTGTCGGTGGCGTCGACCTCGGGTGGCTCGTCCATGATCTCGAACACGCGTTCGGCGCCGGCCATGGCGGACTGGAGCTGGTTGTAGAGGTTGGCGATCTCGTTGAGCGGACGACCGAACTGGCGGGTGTAGTTGATGAAGGTCGCGATGGTGCCGACGGTGGTGAGGCCGCGGATGGCGAGCATGCCGCCGATGCCGGCCACGAGGGTGAGGGCCAAGTTGTTCACCGTGTTCATGATCGGCGGAGTGAGGCTGCTCAGCGTCTGCGCGCGGACGGCGTAGTCCCGATACTGGTGATTGATCTGGCGGAAGCGCGCGGCGGCGGCCTCCTCCTGGCCGTAGGCCTTGATCACTCGCTGGCCGCCGATGACCTCCTCAAGGTAGCCATATAGGTGGCCAACCGCAGATTGTTGCAGCCGGTAGCGTTCGTAGATACGGACTGCGAGGGTGCGGTTGCTCAGGAGGGTCAGGCCGCCGACGACGCATACGCACGCCGCGCCCATCCACGGGTTGATGACAAACATCGCGATCCCGACGCCGATCGTGCTCAACGTGCCGGTGACGATTTGAGCGACGCTGTTGCTCAGGACTTGATTGATGCTCTCTACGTCGCTGGTGAGGCGGGCCATCAGCTCGCCGTGGGCCCGCCGATCGAAGAACTCCAGCGGCAGGTGCTGCAGGCGCGAGAAGAGATCGGCGCGGATGTCCCGGATCGTGCGTTGTGCGGCGCCGACCATCACATAGCTCTGTAGCATGTTCAGGGAAACGCTGCTGGCGTACACCAGCGCCATCAGCGGGAGGATGTGCCACAGGCCGGAGAGATTCCGTGTCAGGATATAGCGGTCGATCGTTCGTCCGACGAGGATCGGTCCGGTCAGGTCGAGCAGGACGATTCCAGTGACGATCAGCGCGGTGAGGATCAGGGAAGTGCGTTGACGCGAGAGGTAGCCCCACACGCGACGCAGTGTTTGGCGCGCCTGCTTGGGGCGTTCTCGGGAGTGTCCGTGTCCGCCGCCGCCGTGTCCGCCGATGCGCGGCATTTGAGCGGAGGCTGGCGGGTTGGCTGTGCGTGCGAAGGCTTTAGCTGACATTGGCGGCGAATGCTCCGTTTTCGACCTGGGATTCGTAGATCTCGCGGTAGATCGGGCACCGGACGATCAGTTCCTCGTGAGTGCCCTCGCCGACGATCGTGCCGTCGTCGAGGACGAGGATCTTGTCGGCTTCGAGTACGGTGCTGATGCGCTGGGCGACGACGATGCGTGTCTGGCGCGGCAAACGGGTGGCTAGGGAATCGTTGATCAGCCGCTCGGTGCGGGTATCGACGGCGCTGGTGCTGTCGTCGAGAATCAGAACCCGTGTATCGGGCAACAAGGCGCGAGCGATGGCCAAGCGTTGCTTCTGGCCGCCGGAGAGGTTTACGCCGCGCTGGCCGATCATTGATCCGTAGTTTTCGGGCAGGTTGCGGACAAACTCGTCGGCCTGCGCATCGGTGGCCGCGCGGGTGACTCGCGCGAGATCGGCCGTGGGGTCGCCGAAACGGATGTTCTCCTCGACGGTGGAACTGAAAAGGATGGGTTCCTGGAGCGCGACGCTCACCTGCCGCCGCAGTTCGGTTTCGGGAATGTCCCGCACATCGACGCCGTCGATGGTCACGCGCCCGCTGGTGGCGTCGTAGAAACGCGCGATGAGCTGCACGATGGTGGACTTGCCGGAGCCGGTGGCTCCGAGGATCGCGATGGTCTGTCCGGGCTCGGCCACGAAGCTGACGTTCTTGAGCACCGGGTCGCTCTTGTTCGGCGCGTAGCTGAAGGTGACGTCCTCGAAGACCAGCCGGCCGTGCGGCTCGGTGACGACGGTCGGGCGGGCGGGCGGCTCGAGGGTTGGGCGGCTTTCGAGCAGCTCGACCACGCGCTGGGCCGAGGCCTGGGCGCGGGAGAGCTGGATGATCAGATTGCTGAATACCATCAGGGAGGCCAGCGCCTGCATGAGATAGCTGATGAACGCGACAACCTCGCCGACCTTCATGCGGTCGCCCGCCACATGCCAGCCACCGACCCAGAGGGCGGCGATGATGCCGAGGTTGAGAATGAAGGTCATGCTGGGCGTGGTGCGGGCGCTCATGCGAGCGGCCTGCGTCATCTGCCCGACAAGGTTTTCGTTGGCCCGGGCGAAGCGCTGTCGTTCATGCCGTTCGCGGGCGAATGCCTTGATCAGGCGCACTCCGGCGAGGTTCTCCTGCAGCACCGTATAGAAAGCATCCAGACGACCCTGGACACCCTGATAGAGCGGGAAGGTCTTTCTCACGATGATCACCAACGCCGTGATCAGGACGGGCAACACGACGAAGAAGACCACCCCGAGTTTGGGACTGGTGATGACTGCCATGACGAGGCTGCCGCCGATCAGCAGCGGCATGCGGACCATGCCGCGCATCAGCATCATGACCATCTCCTGCACCTGGTTGACGTCGGTCGCCATGCGCGTGATCAACGAACCGCTCTCCAGGCGGTCGAGATTGGCGAAGGAGAGCGTCTGCACCTTGCGGAATGCGGCTTCCCTCAGGTCCGCGCCCAGGCCGAAGGCGGCTTTGACCGCAAAGTAGCCGCAGCCCCAGCCACAGAGTCCGGCGATCGCCAGAGTCACGGCCATCCAGACGACCGTGACGGAGACGATGTGCGGATCGTGGCGCGCGATGCCCTCGTCGATGATGTGGCGGACCAGCCGCGGCTGAAGCAGGTCGAGCACGACTTCGCCGATCATGAACAACGGCGCGATCGACGCCCAGAGCCAGTACGGCCGCAGGTAGGCGAGCAGCTTCCTTAATGCCCTCATTGTGGTAGGGTCATTGACCGGTCACGACGCTCGGCGGCTGGACGGAGGCGAGAGCCGGCGGGGACGACCAGTAATCCTGCAGGCCCAGCTCCTTGAGGGCCGCCTCCTGGTACTGCGGGGCGAACCAGGTGCGGATCGTCCGTTCGTCGACCGCCCGGCGGATGAACTTGTGCTTCAGGCAGAAGCGGGCGATTTCGCAGTAGGCTTGGAAGGTCGTCTCATCGATGAGCGGATTGTAGCGTTCGACCAGCGAGCCCTGGTAGTCCTCGGCGACGTATTTGTAGTTGATCGTGCGGCTGGCGATGAAGCGCAGCAGCCGCTCCCGGTTCTCTTCCCGCGAGGCCCACCAGGAGGTCTTGACGAGCACTTTGACCATGCGGCGAACGGTATCCGGATACTTGTTCGCGAAGCGATCGGCGACCAGAGTGCCGCTGGCGCTGGCCGGCAGCCGGAAGTCGCGGGTGCGCTCGAGAATCCGCAGCTGGCCCTGGTCGCGCAGGATGAGGAGATTCACGCCGCCGAAGACGGCATCGACCGCGCCCGCGTTGAAGGCGTGGATCGCGTCCGAAGCCTGGATATTGACGAACGTCACATCGCCGTCGGTCAGCCCGTGGGCTTCGAGGAGCGTGACGAGGGGGACGAACGAGGCGGTCCCCTTGTAGACCGAGATGCGTTTGCCCTTCAGGTCCTGGATCGAGTGGATCGGCGCATCGGTGTGGACGGCCAGGAAGTAGTTGTTGCCCGAGCCGATGTACCGGCGCGCGTGCACGATGTGCGCCGGTAGCTTGGCTGCGAGCGCGAAGGTCTGCGGCAGACCGTTGTAGCTGGCGAAATCGACGTCGCCCTGGGCGAGGGCCTCGTTGAGGCCGGGGCCTTGGCCGGGCACGAAGATCTCCTCGACCCGCGGCCCGTCCGGGCCGAACTCCTCGGTGAAGAAACCGAGGTGGTTGGCCAGGGCGGTGAGCTCGGTGCTGGCTGGCGCACCGTTGGTGCTCGCCAGTACCGAGTTGCCCCACACGCCGAAGCGAATGACCGACGGCAGTGGTTCGGCACGGAGCGCCGCTGCGGCCGCGAGGCCGCAGACTGTGAGCAACGCGACGCTACGGGCGAGTCGGTCGGCGGCCCTGCTGAAGGCGAGGGCGATGCGGGTGTGTGGCAGCGGGTCGTTACTCACGAGGAGGCGCGAGCGGCCGCCCGAGTGTCGGGAAGGCGACGGAGACATGGACGTTAGAAGTTCGCGCGGAAGGTGAGGAGGATTGTCCGGCGGTCGCCGGAGGCGGCGCGTACGAGCACGTTCGAATTGCTGCCCGCGTAGATGCTGGTGATGTACTTTTCGTCGAAGAGGTTCCGGCCCGAGAGGGTGATGTCGTATTTGCCCTTCTGGAACCCGAGGCCGATCGCGGCGTTGGTCACGAAATACGCATCCTGCCACGCATAGTCGGAATAGGTGGGGTCGGCATTGAAGCGCGACTTGTAGGATTCCGAGAGGGAGGAGTGGAAGTCGTAGGTTCCGATCTTGGTGTTGTAGCCCAGTCCGACGGTGGCGCTATACTTCGAGGCACTCGGGAGTCGGCGACCGGAGTAGTCGGTGTACTGCGCGCTTGTTGGATTGGTCTCCAAGGCGACCGGACCGTACGGGAAGGAGACGTAGATCGCGTCGTTGTAGGCGCCGTTCAGCGAGAGGTTGAGCTTCTTGGTGAGCGAGTAGGCGGCTTCGACCTCGACGCCCTGCGTGCGGACCTTGTCGGCGTTGCCGTCGCGGTTGACGTAGGAACCGTCCGTCTTCTTGGGATCGAGCACGCGGATGGTTGTCTGGTAATCTTGGATCGAGGTGCGGAAGAGGTTCACGTTGAAGCGCAATTTCCGGTTCAGCAGGAGGCTCTTGAAGCCGACTTCGAAGTTCGTGGCCTTCTCCGGGTCGCTGATGTTCGGTGCGCCGTTGAAGAACGAGACGACCGGCGATTTCTCGCCGTAGCTCGCCGAGGAGTAGAAGAGCAGATCCTTGCTGAACTGGTAGCTGGGCGAAACGAGCCACGAGAAGGAGTCGTTCTTGTTTTCCGCATCGATATACGACTGGAGGGTGGTCCTGGCGGAGCGGATGGCCTTGGCGGCGCTGATCTGGGCTGTCGTCGCCCCGAGGGAGGCCCCGAGGGCGTCGAGGTCCTGGCCGGGGTAGGCGATGTAGGTCACGGTGTCGTTGGTCCGCTTCTCGTCGTTGAAGCGCAGGCCGGTTGTGACGGTGAACTTCCGTGACAGATGCCAGTTGGCCTGGCCGTAGGAGGCAAGGCTGGTGGACGCCGGGTTCGTGACCGTGTTTCCGGCGTACCCTTCGAGGGAGGCGCGCAGGAGAGTACGGCCGATGGCGCCGCCGTTGGTCCAGAGCGTCGTGTATTGGGCGTTGGTCGCGTAGAATGCACCGGCATCGGGCCCGAGGGTCGGATCCTGTGTATTGATGCTCTGAGTGCGGTTCTTGTTGTTCAGCCCGTAGAGACCGAACTGGTAGTCGACGAAGTCGCCGGTGGGCGACGACAGGCGGATCTCCTGCGAGCTCTGCGCGGACGAAGAGCGGATGCCGCTATGGGCGATGAGGTACGGCGTCTCGTCGTTGGCGGGCTCGAAGAGGAAGAACGCGCGCGCGGTGATGGAGGTGAGCGTCCAGTCGCCCAGCGACCAGTTCACCTCGCCCGAGAAACGGGCGTGCTCGGTGCGGACCGGGCGGTAGTCGTCGGCGTCGTAGTAGTCCCAGTTGTTGATCGGTGTGGTGCTCGCCTTGATCGACTGGAAATAGTCCCGAGCCAAGCGGCTCGTATAGGTGAGCCCGCGCGAGACGCCATCGGAGTAGGTGGCCGGATCGGCGAGGTTGAGCATCGGCCAAGTCCGCTCCCGCGCGAGGGAGTAGTCCGCGATCAGGCGGACCGAGACCGCATCGGACGGCGTGATAAGCAGCTGAACCTTGGCGGCATAGCGGTTCCTGTCGTTCGCCGTCGTGCTTTCGTGGACGGTATTCTCGAACGGACCGTCGCCGCCGGTGTAGGAAAACGACACCCGGGCGGCGAGCAGATTGGGGATCAGGGCTCCGGTGGCGGAGAATTTGGCATCGGTGGTCGCGCGGTTGCCGTAGCCGACCGCGAACCAGGCGGAGGGAGTGAAACTCGGCAGTTTCGAGACGATGTTGAGCACGCCGAGGGTCGTGTTCTTGCCGAGCAATGTGCCCTGGGGGCCGCGCAGCACCTCGATGCGTTCGAGGTCGGGCAGGTCGGAGAAGACCGAACCCGGATGGGAGAGGTAGACGTTGTCGATGATGATGCCGACGCTGGGCTCGGTCGCCTCGCTGGCGTTGTTCTTGCCGACGCCGCGGATCGAGAGGTTCGACCAGCGGGAATTCATCGCCGTGTAGGTGAAGTTCGGGACCTTCTCGGCGAAATCGAACACGGTCTTCAGGTTCTCCCGTTCGATCGTCTTCTCGTCGATGACAGTGACGGGGACGGGGATTTCCTGGACCTGTTCGGCGCGGTTACGAGCGGTGACGACGACCGAGCCGAGGTCGTCGGCCGAGTCGGTCGACGCGGTGGTTTCGTCGGTCGGAGCGGCGGATTGGGCCGATAGAGCGACCGGTAGGGCGAGGGCGGCTGCGAGGAGCGAACGGGTGCGTGAGACGGACCGCGTTTGTGTGTTGAGAAAAGAGTACGACATGTGGGTTGTTCGGTTGAAATTTGCGTGGAAAGAGAGCGGCCGCGGCGATGCGCGGCCGGGAGATAGCCGGGGGATGCCGGAGCGGCTCAGCTGAGCATCTCGATGAAGGCGCGAACGCGCGTGATCAGCTGCCCGGAGGGCGGCCCGACCTGGAACGTCCCCTCGAGTGTGATGCTGGGGATGTTCTTCTTCTGGAAATAGACGCGCTGGAACTCGCGCCCGCCGCCGCCGCGCGAGCAGCCGACGTATCCGTAGAAGAGGATGCCCTTCACCCCGCCGTACCGTTCGAGCGAGCGCTCGATGAGGTCGAGGTGCGCCTGCTGGGAGCCGCCGCGACGGCCGGAGATGATATGGCGGGCGAAGGCCAACAACGGGGGCAGATTCTC
>Ga0066602_10000668_pt1 | contig 26666 bp, 19 predicted proteins | sample Higcelweek5metaG_FD_59481 | JGI IMG/M metagenome (GOLD analysis project Ga0066602, IMG submission 59481) | Freshwater pond sediment microbial communities from the University of Edinburgh, under environmental carbon perturbations - High... | ecosystem: Environmental > Aquatic > Freshwater > Pond...
TACACAACCTCTCTTTTTGCATTCATAAGAGCATAATCACATCGAATGGTGGCAACGAGATCTCAAGCTTTATTGAAAAGTGTCAAATCATTGGTGAGAGAAATACTCATAATTCCATCTTGAATTTGTTTTTTGTAAGAGAGATTGAGATCAAAATCATACTCTAAATAACTTCTGTTGAGATTTTGAAAAAGATCTTTTTTAAATGACTCAAGCGAAAGTTGTGCATAATCCAAATTTTGTAAAGCATGTATGATATTTTTTTCAAGATACGGCTTGTTCATCTCGATAATCAGTTCTTTTATAAAAAAGCTAAACTCCTTGTTATGTCTCTCGATGAGAATATTTCTATCAGGAAGGACTCATTTTTTTAGATAAAAATTGATATCGTATACATCTCTCCCCTTTTTCCTTTCATAAAATGCACAGAGTTTGTGTGCAAAGTTTTGTTCTAGGTCAAAGACCTTCACAGAGGCTCAGTTGATAATTTGTATGGTGTATTTTGGATCTGTTTTATAGAGATACTTGGCAAAATCTACGATGCAATGATCCGCTCAGTATTCAACGGTATATCTCTGTCAAAATGGAGTTGCTTTTGAAGTAAATATATAATTTGCTTTTCTCAAAATCTCTCAAATGATACCTACATCAATGGTCGAAAAATTGAAATCTAAATCTTCAGAAAATCTTTCCAGTCAATGAAACAGCATCAAAGAAGTTCCTCATTTAAAGATAAGATCTTTTGATACATTTGGGTCTTTCACTATGTCATAGAGTAATTTTTTTATGAATTCCTCTCGGGTATTAAAAATATTCATGTCCGTTTTAAATTACTGAATAATCTGAGTGAAAATTGAGTCAATAGAGGGCTTTAGCACTCCCTACTGACTGTTCCTATCGGATAAATAAGTGATTCTTTCACAAGACATTCTTTTTTACATATTCTTCCAGTCGTTTCCCATACATTTTTGATAACTTCTCTAGTTGGAGTGCGTCAATGGTATCAAGATAGAGTTCATTGTCAAAGCAATAATTTTTTGAAAATATTTTAAGATACAAAAGATCCAAAAGTGCTCTTTCTTTTGAGGCTTTTCATATACTATCACCTCATATAATGAGTCAGAAATTCTTTTCATTGTCGTGTTTTAGCTTCACACAATAGTTTCTAAACACGACCCCACCAAAGTTGAATTCTTGTGTTTTTGTGGTAGGAGACACCGATTGAATCACTCAGAGCGAATATTGTTTTATGATTCATGCCTCATACAATATATTTTCAAGGGAAATATATGAATTTGCAAAGCAAAAGTTTGAAATCTCATAAGGAGTGATCTGGTGAGCGTATGCGGAATTGAGGTACACTCCTCTTTTAATTTTGATCAGTTTTCCTGTTTTTTCATAATAATTCAACAATGCCTTTGACTGATCCTTTGTCTTTTGAGCAAAGGTTTGAAAGGTTTGCACATCAATGATTCTGAATACGTCAATCTTCATACGACCTTATTAAAAGTAAAATATATTTTTTACTACTCTATATATCGTATCATAAGAGTTTCTTGTAAAATTGCAACTATCAAGCACAAAACTAAAAAACCTTTCTAAACTCCACCTTCCCACTTTGCACCTTGAGTCGATAGCGGATTCACGCAAAATCAAATTCACACTCTTCCAAATCATCCACCTGCCCTTGATGCGAGAGTGCATGCTTGAGATACTGCATAAACTCATCCACTCCGTAAGCAATCGGGTATTTTTCAAGCACCTCCGAGAGCTCCACTCGCTCACGATGCTTCAAAAACTCTCCAACTCTTTTGGTGATTTCAATTTGAGAAATACTGGAATAACGAAAGATTTCTTTGGTATCAACCACCTCTTTGACAGCCTTTTGCGAAAGGTCTACCTTGGTGATGAGACTCTGAGCACGAGGCTCAAAATAGTTTTTTTGCATGAAAAGATCGATCCCAAAGCCTCCATCGATCTCTCCTGATTCAGCTTTGTAGTCAATCTTAAGTGTACGGTCTTGATAGATCTTTTTGATTTCTTTTAATAGTGAGATTCCAAGCTTTCTTTCCTGCTTGGCTGAGTCTTTGAAAGCATCTTTGAGTTTAGTGACGATTTTTGACTTTTTTTGATAGGCTTTTTTCTTGGCTCTCAAGATGTCTCCCCCAAGAAGCGAACGGATGGATTGTTGTTGCTCTTGGGTAGAAATAGCTTCAAAAGAGGCAAAGACTTCCTCCAAAGCCTTCAAGAGCTCCTTCGGACGAGACGCATAAAACTTTTCAAATCCTTCAAAACTCTTTCCCTGAGGAGAATTGTTGATTTTTTCCTCGATTTCATCAAGGGTAAAGGAAAGAATATTTCACTTGTGAAGATTGGCTTCATTGACTTTCTTTTCGAGTGAGTCAGCAATCTTTCCAAAAACAAGCTCCACTTTTTTGAAACTACTTGGGAGCTTTTTGAGAGTCTCTTTGGCTGCGGTGTATTTATCAATCACCTCATCTTCAAAACTCTTGAGGTCTCAGGCTTCTATGAGTTTTTTTCTTTTTTGAAGTTTGGCAATCTCTTTGTCGATTTCTTTGAGGTTGTGTTCTTTGAGACTCTTGGAAGAATACGCAATGATCTTGAGATTGGAGAGGGCATTCTCAAACTCGGACTGAACGGCTGCATGAAGCCCCGTCTCCGTGAGTCCGATCGTATCAACAAAGTTCATTACTTGAACACTTGAGTCCGCAAGCTCTAAGAGGTATTCATTTTCAAAGTCCCCGTTTTCTCTTCTCGTCAAAAATCCAGACTTGATCCAACTCTCGGTATAGGTCTTGGCATTCTCTTGATTTTTGTCACGAAAAGAAGTTGTCTGATTGAATTTTTTGATAAAAATCTCCAACTCTTTTTCAAAAGTCACCTGAGGAATACTATCATCTGAATTTTCTCCACGAAAAAGAGCATAAAAAAATGAGATGATAAATTCAAAATTATCACTCCTAAGAAGTTTGATGATAGAAGAATCGAGTTTGTCAGTAAGGAACATACCTATTATTTGTGAAATATTTTTTGTATTATAGTTTATTCCCTTTAAAGTGCAAATTTTCAAGTCAAAAAAAGCCAAGCATTCTTTACTTGGCTTCCTCTCTAATCCAACATATATTCACGAATAATCGTATTAAGGAGAGTTAGACTGATATAGGCTCCGATATTTTTGAACTCTTTTTCGATTTCAAAATGGTCACTTGCGAGGGTAGTATCCTCCAAAAGGTCATCTCTTGCGATAATACAGCCTTCTTCCAAAAGATGTTCGGTTTCGGTCGAATAGAGAACACTCATCCCAATTTCTTCCCACTTTTCTGTTTCAAAAGTATCAAAAATAGCAGAGAGTTTCATTTCTGGATTCAAAGGGATTCAAGAGAACTCCTTTTTGAGTAAAAAGCTTTCCACGAGCAAATCCTCTTTGATATAATCTTCCAACACCATCTTTCCTATACTTTCAAGCATATAGGACTTGAGAATAGTAGCTCACTCTCTGACATCGTATCCAAAGAATACTTGAGCAATTTCGTTTTGGTTGTTTTCAATAAAGTTTTTCCAAGCAGTCCCTTTGAGTTTTGTCCCTGAAGGAGAAGTAATTACATAAACTCCTCCCTTTTCGAGACTAACTGTATGGTCCGAGATTTCTCTTTGAGTCCCTACCAGCTTGGTAAGAAGAAAAGCAATCTTTTGTTCAAGAACAAAATTCATCTTGTCTTCTTCGTTGAGTCCTTCTACAATCTTGTCAATATCTTCTATCGGTTGATCAGTAAAGACTTTTTTCGCATTGATGAGTTTAAAAGCTCCAGATTCTAGTTTGATGATTTGAGTATGACCAATTTTGATACTTTTTTTTGGTTTCAACCCCCTAAGAATTCTATTTATAAACTCATGATCTTGACTGATAGTTTTGGTAATTCTATGAAAAACACTTGGTCCTTTTCTCAGGATTTCTTTCATTTTTTCTTGGATACGTTTGAATTTTTCTTTTTGCTCTGGAGTGAGATTTCTGACATATTCTGCAATCTTTTTTGACTTGGAAATAGTAAAGACTCAAGGGATAATCGTCATTGCTGCAATAATTTTATCACTGGTTCTCTTATCCAAACGGAATCCTTGAGGGATACTTTGGGTGTTTTTCAGCAGTTTGATAGCAAAGTCTTCGTCTGAGAAGGCATCTCCAATCGCATAACCAAGTCCTATAGCATATCAAGGCAGGGTCCAAATGGGATTAAACTTCCCCAAGTCATTGGCCACCAAGACTCCAAGAGTTGCCATATACTGCATCATCACGTCTTCTTCAACTCTTTGATCCATCTCGATTAAAAGACTGATTTGTTCAATATCTCTTGGGGTAAATGCGAGTTGGTCAAGATAGACTCTATCATTTTTATTGAGTGAATGCAACAGTTTCCTTTGTCCAAAGAAACTCTCTGAAAAATTCCCTTTTTCCAAAAGTGGAGAATCAAAAATTTCTTTGACATATTTGTGTCTCACACTCAAATCTTTACGAGCATTTTGCACATCAAGATGCACTAAGAAAAAGGCACTTGGGAGTATTCTCCTATTCACCTCATCAAAAATATCAATAATTTTATGATTGACAATCCATCTATTCTCACGAAACTTTGAAAGATTGAGAAACCTCTTTTTTTCAATTTCTTTGAGTTGTTCGATTTCAATATTGATAAGAGTCATACGAATAGAAATAGCTTTTTTGATTTTGAGTTTGTATTCCTCAGCAATCCCTTTCAGTTGCACTTCAATATATTTTTTATAGCCATCAAGCATCAAAAAGAGGTCGAGTCCTGTCAGGTCAAGATTTTCTGAAAGCATTTTCATATCAAGTTTGGAGATTCCAAAATAATCAAGCAAGGAGAGTTTAATTCGTTTTTGCTTTTCATTTCCAAGGGAATCAATGTCGTTTTTGATATCGATGTCATATTTTTGAGCGATAAAAGTCTCAATTTGTTTGACTCAAGAAGCTAACTTTGGCATACAAAGAAAATTTATAAATTAATTATACTATTTGAGAAAAAATTATCTGCATTCCATCAGGGGTATTGTAGGCATAATCTCATTTGGTAAGACATTCCATAAGGATTTGCACGAAAGCATCTTTGGTCATTTCCTTTGTTCAAGAAAGTGTCACACCAAGATTTTTTGTCCCTTCAAGTTTTACGGTCTTCTCTTCAATAATTATTTCATTTACATGAAGACTTGTATCAGAAAGGGTCATTTTAAATTTTCTATCACCAACCTGAAATGTTTGAGTTTCTGGAAAAAATTGAAGTTTCCTTCCTTCTCCCAAATCAATCCCGCCAGTCAGTTTTGTCGGAGTTTTGATGTCTTCAATTCTCTTGGTAATTTCTTGACGAGTCGCCACTTCATTGGCTTTTTGCTCTTCTTGTTTTACGTCTCACTCAGCTGTTTTTTTCTCTCACGCATGCTTGGCAACGAGATCATGGTAACCTTTTTGCTTTTCTTGAAAATAACTCAAGATTTCAGTTTTGTGGGCTTGGACATACTCCCCAAGACTCCCTGTAACTGTTTTTTTGGTAGTAGTTAAAAATCCAGTCAATTCTTTACAAAACGCATGCAAATAATCCTTATCGGCTTGTGGAACATTCGCATAGTCTCATTCACCTAAAACATCTTTGAATTTTGCTTCATAGTCTTCTTTTTTTCCTCAACGCATCTCTATATCCACTAATTCTTGAAGCGGAAGGTTTTTGAGTTTTCCATTGATAAACCATCCATCCCACTGATCTATCGAAGTTATATCACGGGCTATGAGTGTTTGCATCCTTGCTTCATCTTGAGTAGCTTGGGTGAGAGCCTCAGTAGCAACTTTGGCTTGAGCACTCGCTTGCTCTCTCTTTTGGGAAGTTTCTTGCAACAAAGCCTTGTTTTTTACCTCTTGTTCAGCTCTCGTCTTTGATGCTTTATCTGCGGCAAAACGCTTGTCCGCATCAAGAACCATTTCATGTAAAATTTTGCTTGTGAGTTCGGTGCGTCAAGTACCCGCTTCTGGAAGGGTAAGCTTGTAGGTCACTCCATCTTTTGGAATTCCTGCTCCCATAACCTGTTTCCAAAAGTCTTCTGACTTCATGTCTTCTGGTTTAAGTGCCATAAGCTTCTTTAAGTCATCTTTTGAGCTTGCGTATTCAAGTCCTGAAAAATCAATTCACTCAAACACACCTTCTCCTTTGGAAGTCTCTTGTCCCTGTGCATCTTTCTGTACTCAAAAACCTTTCAAAGTCTTTTGAAATTCAAATAGTTTGGTTTGATTTTCCAAATCAGCCATTGGATCCTTGCTATCAAGCCCGAGAAAGGCTCCGATAAGTTTCCCGATCAAAGGCAATCCAAGCAAAAATTTCAAGATCCCTTTTGCACTCTCACCAATCATTCCATCATTGGAAACGAGAGAAAGCGTTGTTTCTAAGGCTTTTTGACCTTTTTCAAGGGTTCAAAGTCCGCTCTCAAGACGAGTTCTTGCGGAAACCATATAGTTTTTGAGTGCTTCCATATCGACTGGCAAGGCTTGAGTATCTTCTCTGTGTGCATGTATAAACGCATCATCACATTCTGTCAGTACCGTTTCAGGAAATCAGTGTTCTATCGCTTTTGGATCAGAAAAATACCCAATCTGTGAAACAATATTTTTCTTTTGAGCATCTGTGAGTGCTGGTGTGACAGCATCGAGACGAGTTTGAAGTTTGGTAAGTCCTCCAGTATACTCTCCTACTACTGCCATCACTTTATCAAGTGGTCATGAAGCAACAGTTTGTGTACTCGATGGTACGGATTCTCCCGTCACTGCTGATTTCATTTCTTGAACTCCATTTGCAATTGATTGTGTCACAAAGCTTCCAATAGATGAGACATCTACCCCTTGCATGGACATCATACGATTGGATATAGCCAATTTCATCACTCATTTTCTTGCATCATCAAGAAATGGAGACTTGAAAAGTTCTGTATCCACAAGCTTTTCAAAGTCCGCACGAATACTTTCAAGTTTTGGGCTTTGAATCCCCTGAGAAACCGAATCTATACTGACTCATGCGAGTCATTTTTCTCTGATCTGTGCTTCAAAATACTCGCTAGACGCAAATTTTTCTAGGGTGTCACGAGGAGTTTTTGAGCCTTCGATTTCGGCTTTTAGAGCATCAAGTTCTTCTCTGGTGACCTGAAAAACCTCTTTATCCATATCGACTCCATATTTTTCTTTCAGGACTTTTTTAAGTTCACTCATAATATCAGGAGAAATTTTTTCCTTAGGTGATACTATTGGTTCGGTCTTTGGTGGATAATCATGTCTTGATTCTGCTGTCATAGTGAGGAAGATTAAGAAATATTTTTTTCAATACGAACACGTCATGCATAGAGTTCTCAGGGAGGATTTTGCAAAGTTCGATCAATTGCTTCACAAAAGCTCGATTTTGGCATCATCTCAATCTGAGAAGTATTTCAAGGGGTTTTATCTATCAGGAATCACACAGCATCTTTGGTTACTACTATATCACGAAAAATTATTCATTCTGATGCAATAATCGTATAGTCTTCTTTTCCAATTTTCATCTGGTTGGGAGGTGAAAAAGCAACCTTTCATCATCATGAAAGGTTTAGCCCCTCGTCTTTGAGAGAAGTTTGTGCATTGCAATTGAGCACAGCCACACGAGCTTGGGAAGCAAGATCGGACTTCTCCCCTTCAAGAGGTTGTCCTTGATTCTTGTCTATGTCGGCTATCAAAGCTTGCCTTGCTAGCTTACTGTCTCCCATACATTGCTCACATCAATCTTTATAACCTTGCTCAAGTTGCGCTAATTCTGCTTGTATTTCAGGAGGTATTGGGTGATCTTGAAGATAACTTTTTACAATTTCTCTCATTTTAATCTGTTCTCATTGAGGAAGTTGTGCCTCAAACGATGGTTTTTCTCAATTTCATGCCATAGTGTGGAAGGTTAGGAAACTATTTTCAAAATTTTGGAAGCAATTTTCCAAGCAAAGACTTTCTTTGAACCATTGGATAACATAATATAATTCAGAGAATGACAGGAACAAGGAAAGGATATTTTTTTACTGCTTCTAAAAAACCTCACGCAATAGTGATTCCCATCTTTTCCAGTGATTGTTCAATATATTTAAAGAGTGCATTTCCGACACTCGACATAAATTCTATGACTCATGGAGGAACCTGAATTTCACTTACTTTTCCAACCATGGTATCAGAAAGTAAATCTACGAACTTAATCATATACTTTCCATTGTCGAAAAATGACCTGTTTGAATCAAGGAGAGAAGAAAGGGAAAAATACATAAATCCTTGTTGAAGCTCGTTCATAGATTCAAATTTTGATTCACCTCAAAGGATAAGATACATTTTGGTGATTTCAGCAAGAGTCAAAGGTTTTTCAGCAAATGCTCTTTTCATATCCTCGCTCATTCCAAGATTGATTTTTGGGTTGGAAATGATCTCTTGTTGGAGTTTTGCTCAAAAATCAATCATTTCACGTAATTTTGTCTTTTCAGAGTCTTGGAGTCATGAGTTTTTCAGTAAATCGTCAAGATTATCTCCAACTTGGTATTTGCTGGTAAATATAAAGATTCATAATTCTTTTGAAATCCCTCTATCAAGAAACGCTTTTGGCGCTTCTCAGGTTCATTGAAAATCTCATGCGTCAAAACGCACCAATTCACTTGCCTCTGTCATAATACTATCAGGAGTCAAAGATGAAATATGCTCAAAGATATAGAAGTCGTTGTTGGTCAATGAAATGGCCTGTTGAAGTGTGGTTGTTGGTTTAAGCTTGTCTTTGAGGATTCTTTGTAAGGTCAAATATCACTTCCCTTCTTGAGAAAAGAGTGAAAAAGCTTTTTTGACAGATTCACGAGAGATTCAAGAATTTTGACCATAGGTTTCCACAATCCAAGCATCGAGTTTTGTATCTTCTTCGGCAATTTTTTGGAGTTCTTCAAGAGATAGATTTTTAAAATTTGTTTTTTGACATACATTGAGAACATCTCATTTCCCCGCTCAAACATACGCATAATCCACGAGTATTTTCATGGTAAATCTTCCTACCTCTTTACTTGCAATGATTTCTGGAGTATTGAGTCCAGTCTTTATTTCTGGCTCTTCTTTTTGTGATTTATCCCAATCAGTGAGCGAAAATTTCCCCATAAATCCTGACATAATGACTCAGAGAGCTGCCATAAATTTCCCTTCTGAAAAGAGTTTTTCAGCTGTATTCCAAGAATCTTCTATAGAGTGCCACCAAGTCTCAAGCTTGGAGAGTTGTCCAACGGTTTCTTCTCCTCAAGGAATAACTTTCCCAAGACTCGCCACCATAGTATCCTGAGCAACTTCGGCTTTTTTCATTCACTTAGAAAGAAACCTTCCAATTCCACTTCATGGCAAGGCATCTCTGATCTCGGTCTGTTCTTCAGGGGAAAGTTCCTCTCTGAGTCTTCCCAGTTGGTCAGAAGAATTTTCTTGCACCTGTCCTGCTATGGCACGGATTTTATTAGCAAGGGCTTGTTTACTTCTCTCTTCAAGGGCTTCAGCAAGCTCTTGAGGAGTTTGATATTCGACCGATTCAAGGCTTAAATCTGGTAATTCAAGAGTATTTCCAGCCATACAAAGTAGTTAGTACATAAAATAATTCCTAGAAATTGTACCACATATACTTTTTTTTTGCAAAAAATAAGACCGTTTTGTAAAAACGGTCTTATTTTTGATAACTATTTATTCCCAAAGAGAATTCATCAAGCAATCTCAGATGGGGAGAGATCAAAAAACCTCAATAGTTCGGTCAATGGTATAGTCGCTATTGCATAATCTACCCATCTATCCCCTACGTCTCCCCAATAATTGCCTTCCCCTTCTTTTACATACTTATCATATCCAGCCTCCACTCAAGAATACAATAAAGCGGTTCAAGTATTTGCTATAAATATATTTTTAGCAGTTGTTTTCCAATTTTTTCAAAAATTAAGTGCAATTGTTCAAATACTATCCGTTCTACGAAAATCTGCACTCATCTTGATAAAGTCTTTAATAGGCAGTTTTTTGAATGCCTCGAAGGTCATAGTAATACCTCAGCCAGACTTATTTATAAATGTATTATATATTTTTTTCAACACATCTCATGCGATTTTTACATCCAACGGTGCTTTTATATAACTCTCATACATATCATCAACTATCTTTGGAAGCTTTTGAACTCTAAATGCTTCCATAACCTTTTCAATCTGCTTTGCATCGGTCACAAGTGCCAGTCAAGATGCTTGTTGTTCGTGGACTTGAAAATCTTGTGTCGATGGAGAAAATTGAAAAACATACTGTTTTCCTCAGTCTTCAACACTTACATTTTTCAATAATCCTTTATTGACCCTTGATAGTGCTTCTGCATCGGTAGCAAGCTTTTGCTTGGAAAATTTACTAAAAACTTCCATAGGATTGAGGTGAACATCTTGGTGGCTAATCATCTCTAGGAATGTATTTCATTCTCCTATTGTATTTCCTGTCACTGGATCTTTACATACATATTTTCCACTGTCTTTTGAAAATTTCATTCACGAAATCTCCACTTCTGTCCCTGCTGAAAGTAACTCATCAAACATATGTTTCATGTTTTCCACTTCTTTTGAATTTTTGAACCATCCACGATCTCCCCAATATTTGAGTCATTCAAGTCTTTGGCTTTCTCATAAGAGATCTTGATTTAACTTTTTGTAATCATCTAATTCTTTGGTGGCAGTATCAAGAGACTGTTGAGCGGTTGGTAATTTTTGAGTATCTTGCAAATGTTGTCAAACCTTTGCTTTCATACCTTGAGGAAAGATGAAGTTTGTAGCTTCTGGATATTTTTCAGATATTTCTCTCGTCGCTTGTGACAATATTTCATCAATTTTTGTCAATTGATCCGCAGAATGCGGTCCTGTCAAAGGGATGTTGTTATCTTGATATAATTGTTTTACATAATCATTGACTTTTTTAAATTCATCTTGGAGTTTTGCATCAAATCTTGTCGCAACTTGAGTATAGATATTCTGAATTTCTGCTATTTGTGTAGGATTATGTGGTCAAACTTGAGGAATACCTGCTTGGTGAAATAACATTGCTACCTCTCCATCGATAAAGTCAGATTTTCCCAATAGGCTTGGAATATCTTGTGGTATATGATTAGGAAAAGCATTTTGAAATCCCTGAGGACCAAAGTTTATTTTGAGGTGCTGAGCAACTGACAAAAAATCTGCTTCTCCTTGAGGTAATCTAGAAGTAATTGCTTGAAGCTCTTGTTGTGCTGTTTGGAGAGTATCCTCTCTTCACTTCACTCCAACCTCAAAATCTCAAACCTTTGTTCTCAAATCTCACAGATTGGTTTTTGTTGTTGTAATTCTATCTTTAAATCAAGGAAGCATCTTTTTTAGCTCTGATTGAAACTTCATAGCTTCCTTCAATTCTGATTCTGAAAGTTTTCTGACCACTTTTGATCATCATTTCCATACCAAAGGAGACATACTAATTGCTGCCATCGCTCTATCTCACCAATCTTTCTCTGTACGGTAATCCTCTGGAATCATATTCATTTTTTTAAGTATTTTAAGAGCTAATTCTTCATCACTCAATGTATCAAAACCACCATAAACTGCACCTACCGCAAATCATGGAAGTGCCCATCATGGTACAAATGATGCAACATCAACTCCAGCTAATGTTGCATAGATTATAAAAGTACAGACACCTACACGGGTCTTGAGTGCTTGATCCTCGGGACTCAAGAGCCCTCTTGGTGGAACTTCTGATGCGCAATGCGGACCTACCTGCTCTCAAGCACCAAACACAAGCCACTCATTTGAAAAAACACCCGTAATATTTCCCCAACGTGGAAGGATCTGTGAGTTATTAAACCTTCCATCTTCCAACAATTCTGATGAAAACATTTCTTTGGCTTCTTTGAGTTTATTTTGTTGGTCTTCGTTGAGTTGGATTCATGGTTTGAGCTCTCCTCTCTCATCAAGTATCTGTTTTAAGAGTGTGGCTGTCGGAAGTACGGTAGTGTCAAAATCGGCAAATTCTTTATCAAAACGAGCATCAATAATCCGTTTGTTTTGTTTAAATTCACGGAGTGTTCCAAAGTCGTTCATTTCCTTTTTTTCCATCGAAGCGAGATCAATCCCATTGATAGTATCGAGAATTCTTCTTTTGGTTGCTTCTTTCAAGTTTGCTTGGTATAAAGAATGAGTGTTTTGTTCGATGTAATTCTTGTATGCTCACAAAAATCTTTCCAAACTCAAGTCAATTCCTCTCGATTTGAGTCTATCAAAAAACGCATTCACTTTGAGTTTGTCTTCTAGAGAAAATGCAAAATATTCAAGGATTTGTCCTTCTTTTTCAGTGATGGTTTCCCCTCACGCTACTGACATCATCCCAGCATCTCCCATCACCCCTTGTGGAGTCGTAGTCGCTTGAGTTGCTACCGTTCCAGCAACGGCTCACGCAACCACTTTTCCGTCTGGAGTTTTTGATGCGTCAGCAGGTGTTTGAGGAACAGGAGTCTCTCAGGCAGGTGCTTGAGAAGTCCCCATTTTTTCAGGTTTTCTGTTGAGATATTCTTTCATTTGCTCGTCTTTTGGTTCAATCCCCTCAGCTTTTCTCGTAGCGATAATTCTTGTAAATATATGCTTCAAGATTGGAGTATTTTCGTCATTGAGCCAGATTCCACATGACTCAAAAAATTCTTTTTGTTCAAGAGAGGTTTTTTCAAAGATATAGATATTTTTAGCTGACTTTACTTGAAATTTTTCATTTTGCATGAGAGCAGTATATGTCATTTCGGTTTTATCTTTATCAAGACCATTTCTTTTTTCCAAGATTTGGTCACGGTATTTTCTAAACGCTGGTTTTTGTTTGTCATCAAACATTCCTGCGATAAAACTTCCTGCCTCAGCAGGGCTCACGACTCATCCAATAAGTCCCATCAAGAGTCCTCAAAAAGCTCATTTTTTTCAAAAAAATAGAGCCCCAATTATTCAAAATATGATTCCAGCATGCACTCCTCATCATTGGAGAGAGTCAATAAAAAACTGTTTGGGATTTGCCGCATATTGTTTTGTTTTATTGTGTACGTCCGCTGAAGTCGTCACCCCCATCACCTGTCTCTGTTCGTGATTGAGTTCACGGAAAGCTGTAGCGAGTTCTCACTGGTTCTCACCAACCATTTTTTTGTAATCAGAAAGATATTTTCCTGAAAATCCTGCTCCATCTTTATAGAAGACGTCGTCAAAATAGGCTACCAAGAAATCGCTATCTGCTCTATCGGGAATACGATGTTCCAAGAAATCACGAAAGGTCGCATAGGATGATTCACTCGGTTTTGGAATTTTTGTTTCTCCACTTTTTGAAACGGTGACTCACTTGTATTCAATTTGGTATTTATTGAGAAGAGAGACCACATAGGAACCGATAGAAGGATTTTCATCCATCTCAGGGAGATACGCTTGCATCTCACTCGTTGAATAGAGAAGTGCTTTTTGAAAATCTGATTTTTGAAAAGTTCCTTTTTTCAAAGCTCCATTCAAATAGACTTCATATTTTTGTGCCTCTTCGCTTGTGTCTGGAATCAAAGTAATTCATCATTTTTTAAATCCTCAAAAACGAATTCATTTTTGATGCAGACTTGTCAAAAGCACCCCCAAAATTACTGGTTTTTCTTGGTGTTTTTCAGGTGGCATATCACTCATTTGGTCTAGCAATGCTCCAACCAAGCTTTCATCTATATCACCGCTCTCAATACGATCCTTGAGACGTTGTAAGTCCAATCTCGTTGAATCGGTAATCACTCCTTCTTCCCTTGCTTTTTGCTCAACAAGTTGAGGGTCATTTAAAACAATAGGAGTTTCCTTTCTAGCAAGATGGTTAAATCTTTCATCATTGGTCTCTTGTTCGATTCACATACGTAAATAGAGTAAAAATATAATACTTTCATCTAAGATATCATATCTTGTAAAATAATGCAAAAAATTAATTATTCCTTATTCTTGATTTTTCTCAGTATTCTTTTAATATGAACTCTCAAAGTTTATTTTCTTGAAAAAATAATATGAAAAGCGTACAAAAAAAGTTTAGAAAAATCTTTATCAAAGGAATGTTTCTCTCATCATTTCTTTTGTCAATGTTACTCGTCATCATAAAACTCGCTATCCCTGCACAGTATCAATTCATAAACCCTATATCCATTTATGGGACTTTGTTATCTTCGGTTATTTTTATCTATTGATTTATTCTTGCTCCTGCTATCGCAGAATACAAGGAAAGTGAAAAACTCCTCACAGACATCAAGACCTCTCTAGAAAATCTCAAACAAGACACCCTCTACTTTGCCCTTCTCAAAGACACTTTTGATGCAAAAGGTATGTTTTTGAATCTATCCCATGCAATAGTAGCTTTTTTTGATTCCATAGCAGACCACAAAGACCATGAATACTTGGATGATTTGCATGCTTGTGATAGTATTTTATTGGTATGAGAAAAAGCATGAATTCCAGCCAACCACATCATCCGTTTTAAGCAAGAACTTTCCATCGTCAAAAAAAGCTTTCTTCGTGTCTCCGAAATCAAACAAAAAGATGCCCTTCCTCAGATTATCCATCAACTAAAAAACTTTATCACTTTCATGGTGATTATCACACTATTATTTCTCGATATTGACATAGATGCAAGTGATATACTCGGAAAGCTCCAAGAATCTCTCATGCTTTTTTTGATTTCCTTCCTTTATATCTATCTCTCCCTCATCATCAACGGACTCGACAATCCTTTTGACAAAAGAAGATTTCGTGGCTATCTCGATCTCGGGTTTCTCCTTGAGTTTTCAAAAAATTTAGCACAAGAAAAGTAGAGACATCCATTTATGGTGTTATTTCGGAAAATATTTATAAATGTCTTTTCTGTGAAGAAATCTTTCCAAAATGATCGCATCGTCTTTCGTTGTAAATCATAATCTATAGTCTCAAACACGAATCCTATAAACATTTTTATACCCTTTTAATTTCTTGAGATTTGGCAATTCACTTAGATTGACACATAGCTTTAGGAAATGAATTTTTTCAAACACCTTTTCTATGGTCTTTTTATCAAGTATTGATAAATCTTTATCAAACAAATCTCTATATACTACTTTCATAGATATTTCTTTTCAAGAAGTGAAATATCAAAGGTCTCTGCCTCAGAATTTTTGGTTATGATTTCTGCAAAGATATAATCTTCAATCTCTTCTAAAAAGTCTACCACTGTTTCAAATTGAGTCTTTGAGAGGTTAAAATTTTCCTTGATGGTAATGGTGGTCATACATACGAGGTTAATAATATTCTCTCCCATTATACTACAAACTCAAAAAATACAAAATACTTTTGTTGAATCTCTTTTCACCTAATCTTTAGGAACCTCTGCAAAATTCAGGAACTCTCAAGAAAAGTAGAGACATCCTTTTATGGTGTCTCTTTTCTGCCTTTTGTTTTTTTATCCATTTATGGTGTCTCAGCTCTTTTCTGCCTGTGTAAAAACAAAAAAGACATCTCGACAAATCTTTTGTATTTCCCCAAAAATATGCTACTATGGACGAAATATTTTTTTCAACTGTTTATGAAAGCACTCGCAAGACTCTACCGTTTCAAGACTCCTTTTTTCCGTTTGGAAGAAGAAAAACACCATCTTGAAGGGCTCTATCTCAAAACAAAAGATTTTTTATCATTTCAGGGGATAGATTTTGAAGAACAAACAAGCGAAAACGAAGCCTATAAATTCTTCGTACTCCAAGCGGGAGACACCTTTCAAATCACCTTTTCTCTCACAAAAAACCTCTCCATTTCTTATCTTCCCATGCTCCTGATAGATCTTGCATGAGACGAATACACGTTTCAAAACGAAGAAGTCAAAAAGCATTTTTTGGAGGGATTTTTTGAATATTTTGATGGAAAAAGTGAAAAAAACTATCTGGTATCGTTTCATCATCAAAACTCTTGATTCAGACATGATTTTCATAATATCGAGATTTTGGCTTGAAAATATCAAGATCAAAAGAAAATGGAATCTATCATCGAGACCTACCTTGCCAAAAAAGACCCCAGTCTCAAAGCTTATAAAGAGATGGAAGAAGTGCTGTTGTACTTCAGTTCACTCGTGTATTTTTTGATTAAAAATCTCTCAAAAATTGAGTACGCACAGAACCTTCAAGAAGACCTCCTCGGAAGCGAAGCCCTGCTGATAGAATACGAAACCACCCTCAAGCTTTCCCAAAACAGACTCACTCACCTCAAAGACATCAATATCATAACTGCCAAACGATATATTGCCCTGATGGATACCTTTTATGAATTGTTTGAGCGAAGAAACGAAAGATAATGAGACACCTACATCCTTCTTCTTGCTCTTGAAACTTGCTCTTGCTCTTCTTCTCCCCCTCCTCGCTCCGCTCGTTTTCCCCCTCGTTTGAGAGGGAAAGCTAAGGAGGATTATTTTCAATAGATTCCTGCCTCCGCAGGAATGACAGGTATTTTCTTCTTCTTCTTTTCGTTTCCTTAACGTATGTACGGTTCACAGATTCTGAGCGGAGCTCAGAATGACAGACTTTTCTTCTTCTTACTCTTTCGTAATTCTGCTTTCTTGCTCTTGTAACTTGCTCTTGCTCTTAGAGAGGAGACACCATAAATGGATGTCTCTACATCCTTCTTCTTGCTCTTGCTCTTGCTCTTACTCTTATAATTTTTCACTCTTTTCTATGCTCATCCAAGGCTATGGACTTATTTCTGAACCAACAGGACTCTATTTAGAATTTCCCGATAGTAAAATGTGACCCTATAGCCACATCTTTCATACTGAAAACACCAAATATGATGATAAAATAGGAGAGAGAGGAAGTGCCTGATTTCCCTTTCCCCCTATATGAGGAATGAGCGAAATATTTCTCGCTACCTCACAAATCATAATCGGATGCGCGAAAAGAAAAAATATCTTTTTGCAAGAAAAGAAGTGCATCGATCTCATCCAAACCGCTACCATGCACAAACAACGACTCGAACTCGAAAGTCTTGAGCTTCTTTATAACTCAAAAATTCAAGATCAAGAGGTGCTTTGTGTACACTTCACACAAAAATGAAAAAAATACCTCAAAGTCTTCGATCTTGCCACACTCAAGTGCCTCTCTCAAAAAGAGGTGAGTATCATGGTCAAATTTAAAACCATCATCGAAGGTCAAGAAACCAAAAATCTTGAGTTTTACAAAAACTACCCTTACTATGGAAATCGGCATCTCAATGGATACTATGCCCTCTCTAGTGCCCCTATCGATGAGCAAAGAAATCCCTATTCATTCGCTCCATACGAGTGTTCGTGGCAACTCGTTGAATATGCCAAGCAATTTATGGATTTCTATGAATATGATTCTGCCTTTCGTTTCTCTCGTTTTTCCTTTACTCCTGAAAAAGAATATATTGACCCACAAACCATAGATTTTCGCATCAGAGGATATCTCGATTATCACGAACTTTTACGCATGGGAAAGCTCCACAATGTCGTTTACAGTGATTTCAAGATTTCTCGCATCCAAGGAGTCAAAATCTTTTCTTGCCCACACTTTACGCTCAGAGTAGAGGAAAGTGCTTCTCAAAAAAAGTAATATTTTTCTATCTCTATCTCATTGAAATTGGTTTTTTGGATTTTATACTAAAATTACTTACTATTTTGAGTACCTCTTTCAGTCAACGGTGGGCTTTAGCCCAATGCCATTAAATTAAGAACATCCTGCTTTTCTCCCATTTCCAAAGGGAGTACTAGGGAGCGAAGGGGAAGGGATTCAGGAATTTGTATCAATTTTTTCCTTAACTTAATACAATTCCCCCTCTCTTTTTTTTGCTTCTCTGAAAAAAAATGATACAATACTGAAAACTTTACCAACTCACTCCAACACTATGACCAAAAGCACCTGATTTGACGCATTTTTCCAAGCCCTGACCTCAAGCCCTGAATTCAAACAGGTGATGGAAACCGATCGGAAAGGCGAAGCCAAAGACAAGATGAGTTCGATGAAAGACGCTATCTCGTCAGCCAAAGAAAGTCTCAGCAATGCGAAAAAGAAGCTCGATGAAGACAATCCCCCAACGCCAGACGATGAAGCAAAAAGTCTCTTTGATTCGCTCTCTGAGTCTTTTCGTACTCCTGAAGCTTGGGAAAGAGGAAATCAGTTTACGACCCAAGACCCCAACACCCCAGCACCTCAAACTCTCAAAGTAGAACGTTTTGAAAAAAAATCCCCAGAAACACGGGGATTCCTCGGAGTAGCAGGAATGCAAGACCTGAAAAAAGAACTCTCTGAGAGCTTTATCAATCCGCTCAAATTCAAATTTTTTATTCAAAAACTCAAACAACAGACCCCTATTGGGAACACTCCCGACGAAAAAACCAAAGTGATGCTTCAAATGTATGAAAAATACGAAAAATTTGGGGTTTCGATCCCAACTGGACTTCTCTTTTACGGTCCTCCCTGAACCGGAAAGACCTTCCTCACCAAAAAACTTGCCGAAGAACTCGAAGCGGGAATCATCATCAAATCGGTAGGAGAATTTGGGTCAAGTTATATGCACCAAACTAGTAAAAATATCAAAGAGTTTTTTGCCCAAGCAAAGGAGACTTCCAAAGATGGTCCTATCATACTTTTTCTTGATGAAATAGACTCCCTCGTCTCCAAACGCACCAACCAAGTCGATGCCAACAAAGCCGAAGAAGTCAGCCAATTTCTTCAAGAAATCAACAATCTCAAAGAAGCGCAAAACCTGATCCTAATCGGTGCGACGAATCGTCCTGACCATCTCGACTCAGCCATCCTCAGAACCGGAAGATTTGACAAAAAGATCTACCTCTGACCACCTGACTTTGAAGCGAGAAAAGAACTTTTTCAAATACATATTGAAAAAACCTGACGTCCCCACGATCCCCTTGACTACGATGAATTGGCAAAACTCACTGATGGCTATGTCTCAGCCGATATCGAAGGAATTTGCAACGAAGCAGCCAGAGACGCGAGTCGTTCGATCCTCGATGTGATGACTCAGATGCAAAAAGACTTTGCTTCCCAAAGCCTTGAAGAGATTCAGTCCAACCTTCACTCTTCTGTCATCAATATGGAAATCCTCAAACAAGCGATTCTTGACACCACATCCAGTCTGAAAATGGTGGATATGAGTATCTATGACTCTTGGCTTGAAAGTATAGAATAATCCATCTCTCCCATGCACCAAGTACCGTTGGAAACACCTTCTTTCACTCACACGCATCCCCCAAATGCCCTCATCGAAACTATAAAAAAAGTGTGGGAGATTCTTGATGACCAAGAAAAAAGCAATACAACTCTCAAATGTTCACACCACATCTCCCAATTTCTTGAAGTCTTTGGGACACTGGAGCATCCCTCGTATGACTATAGTGATTTCTTTGACCGATTGCTCCAACCAAAAGAGAAAAAACTTGCTTGTTTTTATGAATTAATCGAGCTTCATCCGGTACTCAAGATACTCTGGACAGACATCACGTTGACACTGGATCATGCGATTGATCACCACATCCTTGCAGAGCGTTTGATGCAGATGCAGACAACAAAACTCACGCAATTTATGAACACAAGGAATCTTATCCCTCCCACTACCTACCAACTCGACCAAGGAGGCGACATATCGTTTCTTTGACAAAAATCACTTCCTGAGAGTCTTGAAATTGGTTGGAGATTTTTTGAATCGCTCGATGATGAAAGTCTTCAAGCAGTCTGTCAGAAATTCCCGCAGTTTCTCGCAGTTTCTATGAATTGCAACGACCTTTGACCCCTCCCGAATGAAACCATTCAAATCATTTTTTCACACCTCACGCATGCCAGATATTTGGACCTCTCGCTCAACATGCTCTACAAACTTTGACCCAAAGAGTTTTCATCCATGGCTCTGTGACTCGATAAAATCCAATACCTCAATCTCTCACTCAACCAGATTGATACCTCTTGTACTCAGGGAGTCATGGAATTCTTTTCTCATTTACATGATCTCAAAGCCCTCCTCCTCACCAACAATGATCTCGGAAAGATGCCCCTTTCGACGATACAATCACTGTTTTCATCTCTCTGAAACCTTCGATACCTAGATCTCTGATACAATCTACTCTTTTGAGCTACCCCACAAATCCTCCACGCTATCGCTTCATCACTCCCCCGTCTCGTAACAATCAATCTTCAAAACAATTATCTCGGGGAGATGAACCAAAAACAACTCAAGAGTTTCTTTGAACCACTCAGACACATTCAAAATATCATCCTCAACGAAGAAATCCCCGAAGAGGAAAGAAAGCGCCTCATCGATAGCATCAAGCAAATCTGCCCCACTGCTCATTTTAATTTCTAATATTTCCCGACTATGTCCCCACATTACAGCCTCACCGAAGCCACCGAGCTTTTTTTGAAACACTACCCTTTTCACCAAGAGACCGCTCCTCAAATGATTAGAAAATACAACACACACAAAATCAGACATACTTTTTGAGTCCTTGAGACGTGAAGAAATCTCATCATCAAGATCAAAGAACGTCTTGAAATTTCCAAAGAACTTTCCAATAAAGCTGAAATGGTGTTTTTGTTTCATGATCTTGCACGATTCACTCAAAACGATGGAGTTTCGGTCCTTCCAGAAAAAGTCTACGAACACGGAGATCACGGCTACACTGCGGTAAAAAAAGCCTGATTTGACGAGACTATTTGTCTTGCCATCAAGTATCACAACAAACGTCGCATCGACCAATTATTTGAGGAACCAACCTACCTCAGTATGACCACAGCAAACCAAGACATGACTTTGATCCTGACACATCTCGTTCGTGATGCAGACAAACTCCAAAATATGGTTTTTTCGCTTTTCTATCCAGAAGGATTGACATGACTCAGTCCCGAACTTGAAAATGGGGATATAACACCAGAAGTCATCAAAGACCTAGAAGCAAAAGTAACAGTAAATCGTGACTATATCCGTAGTGTGGCTGATTATATTCTCTCTCTTATGAGTTGGTCTTTTGACTTGTATTTTCCAGAAAGTGTGGAGATGTTGGAGTATTATAAGTATTTTGAAAAAACACTTGGCAATCTCTCCAAGCTTGAGTGAGTGAGTATGGAGCGTCTCCACGAAGCAAAAAAGTGTTTTTAAAAGAGGTCACGTGACCTCTTTTATGATGATAAAAACGACGGTAAGTGACCCGTAAGATCCCCAAGGTGCTCAGTAATTCGCTCTTTCTCCCAATCCCACCATGCGAGTGTTTCGAGCTTGACAATGGGCTCGTCATCAAAACGCATACGAATCACTTTTGCAGGATTGCCTCCGACGATACTGTAGGCAGGCACATCACGAGTCACCATAGAGTGTGTAGCGATGATAGCACCATTTCCAATATGTACTCAGGGCATAATCGTAGCTTGATATCCAATCCAAACATCATTTCCCACAACAGTATCTCCCTTGTAGGGAAGGTCGGACATCGCAGGAATGACACTCTCCCATCACTGTCCAAAAATTCCAAACGGGTACGTAGAAAATCCAGACATCTGATGATTGGCGCCATTCATCAGAAATCTGACTCCTTTCGCAAAGGCACAGAATTTTCCAATGATGAGTTTGTCTCCACAAAATGGATAGTGGTACAAAATATTTTTCTCAAAAAAAGTTTCAGCCCCTTCGGGGTCGTCATAATAGCTATAGTCTCCGACTTCGATATTTTCCCCGTGAGGAAGGTTTTTCAAAAATACCATCTGGGGAAAAGCACTCAAAGGATGAAGTCAATCAGGGTTTGGTCAGTGCATACAAAAAGTATGAAGAAATAATGTACATTATAGTCCAAACGCTCCACAAGTCAAAAATCTGCTATGAGAAATTTGCTTATTTCTTACTCTTGAGTATAATGCCTTGTTCTTTTTTACTTTCTAACTATCATACTATGAAACACTCTCTTCCACCACTTCCATACGCAAAAAATGCGCTCGTGCCTTATATCAGTGAAGAAACACTTGAGTATCACTATGGAAAACACCACCAAACCTACGTGGACAACTTGAACCAACTCATCAACGGAACCGATTTTGAAAATCTTCCACTTGAAGAAATTGTCAAGACCGCTCCGGTCTGACCTATTTTTAACAACGCTGCTCAGATTTGGAATCATACTTTTTACTTTGAATGTTTCTCTCCTACCCACGCTTCTCCTCACTGAGAGCTCATGAGCCGTATAGAACGTGATTTTGGAAGCCTTGAAATTTTACAAGAGTCTTTCAATAAATCAGCAATTTGAAATTTTGGTTCTGGATGGACTTGGCTTGCACTCAATAACAAAGATACACTAGAAATAGTAAACACTTCTAATGCATGATGCCTCCTAACTCATAAAACCCTTCGTCCTCTTCTTGTGTGTGATGTTTGGGAACATGCATACTATATTGACACGAGAAATTCACGTCCAAACTACCTTGCTAATTTCTGGAAAATTGTAGATTGTGACAAGATAGCGAGTCGTCTCAACGGATAACAAAAAAAGGATTAGTTTTTCGTTTTTCTTTCGTGCATTTTCTCAAAGAGAGGGATAGCTTTCGTGCAAACATAAAAACTATCCCTCTCTTTTCTCGAAAAACTGAATTTGTCATTTGAATTATTGACAAATACATATAAAAGGAATACAATGAAACAAATATCAGGAAAATGAAAAATAAAAACTTCATCATGCTTTCTATTTCTTAACCTTTCCCCCATGAATACTCCTCTTCGTACCACACAATTCTCAGTTCCTTGAGAGAGACAAGAATCAAACATCACCAATCAATCCAATCAAGTGAGAAAAAGACTCTCAAACGTTATTGGAGTTCTCTCCCAGGAAATCCCACAAATAGGTCAGTTTATCGAACTTCGTTGAGAATATTTGGAAAACAACTCTCCTCTCAAACTCAAAACACATTTTCAAGAACTGCCACACCTCAAGCACCTTGCACTCAAATATACTGCTCACGAAGCAATTGAAAAACACATAGAAGTATTCTCGGAATTCGGACAACACATAGAACACCTTGAACTTTGTGTGACATTTTTATGACACAGCACCCCACAATCCATCAACACCCTCTTTTCAAGCTTTCCCAACCTAAAAACGCTCATCCTTGATAGAAGCGGTTTAGAAATGCTAGAAGCTGACCACTTAGTCTCACTCTTTTCACTTTTACCTCCACTCCATTCACTCACTTTCAAAAGTTTTAAATTTGCTGCTCTCTCACCAAAACAACTTGAAATCCTCTCTTCTCTCCTCCAATCTTGCCAACATATCGGACTTGAGAACGAATCTCTCGCCCTTCTCTCCCCTGAACAAAGGCAAGTATTTTTCAAAAACCTCCCAAACATTACCTCTCTGGGGATGAAAGGAAATGATGACTTTATAAAAATGAATTTTCTGCCTAAACTCCTCAGTAATCTCCCAGAACTTCAACACCTCGACTTGTGATGGTGTGATCTAGCACACCTCTCCCAAGAAAATTTTGAAGAAGTATGTCAATCTATCAGCAAAATTCCGTCACTCAATCTCTCACACAATCACCTAAGCGCTCTCCCCAAAGAATCATTTTCGCTTTTATCTGAAAGTCTTAAAATGGTAAAAACACTTGATATATCTCACAATGCTCTCGGAGACGAAAGTGCAAAACTTCTCTGTCTTACAAAAAATCTCCATCAATGCCAGAGTCTCGGATTATCGTGCAATCACCTTCACCTTCTTTCAAAAAATGATCTCACTGAGCTTGCCAATACACTTTCCTCTATCCATGAACTCCACCTTGATACCAATGGTTGGACTGTGATGAATCCTGAAAAACTGCAAGATTTTTTCTCTACACTCGGTCACGAACCAAAAATTTCAGTGACTATAAAAGAAAAGAAATACATCATAGACCAAGGTCATTCAACCAATCTCTTTTCCATAAAAGAGATCTTTGGGTAAACATTCCTTGACTATGCCACTTGAATTTAAGATTTTTTTCCTCTTCTCCCCTCGATAAAACTCCTATTGCTTTTTTTCTCATCTCAAAAAAATTGCTAGATTTTTACCAAGAATACCCGTATCCTAAAATAGATTCACTTATATTTTTCAATCCTGTACGTAATAATAGGTCAGTATTCCTATCATCGCAGCATTATCCATACAATACAGTTTCTTTTTGGGAGCAAAAAAATGCAATCATTCCTTTTGTGCACGAAACTCAATCATCTCCCTGAGATGATCATTGGCACTCACTCAACCAGCCAATAGAATCGTCTTAACATGATAGGTGTGCGCAGCATGCACCAATTTGTAAGCAAGTACTTCATTGACAGCATTTTGGAATTCGTATGCAATTTCTCTTTTATCCTCTTCATCGATAAATCATTTGCTGAGAACTCTCGCATCGACTTCCCTTTTTACCGCAGACTTGAGTCCCGAAAATGAAAAATCAAAGGCATTTTTTTGAAGCCAAACCCTAGGAAAAAGCTTCGTTTTGTGATCTTTCGTTTCGTATTCCAAAGCCAATACTGAGATTATCTGACCTCAAGGATACCCAAGCCCCATCATTTTTGAGACTTTGTCAAAACATTCTCCTGCTGCATCATCACTTGAGGTTCCTATCCTCTCATAATCCCATTTTGAATTCATAAAATACACATCATTATGTCCTCCAGAAATAGTGAGACATACGAGTGGAAAAGGTATTTCGTTCTCCTCTCTTTCTAAAAAATTAGAAAAGATATGCCCCTGAATATGGTCAAGCTCGATGACAGGAATAGAAAGAATTTTGCCAAGAGTACGCGCGAGAGTGAGTCAGGTAAGAAGCGAAGGAATCAGTCAGGGAAATGCGGTCACTCCGATAAACTCTATTTCTTCAATAGAAGTCTTTGATACCTCAAGCACTTGAGAAAGCACATCAAAAATAGCATTTGCATGCTCTCTGGCTGCCACTTCTGGCACCACCCCTCCCGTGAGATTATGAATTATTATTTGACTTTTAGTATCCAAAGCCAACATTTTATCTCCTTCAAATATTGCCAGCGAAGTATCATCACAACTCGTCTCTATAGCCAGAATTCTCATGTGTTCATTTTTCTTAATGGATGTATTTCTCCAATCTTACCCGTTTTTTTCAAAATATCAAACCATTTTCCAGCATTCATTTCAACACGAGCAACCACAAGGAACATTCCCGTATTTCTTTTCACTATTATTTTACCACACTTCTTTCTGTTTCAGAATAAAAAGTCAAATTCATAAAAAGAGAACTAAAATCCCAACACTCATAGAGATTTTTTGCCAGAGAGGTAAGGAATCTACCTGAGTTTTGAAGCTTTTTGGAGAAGACGATTTTGGAACTTCAAAGTCATCGATAGATTCCAAATCTACTCCTATCACTTTGAGAGGAAAGTCTTCTTGTCTTGAGACTCCATTTCTAGAAAGACTGAGCGTTATTTGATAGCTTCCACTGTCAAAGGTATGGGTAGTAGGATTTTGACCAACTGACTTCGTCCCATCTCAAAAATCCCACACATACTCACTTCACTTTCCTCATTCACTTTGACTTCCATCAAAATTGAGTTTACATTTTCCTTCACAGACCAAGACCTCTCACGAATACGACATAAAATTGTTCAGTTTTGTCTGAAGTACAATTACGGGGGTTAAGTCTTCTCAAATTACTTCTGGTGCTTGTACAGATACCGCAGGATGATGAATCAGTAATTGAGACTGAGCAAATTGTGAAGGTTGCTCCAAGTGAAAGACTTTGAGAGAAATGAGATTTTCTCCCTCAGGGACTCGAAAAGCTCAAGGGTTACAACGGGTTTGAGCACCTGATTCCACCAATGCCTCTCAAAAGCTCCATTCACACTGCTCCTGAGAACTTTTTGGAGTGTATTTTAGATTGACCATACAGAGTTCTTTTTGACAATTATGCGCACTGTCAAGTCCCGATTGGACTTCTATAATAGGGGGAGTGATCACTTTTGGGATAGAGTTTACTTGTGTTTTTGAAGGAGGATTCACTCGATTTGATCAAAATCCAACCTGAGTATATTTATCAAAGCTTTTGGAATAATTGATTTTCAAGGGAAGATTTCCGACCAAGTCTTGAATTCCAACTTCTCATGAAAAACGTAGACGAAGTTGACTAGAAGACTTTTCTGAAACGAATAAATCAGTATGTTTTAAATCTTGCTCCCTCAAAGTCAGTACCAGCTTGGCATCTTGTAGAGCCCCCGAGAGTATAATGGATTCTGGATGACGATAGGTATCTATCAGTTGACTTGAGAGTCCTCCAGTTGAAGAATAGATTTGAATTTTTGTAAGATCTATACTCCCTGTCAATGCTCTCCCGAAATCAATCCACAAAGTATCAATTTTTTTATTTCCATCCAAATCGAGATAATGTAAATACTCAGCCTCGAAATCTCAAGCAGACACAAAAAGAGAGCTTTGGAAAAGCAACCAGAAAAAAACAAAGCAACAGAACACTCTAAGAAATACTGTCCTCATAAAAAATAACACAAAAGATAATTTA
>Ga0066602_10000693_pt1 | contig 26119 bp, 29 predicted proteins | sample Higcelweek5metaG_FD_59481 | JGI IMG/M metagenome (GOLD analysis project Ga0066602, IMG submission 59481) | Freshwater pond sediment microbial communities from the University of Edinburgh, under environmental carbon perturbations - High... | ecosystem: Environmental > Aquatic > Freshwater > Pond...
GGGGCAACCAAAGCCACTCAAGACACTGTGGGCATTATTCCAGGCTCACAGGGTTCAAAGAGCTATATTGTTAAGGGCAAAGGAAATCCAGATAGTTTCGAGTCTTGCAGTCATGGAGCTGGTCGCAAGATGGGTAGAAAACAGGCTCAAAGAACTCTTAACCTAGCGGCTGAAATCAAACACTTAAATGATATGGGTGTCATCCATGCTATCAGAAACGCCAATGATTTGGATGAAGCCCCAGGATCTTATAAAGACATTGATGTGGTCATGAAAAACCAGCAGGATTTAGTAGATATTTTAGTCGAACTAACACCGCTGGCAGTTATTAAAGGTTGAGTAACTAGGGATCAGCAGTAGAAGCTACATTAACAACCACTCGAAAGGAAAATAATGTCAAAACAAACTAAACCCACTCTAAGGAGTAAATTATGAAATACAGAAAAAAGCCAGTAGTGATAGAAGCAGAGCAATGTTTTTACGATAAATTGCCATACCCAGATGGAGTAGAAACTCTTTATATAGACCCAAGTGGAAAGCCACACTGGAATATAGAACTAGAGCCTGAAAGTAAAGCTGGGATTGATTACCAGCTAGTTGTTCAGACCTTAGAGGGAAATCATAATGTAAGCAATGGCGATTGGATTATTACTGGTGTTAGAGGAGAAAAATATCCTTGTAAGCCAGACATCTTTGAAATGACTTATGAGAAAGTTGAGGACTCAAATGCCAAATAACCAAACTACTAAACCCACAAGTGAGCAGGAACTAGAACAAATTGCTAATAGATGGCTTGAAGCTACTATGGAGTCAGAACCAACTACTTACGCAATAGTAAAAACATTGATTGCTAATGAACGACAGCAGGTGATTGATGAAGTTACTAATAAAGTTTTAGAGCTTGATAAAAATATCAGGAGATATAAACCAACACATCAAGTAAAAAATAAAAATAGTTGGAAAACTGGTATCTATGCAGCAACTAACTATATTGTAAACAACTTGCTTGAAGCCCTCAAATGAAAATAACCTATGATAAAACAATAATTACACACTTTGAGAGATCAAAGTAAAATGATATGCTAATAAGGAAAGCGTTGTGTTACTAATTTTTAGTAGCAAACGCTAATGCAGTTCAATCCTTCCGACAAATCAGATTCACTCATCGCCGACATTGACTTTCTCCTCTACGGTGATAGTTCAGTTTTCAACACTAGTTATTCTCTAATTGATAGAACCAGGAATATAAACATTGCCTGGGACGAAGCCGTTACTGAGCTTTATAAAGCCGACCCCAACTACTCTTGGGACGACACTACAAACACCGATTTCCCCATAGCCACGATCCCGCTAACGGCCAATTTAGACCATTACACACTACTTGATTCAGCTCTTGTTATTCATCGAGTCAGAATGATGGATTCTAATGGCGTACTTAGGACACTAGATCCTGTTTCACGAAGAGAACTTTCTGACACTGAATTAAATTCTACTGGTAGCCCTTCCAAATATTACAAGATGGGCGGAGCTATCTTCCCGTCTCCTGTACCTAATTACGGATTTACTGCTGGTGTTGAACTAGAGTTCCAAAGAGGTGCAAATCATTTCTTAACTACAGATACCGACAAAAGTCCCGGCTTCAATCCTCAGTTTCACCGCTTTCTATCTACAAGTGCTGCTCTTGATTATGCAATTGCGAACGGAATGGATTCAAAAACCGCGCAACTTAGAGCTAATAAAGAATCAATCAGAAAATCGATGATTGAACACTATCAAAGACGATCACCAGATCAGAGACCCAAATTAACCCTTAAGAGAAGAAGCGTAAGTAATTACGGTTTGAATTAATATCGAAATGCCAAAAACTACAACCACATTGTACTCAAGAATGGAAACTGAAATTAACAACTACATTTCAAATAAAATTGAGTTGAGCGATGGTGTTACCTTTAGTCAGTACGCTACTATAAAACGCATTTATAAGTTCAAAAACAGAGATCTAAACAATGGTTCAAAAATAAACCCAGATCTTTCGTACAACTTCTATTTCGACATCATTTCACCAAGAGCTGATAGCGAAGTTAAAAATCTTCGTTTCGACACAAAGAACATTCTAGCTTTCTCGCAAAATCCAAGAAAGGACTTTCCAGCTGTATTTATTGCAAACGCATCACTAAAAAGCTGGATGGCCGAAAATGGTGAGGATGAGAAGCTCAAGGCTGCTGTTGAAGAGTTCACTACAAATGGAAACGTGGGTTTCAAAAAAGTTGAGGGTGGTTATGAAATAGTTGATGCACTCAACACGATTATCACTAATCAAAAAGCTCAAACAATTAACGATACGGATGTAATTGAACGCCATAACATGAGCGCTTCCCAACTTAAAAAGATGACTGCCTGGGATAACGTTGACAAAGTTATTGCAGAACTCGGAAATAAAACATTTTCTGCTACAGAGCTATCAAGACAAATTCAGACGACTAATAACCGCTATGAAATCTACGAATACACGGGTGAAGTCTCAGAAAGAGAATTTAATTTTGCCCAGGGAAAAGAAGGTGGTGACGAATACAAGTATTTCCTAGCAAAAATCATAGTCGCTGGTCTGAAAAAGAATGGTACCGGACAAAAATATGTAGTGTTTGCCGAAAAGTTAAAAGGAAACATGGATGATTACTACATATATGCCCACAGAGGACGTTACGATGGCAGATTTTGGCGCGTTGGTATGTATGAGTTACTGTTCGACCATCAAATTAGAGCTAATGAAATTGGAAACCAGTTATCAGTTGGACTTGAATGGGCTTCAAAGATCATTTTCAAGAGTAAGGACAGCACTGTATTACAGAATATTCGGGCGGATCTAGACAATGGTGATGTGATCTTTACGTCTGACTTAGCACAGCTCGATGTGAGAATGAACAATCTAGATCAATTGATTGCAGACTGGAACAGAGTAAATCAAGATGCCGACCGACTATCTAACTCACTTGAGGTTGTTCGTGGCGATTCCATGCCTTCCGGTACACCATTCCGTATGGGTGTGTTAATGGATCAAAACGCCGGCAAGATGTTTATCCTACTTCGGCAGAAAGTTTCTCTTCCATATAAACGAGTTTTTAGAGAATGGGTTCTACCTGAATTGATTAAAGATTTAAGCGGACAAGACGTATTTAGGTTGATCGGAGAAGTGGATATTTTAGATCAACTCCGAGAGATTATGGTAGAAAGTTGGTACATTAAGAATCTTGTTCAAATCGGTCCCCACACTAAAGAAAACGCTAAGGCCATCAAGGATGAAAAGCTTGATGAACTAAGAAGAGTCGAACCAGTTATTGAAAACACTAAAGAAATATGGAAATCAGTTCTACCAAGAATATTTATTACCATCACTGGTGAAAATAGCGACATAGCAGATCAAATTAATGATCTAATGTCGTTGGTTAAACTTGAGCAAGATCCAGACAGAATTAACTGGATATTAGACACAATTTATAAAGCCAGAAACATTCCTATCCCTCCTAAAAAAGAACAACAGCCACCCGATACACAGTTAGTTGAAAGACAAAAAACTGTCTCGGAAGGTTCACCAGAAACACGACAGGCTGAACAACCAATTATTGGACAATAACTATGCGAGATTTAGATTTCATAATCGATCTTGAAGATTTTAATCAGGGACTCAGTCCTCTTGCTCATCTTGATGATAAAACATTCAATGGTGCAAAGGGGCAAGCTGCTGAAATGCAGGCTGACGTTATTTCAAACCCTGGATTTATCCTTCAAAGTCCTGCTTTAGCTAATTTGACAAACGGTACTCAAGCAGGAGTAGTTGATCAATTAATTCGACATATCCTAGATCGCCCAACAGCTGCTGATGTCACCTATGGAGTAGGTACAACCAAGCTATTCAAAATCAGCTCAACTGCTGTAGTAAGCGGTGGATCTCCAAGCTGGCCACAATCAATCACAGACATGACTGAGGGTGAGAGCGTGATTCGCTTAAAAGCTAATCTGTTTGCTTTTTACAACAAATCTTCAGGTGGCGACATTGCTGCAATGCCATTGGCCACAGAAGTAATTGATCCAGATTGGGGAAGTACAACTGATGCAGCATTAGAGAAAGCATTACATCCCTCAGCTGCAAAAGAAGACATTTTAGTATTTGGAAATGGTAGATATTTGGGCGTTTATGTTGAAGGCTCAGCTATCTTGGATGTGAATAAGCTAGATTTTGGTGAGGGTTCAGAAGTTGCTGATGTAGTGTTTCATGCTAATTCGTGGTGGATCGCTGTTAATTTTGGTGAAGGAAAGCGTAGTCAGATCTACATGTATGATGGATCTGCAATTTCCAACCTTCTCTCAGATGAAGCTGGCGTTGGAGATCAAAAGATTGGTTTCCTATATGTTTTGAACGGAAATATCTACGTTGCCTATGAAGATAAAAGTTCAGATGGATTCACGATCGGGTATTTAAACGGAAGAACCATTTCTCCATTAAGATATTTTGCCGGAACCCTTCCTTGTCATAGACAAAAAACCTTATATAAAAATACGATTCTATTTACTTCAGATGAAGAGATTTATAGCTGTGGCGCTCCTATTCAACAACTACCTATTCAAATTTCGAGATTGGCTGATGGGGGATTTTCCACACTAGGGGCTTTGGCCGCTCCTTTTGGCGTTCCAATGATTGCTTCCAATGAAGTGATCGAAACTGTTCCAAACTTTCGACTGGCTAAGTTTAGTGGATTATCCAGCGATTCATATTGGAAAAGTCGATTACACGATCTAACAAAGGGAAGATATCTGGGGAAAGTAGACATGGTTATTGTAACCACACAAACTCTTCCTACAAATGCTCGCTGTGACATCACACTTAAGGGAAATCAGGGTGCATTGACTTCGAATGTATTGCAAGTTTCTGGTTCGGGCAAAACTCGATTTGTATTTAGAACAATTAGTCTTAACTCTATTGAAGATGTTCAAGTTGAAGTTAGTTATGCCAATGGTCACGCTTCAGATAGCTGTCCAATTCGAAAAATATCACTCATTGGATCATATATCGAAAACTAAACGAATATGTCAAAGACCATCGATCTCACACCATCCATGAAGATCCCTTCTGCTGAAGTTGAATTGCAGAGTTTAACTCCTGTTTTAGCGATGGGACAGAATATTGGTGGCGTATCGATGTTTGCCAATGCTTTTAAAAGGGGCTATGGAAACAACGTATTTGGGTCAGATGAAAGAGGGATTTGGTTGGGTGCTGCTGATTATGATGATGCGCCTTTTAAAGTCAGCATGGCGGGGGTGATTTACGTTAAAACTTCAACAACTAACTACATCACCATTGATGGAAATGGAATCACTCAATGGCAATATGATGCTGGCGGTGATATCCCAGTTGGTTTTTGGGGTTTTCAAGAAAATGGATTCTAATTATGGGAGATATTGGATTCAAAATTGCCGATGTTGATTTGAATACCGATGCGAATGTTGACTTACCCTATACCAGTAAATATGGTGCATTAAAGGTTTATCGATGGGGAACGGTCACAGTAACACCGGACAGTAATGGTGATGGCCATGTTGATATAACCCACGATCTAAATTATGCACCGGCTTTTCTTATTTTCGGTAAAATTCCCGGAACTGATACTTGGTATCCCATTGGTGGTACTAACTCATTAGCTCTAGGTGATCCAAGTTCAGGAGTTTTTGGTGTCTCTGATAGTAGCAAATTAAGGATTCAAACTATTGGTGGCTATTCAAAATTAGCTACAGTCGAACAAACATTTAAGTATTATTTACTAGTCGATAAAGCTGAGGGCTTTACTGGGTCAAGCAACATAGCTTTAACCGGAGACATCGGATATAAACAAGCTCCACTCGGAGTAAATGCACTAACAGCTCAGGAATATCAGCTTAATTACAGCACGAAATATAAAGCACTCCAATATTTTAGAGAAAGCATAAAATCAGAGACATTAACACTTCCCTTGATGTTTTCTAGTTATCACGATCAAAACAATGAGGAATACCAGTACGTTGATTTCAATCATGGTTTGGGATATCCACCACTATTTTTTGCTTGGTTTACTGTAGGAACGACACTTCAGGAGATTCCCTACGCACATTTTAGCTCAGTTCTAGCTGATGATTATACTTCTCAAGATTACTACACCGATTATGAAGTTACTGGCATTTGCGATTCGACAAAAATTAGAATCCAGTTTAAACGGAAATCAGTTTTTGACCTTTATGAGTTTATTAGTAGCAACACAGCAAGCGTTTTAAGTCATGCACAACAAACTATAACTGTCAAAGTTTTACCATTTGCTGAAAATATAGGAGGTCCAGCATATGGCGAATGAAATGATGTTTCTACATTCTGGTTATGCTGAAGATATGTGGTATTATCGCGACGGATACGATTATCACGGGGAATATAATACTGCTGGATATTTTAAAATCGGGAAAGGAGTTATCACTCCTGAGAATGTAAACGTTAATGCACGCTCGGCAATTAGATTTAGGAATATTACATTACCACAAGGAAATGTCAATTATGCTGGCTTATACATGTGGGTTCAAAATAATGGCGATGGACTTTCCCCTAGATCTGGAAATTGGACATTCAGAGTTTACGGCTTTGACGAAGATAATACGGCTTCTTTTGGTAGTTATCCATTTGGAAGACCACAAACTACAGATTACTCAGAGTCAAATAATAGTAGTGATCCCGGGACTGGCCAGTGGAAAGAAATTAATGTCACTTCTGCCATAAATGAAATTTTGAGTAGAGCTGGATGGCAATCTGGAAATTCTCTTGCATTGTGGATTGATCCATATGATTGTGGGCCAAATATGTATGCATCAGATAGCTCAGATCGAAGGAGTTTCTTAGTAATTAGAAAAGACGCCGATCCGAACTTTACTCCAACTGCAAAATCAGTGGCAGCTCCAACCTTTCCAGCAGCTAAGAGTTTTGGCTGGAAACAAGCATATCCCGAACACAACGTATTTACTGCAACAGAAGATCAATTATATATAACAACTCGGAAACGAAACCATAAATTAATTGCAGAAGGTGTTGTCAATACAACTGCAAACACAATTTATAGTATCGCTCACGGTCAAAGTTACATACCATTCTGTCTTGTTTATGTGAAGTCAAACACGACTAGTGCCAGATTCAAACTACCCAGATGGTTTCCGGTTGGTCCACAAAGTGGTCCCGATGGTGATGATATTAATGGCTATGTTGAAATCAATGCAACTAACTTAAGAATCATGACGACAGAAAATGCTGAGGTATATTACAGAATTTTTGTTGATGAATTACCGTAACTTGCGAACGAAGATGTATCAGTATAAAATAATAAGTAAGCGTTGTGGGGAAATCTCACAATGGCAAAACTCATCGGCAACAACCAGGTCCAGTTAAATGACGGAACTATAAAATCTGTCAAACAAGGTGAATGGTATGATGCACAACACTACTTCAACGGTACTTTGGGTGCGGCTGGTGTTGTCAATGATCCCAACGCAGTTGGATATGGCAATAAAGTATCCAATGAAGTTATCTCTCAAACAAATCCCGCAAACGTTTCTTACATAGATAGTCAAATTAAAGCTGATCAACTAAAGGCTCCCGTTAGTGGAATTTCGTACACTTCTTCAAATCCTCAAGATAATTTTGTTTCAGGTCTAACCGAACAGGTAAACGTAGCCAGGACGGCACTTGAAAGTACATTATCAACTCAAAAAACAGAGGTTGATACAAAACTTGCTTCACTTCGACAGAAAGAGCAAGACACCCTCGCAAAAGTTCAGGAGCTAAGTACTCCTTTTAGAGAAGAACTTGAGAAAACTCAGCGCGAGAAACTTCACATCGATGAAAACTTTGAGGCTAATCAAACTTTAGTTAATGAGTTAGATCAGCTCCTAACCGAAGGAAATAATCTAATTAAACAACAACAAGAAGTCACTGGTCTTGCTTCTGTCCGTAATCCAAGAATACAAAAAACAATGGACGATGTTGCAGCAAGAGCGGGTGTTATTCAGGCAGTAATGAGTGCTAGAAATGGCCAAATTGCTCAGGCTGAAACTCTAATTGATCGAACTGTTAATGCGATAACTGCAGATAGAAACGATCAGATTTCCTACTACGAAACCATTCTCAACTTGAACAATAGAGATATTGTCAGTCTTGATACAGATTCGAAGAAAAATGCAGAAGAACAACTTAATCTTAAGAAAAGCGATTTAGCTAGTGCTCAAGCAACTGCAGATTATGTTAAACAGCTTTTGTTAAATCCAACAACTGCCGGATTAATGGGAGAAGCTGGTGTTAAGTTGAACGACTCTATTGAACAAATAAACACAAAACTATCACAGGCCGTTTACTCGAAAGAAGTTAAGGATTTGGTTAATGGTATGGCTAAGGAAGGAAATTCTGCCGTTTTAGATCCAAACACTGTTCCTGCTGGGCAATTAATTACAGTTACTGATTCAAGAGGACAAAAATATTACTTTAAGAAAGCTGCTTCATCGTCAACAGATACGGCTGCCTACGACTTTTTGACTAAAAATTTTAACGTTAGTCCCACAGACATCTCTCCCACTACTGCAAACACTGATCTAAACAGCATCATTAATTCAGTTGTTGCCCCAAATGTTTCACCAAAATCTGGAATCGGAAGCATTCTCTACGATACCCTGGGTAGAAAGTGGCAATATCAAAGTAGCGGTTGGGTATTAATCGGATAAAAATATGCCATTAACACAATTTCAAATTGAAGAAATCAAAAAAAAGGCTTTAATAAAAGGCTATAATGATCAACAGATTGCCTCTAGTATTGCCGGATTAAATAAATCAACTGCGACGACTCAAACTTCTCCAGTTAATACTACTAGTCAATCAAATCAAAACGGAGGAATTGCTGGTAAAACAGCAACTGACACTAAGCAAGAAGATCAGTCCGGTAGTGGAATTGTTGGTAACTTTTTCAAATCAATTTTCGATATGGGAGCTAACTACACTAAATTTGTTGGTGAAGCAGCTGTCCAGGGAGTTAGATCAGCTGTAGATCCGACAATAAACAGCAATATAGATATATCCTCAAAGCTTTCCAAAAAATCTGACGAATTATTCAAACAATCGCAAGACTTAATCTCTCAAGCAAAACTAGCTACCGATCCTGCTGAAAAAATCAGGTTACTAGACGAATCTAGAAAAATTGATCTTCAAATTGAACAACTTGGTAATAGTGCTAGAGAAATTGGCGACAAAAAAACATCGTTTCTAGTTGATGAAGAAAAGATAGCTGATAAAGGCAAGATTGCTCTAACTGGTGCTAAAGCTACTTCTGGAGCCGCCTCTTTAGTTGTACCGGGCGGAGCTACGGTTAAAACTGCGGCTGCATTAGGTTTTGCTTCAGGAGCTTTATTTGGTTTTTCTGAGGGTGAAGATATAGATGTAAATAAAATTATTTCTGGAGCAGTTGGTGGCGCTATCGGTGGTGCTGTTGTAACAGGTGTACTTCCTAAAGTGGGTGAAATTTTAGGATCGGGAAAAGATAAAGTTAGTGTTGGATTTAAAAAATTGTGGGAAAAAACCGAAACAAACCTTTCTGATGAGGCTGCTCAGCGAATTAATAAATCGACACCATCATCATGGCAAAAGGCTTTAGAGGATCATGGTATTGATCTCAATGAATTAACTAAAAAGATTGTTGATAAAGCTAAAAAAGTCTCAGGAAAAGAGGGTGTCGGGTATGATGATTTAATTGGGACAACTTCTGAGCGTGGACAAGGAGGAATACTAAAAAGTGAAATTAAGACTGCTGAAAAATCAATAAACCAAGCATTAAAGAGCTCTGGTAGTAATACTAAGTTTACGATTAATGAAATGGTGGAAGATTTGACTCGAGAGATGAAGCAACTGCTTAAATTACCAGGAAATGAAAATAATGCGGCTGCTTTGAAAGAATTTGTCAAAGGATTCCAAGCACAATACGGAAAAGGGATTACACCCAAGAGATTACTTGAACTAAAACGTGTGGCTGACAGTAAATTTGGTCAAGCTGTCGCTGACGAATCAACTGGATCAGCAGTTGCCCAAGCCCAAAAAATGGTTGCAAACGCTGCTAGAGCAAAATTAAAGAAACTGTTACCTGAAGTGGCCGAAGCATTAGATAACGAGACGGAAATTTATACAATTCAGCCAGTTATAAGTAGAGCAAGAGCAATTTTAAATACACAGGGATCAAGCATCCGAGTTGGTTCGTTAAGTGGGAAATCATTGACAGAATTAATTAATCCCTTTACCTGGGTTGATTGGTACTTAAGCGATCCAGAAAGAGCGTCAAAACTAATTAAAACAGGAATAGATGGCGCAAAAGAAGAGTCACTTAAACAATTTACTCAAGGAAATATTCCGGGGTTAAAATCTCAATTAGCGTCTAGACTTGTTGGAACTTCTGTTGGCCTTGGAGTTACCAATAATGGTCCTCAGAATAACGATCAAATAGGGAAAACTGAGGATAACAGCAATTACAATGGAAACCAAGAACAAAAAAGCAGCAATATTGATAGCAAAATTAACCATAATGATATTCTACCACAGCCAAAACCGGAAACAGTAAGACCGTTTGGTGGTAAAAGTAAAAATGAACTACTCCAATTAGCTGTTGCTCAAGGTGTTGGTCTAAAAGACTTGGATGAGATCAGTAAAATCTATGACTTGATCGTTCCAGATGAGAAAAATATTGATACTTTATTGGCCAAGCGAAAAAATTTAGTTGATGCTGGGTTTAGTACCGCAGAGATCGATAAACAACTTGAAGGACTTGGTATCACTAAAACGCAATCAGGCCAGCAAGATTTAACGACTCAAATTAATAATATCTCAACTGCTGGAGAAAGAAATGGAGCTAGGGCAGTAAAAGATATCTATGATGTGGTCAATACTGCACTAACTAGTGCCGAAAAAGGAGCACCTACTGGTCCGTTATCAGCTCTTGGAGCACTGTTTAGTAAACAATACGAACCCAATGAAACGGCACAACTTGAGAAGGACCTTAAAGAAATTTTAAGAACAATCAGAAAAGAAAGTACTGGCGTTGCTTATAGTCCACAAGAGATAAAAGACCTAGAAAATGAGATCCCAACTATCGTACAACAAGAGGGGAATGTTAAAGATTCGCTAATTCGTTTGAAACAAAGAATGCTACAAAAACTAGGTAACTACGGAGTTGATGTGTCTGGAGAACTCAAAGACTAATATGTAAATATAAAAAAAGACCTTCTGGCGAGAAGGTCAAAATATCAATCAATGTATATAAATGGTAACAAATTACTAGCTAAAGTCAACATGATGTCGTGGCAATTAACAATCAATTCAGGACTAAAAATGATGATTATCATCACGCTTTGTTCTTTTGGTCCACTACTCGCATATTTGTTATTTTCGTTTATTAAACAGTTTTTGGGATTTTAACTATGCAAAAAATATTTACACTGTCAAAAACAAGTTTCAGATTGTCATTATTCAAACTTTTAGATAATGAAACACTTTTTATCTACTTTCATCTTGGATTTGGCTATGGGTATATGGATACAACTTTCTATAAAAGCTTATTTTTTAGGTTCGATATTTTTAGAAGATTTATTCCCCAAAAAGACACAATCCACGGGTTTGAAATACCAATAAAAAGCCAACAATTTGCAACCTAGTCAAGATATTCATATTCAACAATCTTAGAATTGTTATCATATCTCGTTTCAGATATCTTTTTATCTGGATTGACCTGAGCCTCAATTTTATGCTTGCCGGTTTTATCTGGAAATTTAATGTCTGATTTTTGTTCTCCTCTTAAGCTTTGTTTATTAATCTTATCAAGCTTAAAAACACTCAGCGTTTCTCCATCTGCAATTATTTTAACTTCAACCTCTTTTGCATCCTCATGACCATTATTTCTTATTCTTACTAATAAGGATTTAATTTTATTACTTTGATGAAATGGACCAATATAAGATCCGGAAATTATTTGATCCTCAATTGGATCAATGGCATAAGCTTGTTTTACAAAAAAAGATCGTTTTTGTGAAATTTTCTCTGGAGAAAAACCAATTGATTCAAAAACTAAATCAATATCAGTAGTTGGTGATGGTGAAGGACTTGGTTTTATTGTAGGTGACGGGGATGGTTTTGATGTTGGAGTAGTAATTGGACTTGGTGAAGGAGAGATCTCAGGGGTTGGGGATGTGACAACTTCTGTAATAACAGTTTCTTGTACTGATGGTGTGGGACTAGGTTGAACACCAAAAGCAACCATAACGGCAGTGCTTACTGTAACAAAAAAACCACTCAATGAATGAAGAAATTTCTCTAGCAATTTATCCATGTCAATTATTTTTATCACTGTTCAAGTTCGGGTCTACAATAATCAAATTCTACTTGTCCTATTTCCCTCATTTGTCTTTCAACAGGATCGCCCCCTTCTTGTAACTTAATAGCAAAACTAGCTTCAACTTCTCTAATTTTTTGTTTGCACAATTCACTTTTACCATCCACATTTATTGGGACAGGAACAGGCTCATCATGTTTAACGGTTGGACGTACTGAGGCACTTACTGAAGCACTCGGTATCTGTGTTGGGACAACACTAGGAATAATAGTAGCCTGAGGTGATGGACTTTCTTCAACAATCACAGCGGGGCTAGGTGCTGGTATCTCGGGAGTTGGTGAGGGTTCGGTAGTCACCATTGACATGACCGATGTACTAACAGCTAACACCAAAACGCTTAAAGAGTGGATTATTTTATCAAACATATCGCTTTCTTTTCAGTTACTCACTGGTATATTGTACCATTTTCGGCTTTTTTATGTTTAATCGAGTGTGATATGATTAGATCAGTAAAGCGTTGTGAAACCTAGTTATAGGAGAGCAACGCTCGTGTCAAAAACAACAACCTTCAAGAAAAAGTTCATCAAAAAAGTTGATGAATACCTCAAACATACTAAAGATAAATTTAAGAAAAAATCTTTAGGTAAAAAAAACGGACTGGAAACATTTGACTTTAATTTTGTAGTTCAGCTCCCTTCCAAAGAAGATTTCGCTAACTATATTGGTGTATCCAGAAAAACACTTTATAACTGGGCTGATGAAAATCCAGCCTTTGCTGATGCTCTAGACAAGATTGAAGTCGAGCAAAAGAAGAGACTGATCAATTCAGGTCTTTCCGGCACGTATAACTCCACAATTGCCAAACTAATATTATCTTCCAACCATGGAATGAGTGATCGTATTGATGCAACCTCAAAGGGTGAGTCAATAAATCCTTTCAATGATGAACAAATCGACAGAATTGCCGACCGTATCGCTTCGAGAAAAGGAAGCAATGGTCATACACCAAGCTAGGCAAAATCTAATTGATTATGCCATTGCAGTTGATCCAACGTATCAAGATACTTGGTTCCATGAAGCCGTCGCGGCAATTTTACAGACCGCAATCAAAAAATTAGAGCAGGGCGAAGATGTCCGTATTATTCTCGAGTGTCCGCCTCGTCATGGCAAAAGTGAAATTTCCACCAAAAAATTTACCTCATGGGCTTTAGGGCAACATCCAGAATGGCCAATCGTTGTTGCTTCATATTCCGGTGAGCTAGCTACTAAGTTTGGACAAGATACTAGAGACATAATGCAGTCAGGTGCATATCAAAGTATCTTTAACACAAGGTTGCGGGCTGATAGTAAGGCAAAAGGGTTTTGGAAAACTGACGAAGGTGGTAGTTATTTTGCAGCTGGAGCAGGTGGCGCTTTTACTGGATCTGGTTTCAAGATCGGTATTATTGATGATATTTTTAAGAACCGAGAAGAGGCTGAATCAAAAGTTATTCGTGATTCGAGATGGGACTGGTATAGATCAACTTTTTACACCCGGCAGGAAGGTGCTACAGCAATCATTATTATCAATACTCGCTGGCATACTGATGACTTGGTTGGCAGATTGCTAAAAAAACAAGAAGAAGACGAGGCTAACGGAGAAGAAAACTATGATAAATGGGTTAGAATTAAATTCCCTGCAATAGCAACTGAAGATGAAGAGAACAGAAAAAGGGGTGAAGCACTTTGGCCAGAGAAATTCCCGATAGAAAAACTTAGAAAAACAGAGAATGCACTTGGACCATATGAATTTGCAGCACTTTATCAGGCTGATCCAATTACATCAGCCAATCAAGAGTTCAAAGAAACTTGGTTTAGGACAAGAAGCTGGGCAGAGGTTGAAGCATTAGATACTCGCAAATTTGCAACGATTGATCCCGGCGGAAAAGGACTTGAAAACGATGATACCGGAATTATTCGAAACTATGTTGATAAGCAGAACAAGTGGAATATTAAAGCAATGGGGGTTCATTTTGATTCAAGAGAGTTGCTGGACTATGTTTTTAGGCTGCACGATGAAGGATTTGAAATAATTGGCATTGAAGAAACAGTCTATTTGAAAGCTGTAAAACCTTTTTTTGATGAAGAATGTAGAAAACGAAATAAATTCCCTAATGTAATCGCTTTGAAACAACCAACTGCCCAAAAAGAAGTAAGAATCAGAGGGCTTATTCCCAGATATTCAACTGGATCGATTTTCCATATCGAGAATGAATGTAAAGATTTGGTTGCTGAATTAATCGTGTTTCCAAAAGGCGCACACGATGATGTTCCAGATGCTTTAGCTATGCAGAATGAAATAGCACAGCCCCCAATTGATGATTATGCCCGCGCTGTTGCACAAGTACAAAGACAACGGAAGGCCGGGACAATAGCTTCAAATTATGGACTTTGATAGGAAAAACAATGCAAGAAAATAAAATGTTCAAGGTTGTAGATAAAAAAATTATTCTTTCTTATATGCCGTTAATGGATATAACCAAAGGAATAACGATCAATATTGATGGGAAAATATTTGAAACAGAAGTAATTATGGGTAGAACAGAATATATTTTGCCTGAAAATGTAGATGAAAACACAAAAATGAAAGTAATTATTATTAGAATTAGTGAACATTGTTATTATTTAGACTATTTTTCAAACATAGAATAGAAAGATAAAAATATGTTATCTGAACAAGTAATTAGTAATTTAAAAAAGAACTCTGATTTTGGAGAGTTTCAATTGTGGATGATTGAGATGATAGAAGGTCTTGATACCGTCTCTGGTTTGGGTTCAATGACAATAGAACAAGCTGGTGAGGAAGCTCAGACAAGAGATAGAGTCAAAAATAGACTTTATGATCTGCTCAATCCGTTTATCGCTGAAGTAAGGGAGAAAAGAAAACCCACACCTGAAGAAATCAAAAAAGCTGAATTAAAAGCTGGAATAGTATGACCAATAATGGAAACGAATATACTAAAAACCAAATAAGAGAGTTCATCGAGAACGCCATCAAAAAAGCTCGGAATCCAGATCCTAGGGAAAAGATGAGAAAACTGAGAAGAATTAAATCGGCAAAGATCGCTCAAAAATATGGATTTTGACAATTAGCTTTTTGTGCTATTATTAATGTACAAGCGTTGTGAAATTTCTTACTACTTAAGAAAGCGCGACGCGTATGATTCTTACAAAACAACAAATCTCCGACCTTTATGAAGGACTATTGGCAACCCAAGACATTGGTGGTGCAAAGTTCGCATATGCCGTAGCTCGGAATATCTCCAAACTAAAATCAGAAATTGAATCGTTACAAAAGTCTTATCAGCCAAAAGCAGGGTTTAATGCTTTTGAACTGGAAAGAATTAAGCTGGCTGACAAACATGCCAAAAAAGTAGATGGACAACCTCAGTTCTCTACAGTTGATGGTGTTGAGAGTTACGTCATGGAAGATAAAGAGGCTTTTGAGAAAGACCTTCAAGATTTGGTTAAGAAACATCAGAAAGTGGTTGATGAACGTAGAAAACAGGTGCGCGATTTTAAAGAAATTTTGAAAGAGGAAACTAATGTTGATCTGTATATGGTCAAATCAGAAAACCTCCCAGAAAACATTACCGCAAAACAAATCTCAGGAATATTACCAATATTAACAGGGAAATAACTATGACATACAAAGAATCACAAAAAAGAGCTGCTGAATTAGGAATTAAAGCAGTTGGACTAAAAAAAGCTGATTTAGAAGCAGCTATTATTCAAGCAGAGCAGTCTGTGTCCGAAAATAACCCAACTAAACAGACTCAAGAAAATAACGAAACAGAGAAAAAGGAATCTATGACCGAAAAAGTTACACCAAAACAATCAGCAGATGTTAATACTGCAATTGTTATGAACGGCAACCATGAAGTTAGAAGATACTCTTCAGCCATTCATGGGGAAAAGTTTGCTGATCTCGCCACAGAGTTTGCCAGTGACCGAAAGTACACTATCAAACTGGTCAAATCTGAGCCAGGACACAAATGTCCAAACTGCGGGTTTGAGATCAATATCGGATAATATCTAATTGATATTTTCTCGGTATTATGTGCTAATATTAATACATAAGCGTTGTGACCTCTGACTATTTAGTTAGGGGAAGAGTTACTCACAACGCTTTTCTCTTCTCCTTACTAAGTCGCCAGATGGCGGCTTTTTTAATATCTGCCCTATGGGCAAAAAATAAGGAGTCCTATGGACAACGAATACCTTAATTTCTTCGAAGAGGAAGAAGAAGAGGAACTAGTACCTTCTGCTGAGGAAAAACAAGCCGAGGAAGAAGCACTAGCGGAAGTCGAAGCCGACGATTTGAGAACGAAACTTGCTGAGGAATTGGGCATAGACCCAGACGAAGAAAGTGAACTTCTCGACAAAGTTGTAGAACGTGAGGTTTCTCATAGAAAAAAACTCTCTGGAGCCATTAAGCAAAAGAGAAGCTGGCGAGAAAGAGCAGAACGACTTCCAAAAAAACCAACGGGTGAATCCCAAAAGAAGGAAGGCCTAACACTTGAAGAGGTTGACCACAGATTTCAAGAACTGACAGAAAAAAGAGAATTAGAATCTCTAGATTTATCAGATGACTTGAAAGATGAGGTTGTTAAAATCTCCAAAGTGAAAAGTATTTCCATTAGGGAAGCATCGAAAGATCCCTACATCCAGTTCAAAAAATCTGAAATGGAAAAGGAAGAGCGAGTGAAAGCCGCTACTCCAAAGAGATCAAATAAACCATCGTACGCTCCAAGCGTTGATCTTACTAAGCCATTAAATCCAGCTGATTTTGATTTCAATTCAGCAGAAGGTGTTAAGGCCTGGAAAGAAGCAAAAGCAGATAGAGCAAGAGCGATGCGACAGCGATAAAAAGCTGCTTCCAAGTTATTAGTTAATTTATAAACCTAAGTTACAAAGCGTTGTGAAATCCCATCCGGGATAGTAGCAATGCTTTTTTTGTAGCTTAAAGAAAGATATATGGACGACGTTAAACAAGAGTTTTGGGGTGATCTACAGGCTGATTTATATGTTGCCAATAGTGCAATTTATTTAGCCAATCAATCACTAGAAGATATTATTTCAGAAGATGGACGAAAAGTTCATAGACCTATTTTGTCTCATCCTCAAGTTGGAGTCTATACACCTCACGTTGATATTAGTTTCGATAGCAAAACTGCTACCAAACAGACTTTAGAGGTTGATACCTTTGATTACGCTGCTGAGGATATTGACGTAACTGAGCAAAAGCAAACTCCTTACAACTTAACTGAACATTCTTTAACTTCAATCCGAAAAGGTTTGATGAATAAAGTTGAACAGAAGTTTTTAAGTGAGATTACTAATGCCGGTCATTCAATTGCTAATACCCCAGTCGCTGTTACTGGAGCCAACATCCTTGACATTTTGGAAGAGGCTGAAGGCAAGTTGGGTGCATCTGATGCTCCTTATGAGACCGCAATGCGTTCTATCGTATTTGGACCGAAAACGGTAGCCAAATTACGTAGAGCAAAGAGTGATCGTGAGAGTAAATTGGGTGACTCAACCATGGAAAATGGTGTGATTGGTCCATGGCAGGGTTGGACTGTTGTTCAAAATAACAATCTTCCTTGGTCAGCAACCTTAACCATTGCAACTCAACCAACTGATGGCGATACAGTGACTGTCGCTGGCGTAACTTTCACCTTTAAGACAACCCTCGGTACAACCGCTGGTAACGTCTTAATTGGTGCAGATGCCGCAGCTGCTCGCGCTAACTTACGATCTGCTATTTTGGGCTTATCTGGCGCTGATACCACCTATGTTGAAATTGCTAATAAGAGCAAGTTCATTTTGCGAAGAAATAGAGGTGTTTCATGTACGAGTGCTCAAGCCATGGCCTTCACTGGATTTGGAGATATTTCCGTCAGTGAAACCTTGACTGCCGCCGCAGATGTGTGGAGTGCTCAAAAACAATACAGCATCTTCATGGTTCGCGGTGCAATCGACTTGGTATTGCAATTCGTAGACCTGGAAGTTGGTAGTAAAGAAAAAGGCTTCGCTCAATTACCAAAGGGAATCATCGGTTGTGGAACTAAAGTCTTCTCAGACGGTGAGTTACTGATGGTCAAGATGGAACAAGACGCAAGTAATTTCTAATAAGTAAATATCGGCTGAATATCCCCCCACCTTCTTAGATGGGGGGACAGCCACAATACTCCTCATTATGAGGACTCAGAAAGGTAAGGTATGAAAGTTTTTAATAGAGCAGTCAAGCTTAGTGGAGAAACTCACAAAATTGACGGAAAAACAGTTAGTGTTCTTCAATTCGATCAAAATGGAAAAGTTCTTTTTGCAACTGGCTTAACAGTCCCAACTGGAGCTGGATATGCGAAAGGGGCTTTATTTATTAAAACCGATGCTGCTTCTGGCACGAAAGGTTTATACGAAAACCAAGGTACTACCGCGGTTGCTTCATTCAACTTAATCGGTAGCATCACGGCAGCTTCTGAAATTGCAAATGGTGTTATCTCTCTGGAAAATCTAGATGCTGGGATTACTCCTTCTCACCTAGTTAAATTTGCCGGGAAAGTTACCTGGTCTGGTTCTGGTGCAACTTGTGCAGCAACCGTTACTGGTGTTGCAGCGACAGATATCGTAATTGCCACCATTCAAACCAAACCTACTCAAGCAGCATATTTAGTTGGTGCAGTACCTTCAACAAACACTGTCACCTTTGAATTGTCAGCAGCAAATACTTCAAACAACGCTGTAATTTCTTACATCGTCTTGAACGCTGCGGCTTAATTTGAATATTTTTTGGGGGATTGAAAAAATCCCCCAAATATAACAAAGGAAATAAATATGTATTCAAGAAATCCAGATGGAAGTTTAAAACTAAACGAATTTTTACCTTCAATTCCACCAGATGTTAAAGCGTTGGCACGGACTGTTGATAGCACAATTTCTAGTTCAACCGAAATAACTCTTCAGAAAGCAACTCGTTTTATTCGAGCCTATGCGGTTGCAAAAGATGTTTACCTAAAATGGGGAACAGCTGATGTAACAGCTGCCAATTTTGATGAAGTAATTCCAGCCGGGCAAATTGTTGATTTATTAGTTCCAGATGGCGAAACGGCCATCAATCTAATTGAAAGAGAAGCTACCGCAACAATTATTGTTATTGAGAAATAAAAATGTCATGGACAAATAAAACTAAAGTCGAACAAAAAGGTGAAGACGAAGAAATTCTAACACCAGATGGTTATCAGATTTTAGTTGGATCGGCTGAAGATCAGATTCTTTTATATCAACTAGCCTTCAGTAATTGGACACTAAAAGCTAAGGTGGAGGACTAAACAAGATGAGTAAATTAATATCAGCGTTAAGTAAAGGGGCATGGTTAATTGGTACAGCCTACACAATTGGCGATATTGTTAATCATCTTTCTTCATCATATATATGTGTTGCTAATAGTACCGGAAATGAACCGCCTAATGCCACATATTGGGCACTATTATCCGCAGGCATTGAATGGAAGGGTGCGTGGAGTGCTGGTACATTTACAGTTCAACAAGGTGTAACTCACAATGGATCTTCTTGGGTTGCAAATAAAACGACAACAAATGAACCTTCTGGAAGTTCTTCAGACTGGGATGTATTGTCATCCAAAGGTGATACGGGAAGTACTGGTAGTACCGGCCCAACTGGAGCAACTGGTTCACAAGGAAATGCGGGCAGTAATGGAAGTGACGGTGTATCTGCCGGATTACTTTATAACTTCGACACTGATATTTCCGATTCTGATCCGGGAAGCGGAAAACTCAGATTAAATAATGCAACAATTGCCAGTGTTACTAGTATTTTCTTAGATAATCTCGAATCAGCTGGGGGAGATATCTCTGCATTCATTGATACCTGGGACGATAGTACCAATTCATTAAGAGGGACAATTGTAATTAGGAAGATATCAGCAAAGGCTAATTTTGCAGTATTTAGTGTAACCGGATCTGTGACAGATGGAACTGGTTATAGAAAAGTAGCGGTATCTCACGTTGCGTCAAATGGATCTTTCTCAGCGAGTGATGCTATTTCAGTCGAGTATGTAAGAGCCGGAAATAAGGGAACTGACGGTGAAGGTGCTGGTGATGTGGTGGGTCCAGCATCGGCCACCGATGGTGCTATTGCTCTTTTTGACACAACTACAGGCAAATTACTTAAAAATAGCGCCCTCATTCCTACTACTGTAGGCGCTGCTTTCATCAATCTCACCAATCCCTCTGCAATTCGATTTTTACGACTAAATGCTGACAACTCAGTTACGGCTTTATCAGACAGTGATTTCAGAACAGCAATTGGACTAGCGATCGGTACTAATGTTCAGGCCTATGATGCCGATCTTACTACATGGGGTGGCAAGGCAGCCCCAACTGGTACGGTAGTCGGAACTAGTGACACTCAGACACTCACAAGTAAAACACTAACTTCCCCCGTTATCGACACTGGTGTATCCGGTACTGCAATTGATACAGATGGAACGCTTGCTGGAAATTCAGATACAAAATTATCTTCTCAAAAAGCCGTAAAAACATATGTTGATACCCATTCCGGTAGTGCTTCCTTCTGGACAGACGTTCCAGGAACTCCAACCAGAGTATCTGACACCCAATTTACCATCACCGACACAAGTAATACCAATAAATACGATTTACTATTTAAAAAAGGTACTATTCTCAAATGGATGGAATCAACAACTTTTCAGACAGCGATGATCATCTCTTCTTCGTACAGTGCTGATGTTGTAACGATTAATATCGTTGGTGATTCACTAACAGCTGGGTTTACTGTTCTAAAATATGCCATTCAAAAAGCATTATCTCAGGTGTTCATTATCCCTGGTACGTTCCCTTCAGCTGCGACGACCAATCTCTCAAAAACATGGTATCCAAAGGCTGGGATTTTTATCATCTCAGCTGACCTGAATGTTTCTACAGCAGGTTCTGGGACGGGATCAACTGTAGTAGATATTAATGTGGGGGGAACTACGAAGTTCACCACTAAACCTACCCTAACTACTACAGGCACTTCTGATTTGGACAATGTTGCTGATAACCCGTCAACTGAAGTAGCTGCTGAATCGGCAATTACAGTCGATTCTGACTCCGTAACGGCCACTACAGCACCTCAGGATGGATATGTTGAACTCTTCTACTACCCGTCTGATTGGAGGTATAGATAATGCTAGGTGAATTTTGGCCACAGGCCAGTTTGAAACTGTTACTACATCTCAATGGTAATTCAAACGATGACTCTGGTTTTTCGCATAACGGTACTGATACAGCCATTACATATTCTCAAGCAAATGGTCGTCTTGGGCAGGGTGCTGGATTTAATGGTTCAACTTCTAAAATTGCGATAACAGATCATTCCGATCTTAAACCAACTGGAAGTTTCTCAATTGGTTGTCTAGTAAAAACTACTTCTGCAGGTGCCTTTAAAAACTTATTTCAATCCTTCAATGTTGAAGGGGATGTTTATGGTGGTTTTGAGTTAATGATTACTAGTGCTAACGTTGCTAGATTCACTTCTTATAAAAATACTGGCCAAACAAACAATACAGATTTTAAAGAAGCAACTGGTACGAAAACCATTACCGATGGAGTGTGGCATCTAGTCGTAGGAGTGTGGGATGGAACTAATTTATTAATTTATGTTGATGGAAATTTAGAGGCAACTGCTTCTTGGGCCAACGCCCCAGCGTACAGAGCAACAAATATTGTTTATGTAGGTTGGAGAAATACAACTCAATACAGCGACGGTCAAAAAATGAATGGCCAAATTGATGAACTATTCTTATTTAACGGAGTAGCCTTAACAGCTCAACAAATTAGGAGGCGGTTTGCTTGGATAATGGGGAAACTACAGTAATGAAAAATGCAAAACAATCATCTGTCCAAACATACTTCCTTGAAAAGGTACTACCTCACCTTATTACTCTGGCGATTGCTTTTTGCGTTTGGCTTGTCGTTAGTATTTTTGATCTTACTGCCTTTTCTAGCACAGCAAAAGCTAATGAGGATGATTTTGTTCGTAAAGATACCCAAACCCTAAGGGACAAGGGTCAGGACGATCAGATAGCTAATCTACAAAAACAATTAGACCGAATGGAACAAGGACAACAAAGCATTCTTGGGTACTTTAGGTTGCCCATACCTGGGAAAGAGTAAATAAATGGAAAAAATTCTGCCTGTAAAATTCAAAAGCCAATGGGATAGCGATGCTAGTAAAACAGCTAATGATTGTGGTCCCACATCGATCAGCATGATTCTCAACTATTTTGGTGAGAATGTAACTACAGATCAAGTATTTCAAAAAACAGAAGCGGGCCAGGGACTAATCGGTGTCAATCAAATGAAGAAAGCAATTTCAGCTTATGGTTACACTTGTGAGCGCAAAATAAACCAAACACCAGAAAGCCTTAAAGCATTAATTGACAATGACTTGCCAGTTATAGCATTAGTCCATCATGGGAGCCTGGGAGACACCAGACAAGATAAGAAGTTCAGCGGTGGCCACTTCTTCGCAGTAGTGGGGTATAGAGACGATGGCTATTTTGTAAACGATCCCAACTTTAAAGATGAACTTAGATCTCACGGTGATCACCACTTCTACCCCAAAGCTGACTTTGAAAAAGCATGGAAAGATGCAAATATTGATGGTAATCAGCCAAATTCACTAATTGTTATTTACCGTAAAAATATAGTTACCAAACCAGAGGAAACAGACATGCAAGCAGCAGAACTACTAAAAAAGTATGGAATTAAAACAATTGACGAACTAGACAAAAAGATTGAAGAAAACATGGGGATTACCTGGGGCGCTGAAGACAAAGACGGTGGTGGCTTTCTTGGAAGTGCTAGACGTGAATTAGCACAATTCAAAGTGAAAGCACAGTGGTTTGATGAAGTAGTAGCCAAATTAAACATTGTAAAAACAGATGGGGAAGTAAGCAGTGATACGGTAGTCAGAAGCGTTACTGCTCAGATAGCTGCCAAAGATGCCAAGATTACCGAGCTAACAGAGCAAGTCAAAGTAGCATCTGAACCTAAGGGTATTCTAATTGGTAAAAGAAAAATGGTCGCATCGATCACTGGCGGAGTATTGGCCATAATCGCGAAGGTTGTTACCCATTATTTAGGGATTGAATTGTCATTACAGGAGCTTCTAGTAATAGGCGCATTGCCTGCCACATACACGGGAGTCGAAGGCATTAAGGATCTACTCAAAATCTTCCTGCCCGAGGTTGGTCAACCGTCCCCGATAAAGACTGATACAGAAACTATTTAACACAGTGGGGGTTCAATTGGCAGAAGTGATTGCAATTTGCCAAACTGGGAGGCATCGTGAGGCAACACTTGGCAATGGTTGACAAGATACTTTTCAATATGTTGACAGGTAAACAGTTACATGGTTATACTACCGTTAACGAACGGTGTGTGATATCACCCGCTCGGAACACGAGCTTACGCGATTTTCTTAAAAATCATGACAATGATATAATATGCAAACAAAATGCGAACCATAATCCCAAATATATGGATTTTTTGGTTCTTTTGTGTTCTTTAAAACATAAACTTGATGAGCCGGTGGAGGGTATCGAACCCTCAAACCCCAGACTACTAATTCTGTCGCATTACCATTAATGCTTCACCGGCATATCAAATTTGCGTTTCAATAAAAAACCAAAGATGGTTTTAAGTGGTGACTGATTTCTCAGTCACCAAAACGAATTATCTAGTATTCCCTGGTAAGAATATTCCTAGATCGTTCGGTTCCCAATACTGGCCAAACTTATAAAAAGGGTTTGGCCTTTTTGGTAGGTAGTTGATATTGAGCTTCCAGGTCATTTCTGACATAGATTCTCCCACTAGGTCACCCCTATTTTACGGTGACTTGGATGGTCTAGTATTTTTTTTCAATCACCACCTAAAACCACATTCGCCTAATAAATAACAAAAAAGAGGCTTTACCCCATACACCTCAGCAAGGTGAGTGTATCACTTTGCCAAGTTTTCCCTGCCAAAATGCAGGGGGTAAAACCTCTTATCTACACTCTTTGTCCGCTTGGCGTCGGATTTTCTATGCAAAAATAGATGTATGATATTAACATATCAGGATAAATTACTAGCTGTCAAGAAAGAATATTATTGGATTCTTTTTTGATGGACTCAGGGTAACTGAACGGTGTCACAAATACAAGATTTGGAAGTGGCTCGGACTACATCAATTTCAGATATTTTACAAAACTGCTCCTGTCGTCCTACACTTCTTGTCATAATTGGGGTCTAAACTTAGCCCATGATAACAAAACAAATAACCTTCTGCCCGTGGTGTGTAGGCAGTTTCATAATATCAATTTTGGAGAGATTGTTTCGTAGCCGGATGTGTAGGAGACACAGCCTTACCTATACTTCAAAGGAGTAATCACAAGAAAACTATTTCTTTACTTTGAGTCGGATAACAACTTCTTTTGTTTCCTCATCGATGGAAATATTTTTAGTGATTCTCTCATCTTTTTCGAGGAAATCAGTAATATATTTGAGAAGTCTATTAATAATCAGCCAAGGATCAAGATGGTTTTTCATCATAGGGTCCCTTTGTATGGCCTCATGCATTGCTTTTATAGAACCGTGGTAGTACTGACGTGTTGTATCAGCTTTTTTGTGGCCTACTATATCTTGTACCACAAATAATGGTGCGTTACCATCAACCAATACGCGTGTAATGAATGAATGACGGAAAGAATAGGGAGTAACTTTCTTTTTAATTCCAGTCAATAAGAGACGTTCCTTGAACTCTTTCAAATATGAACTGTTCTCGAGTGGTTTAGAATCATTATGTTTGGTGGGGAAAAGTAAATCTGTTTCAAGATCATTCAAGTAATCTTTAATCTCCTTTTCTAAAACCGGGGCAATGGGAACCGCACGACCTGTTTTTGTTTTTGAACGATTCACATAAAACACGTTATTGGCAAAATCTATATCATTTACTGTAAGATGCACAATTTCCGTAGGTCTAGCACCCGAGTATAGAAGCATTTTCCAAAGAAATGTATACTTTTTCTCTTGAGGTTTGCACTGTGTAATGGCTAGTGCCTCTGTCTCTGACAACAATAGCCTCGGTCTTGTCTCCTCCTTAACTTTAGTAACAGAATTGGGGTCACCCAACCCGCTGAAAACACAATATTTTTTGTATGCCTGTATGTATTTGTTAACTGTCGAGCCGCTTCGATTATTTTCCATGATCTCTAACAGAAAACGTCTAAAAGATTGATCGGTAAGCGGAGAACACTTATCAAGGATGATTTGTATTCTGTAAAGATGCTGGCTTACAGTTCTTTGGCTAATTCCAGAGGACAGCAACCTGAGTTTAAAATCTGATAATTCCATTTTTTCATTCCCCAAGATTCTACTCTGGTACTCGGGGGAAATAAATGTGTATCAAATATGCAGATGCCAAGTGCATTCACCTATTGACAGCAATTTGTGGGGTAGTAAACTACAAGTACGTTTAACATTCAAAAGTAGTTTTGACCTCCAAAACTATACACATATTTTCTCAACATAGGTTAGGATGCTGGTCGGGCATCATTATCGACTTCTTTAACGTTGCTATGACAGAAAATAAGC
>Ga0066602_10000698_pt1 | contig 25985 bp, 17 predicted proteins | sample Higcelweek5metaG_FD_59481 | JGI IMG/M metagenome (GOLD analysis project Ga0066602, IMG submission 59481) | Freshwater pond sediment microbial communities from the University of Edinburgh, under environmental carbon perturbations - High... | ecosystem: Environmental > Aquatic > Freshwater > Pond...
TTTCAGGTTGATAGACAGCACTGCAACTGCTTTATCATCAAGACTTTTCATGGAATCTGATCCACAGATTATTATTTCAAGACTCAATGAGTGTTTTTTCGGGCAGATGAAAATAAATGTAGACAATAGTAAAGAAAGCCTGTCCGACATACTCCCTGATAAAGTGTATCAGTCAAAGCAGGGTAATGTAATCGGTGCTGCAATGCTTATGCTTCTGCTTGGGGAGAAAGCTGATATTCCTATTTTTTGTGTAAAAGTCAGGAGTCACTATTTTTTAAGATTTGATAATGGAAAAGTTCAGCAGAATATAGAACTTCTGAAACAGGGTGCGGCAAATACAGATTCATGGTATACAACAAATTATGAATTGAGCGGGATTGGAAGTGATACAATTAAAAAATTGACAAGCGCAGAAGCAGCAGGCGTTCTGCGATATGCTGTCGGAAATGCAGCCGCCATATCAGGAAACAAGGAAATGGCGGTTGAAAATTTTGCATACGGACTCGCGAATTATAAAGATTTTCGTGAGTGTCAAGCTCAGATGGACCTGATAATAGACAATGCGCCTGATGTTGAAAAAATGCTCAGCATCCTGATGCAGCTGCGCATCAGCTGTCAGGATCTTTATTCACTTGACAGATGTCTTGCAGTTCTTTATTTGCGTCAGAAGAATTTCAAATCTGCAGCTGATAATTTCCTGCGTGCTCTTGAACGTTCTCCTGATGATTTTGTACTCACAAGAGGTGCAGGCATTGCATATCTCAATCTTCATAATTTTGATTCTGCAAAGGTTTATTTATCAAAGGCCGGAACCGCCAGGCCATCAGACAGTCTTGTCAATGCGCTGATAAAGGAATGTCCGTGATTGACACAAAGGCAAAGTTGTAAATGCGTCATCAGCCGCTGTTTGGGTGTTGCAACACGGCTTGCGTTGATACTGTTTACTAATTTTACGTCAGAAATGAGAAATTTGTGATATATTATAAGTAATAAAAGTTCGGGTTATATATCATTAAATAAACGTAGAGTAGATTCATTTATGAAAAAGACTATTTTCTTCTCGCAACTGATTGCACTGCTTTTTTTCAACTCGTTGTCTGCACAGGATGCAAAATATCCTTTTCCGCAGAATGTTAAATATCCATATGGTACTATGACCACTGTTGTAACTAATGAATTTGTCAAAAGCTGGTATGATGCATGGAAAAAGAAATATCTTCAAACCTGCAACAGCAATATAAGGCCTGGAGTGGATCCTCTGGACAAATCACTGGTTGAGGCACAGGGCTTTGCAATGGTAGCTGTGGCGTATATGGGCGATAAGGAAACATTTGATGCAATGTATGCTTTTTATAAATCAAAATGTACTTCAACAGGCTGCGGCCTGATGGGCTGGAAAAACACATGCGCCGGATTCGTGGATCAGGGCAGTGCAACTGACGGTGATATTGATGTTGCCTGTGCTCTGGTAGTTGCCAGCTGGCAATGGCCTGACGGCGGGTATACTGAAAAAGCAAAAAGTGTAATTACAACTCTGAAAAAAATGATTCTTAACTGCAGCGGTAAACTGGCCGTCTATCCGGGATGCAACGGCAGTCCATGGGGTGGATGTAATGAAACTGACATTTCATATTATGCCCCTGCTTTTTTCAGGTATTTTGCCAAAATATCAGGTGATAAGGACTGGGCGCAACTTGCTGATGATACTCATACTATACGCGATGCAGCAGCTAATGCAACAACTGGACTTGTACCTGACTGGCAATCCGTAAGCGGTACAGCAGGTTCTGGCAGCAGAAAAGGGTATTACAGTTTCGATGCGATTCGTGCCCCCTATAAACAGGCTCTTGATTACTTATGGAACGGAAATGAAAAGGCCAATGTCTGGAGTAATAAAATCACCTCCTGGGCATTCAAACAGGGAGTTGCCACCCTTAAAGACGGATACCAGTTAAACGGAACAGTTCAGGGCAGCAGTCATAATATGGCTGTGGTTGGATCTCTTGGTGTGGCTGCAATGGCAAACACACAGGAGGTTGTTGATGCATTTGCGCAGGAAATGATCAAGTTAAAGGACGATTACTGGTACAGCGGATACCTGGGTAATTTATATCTGCTTGCAATATCAGGGAATATGTGGAACCCAGATATTATTAAACCTCTCAGTACTTCGGGCAGGGCTGGCGGGATTATCAATTCAGATACTCATATACAGGCTAAGAACATAAAACAGCAGGAACTTCTTCTTACAGGGCTGACGCAAAACTGCACTGCCGTACTCTCTACACTCTCAGGTCAGCGGATTGTTTCCGAAATTGCTTCAGACGACCGTCTATCCATTGACATTTCAAGACTGAATTCAGGATGTTATATACTCAGCCTTTACAATCAGCAGGGGAAGAAATTTGATGGGCGGATTGTTTCGCTCCATTGACAGGTAAAAATGGGGCAGGGAATTGCTGATTTGCAGGATTCCCTGCTGATCCAGCAGCACAAGAGATTGTCTGTCTGCAGTTTTTCAGGTTCATGCCGGAAAAAGATTATCACCTTTAATATTTCAGGGTTTGTGATCAAGGGGATAATTACAATACAATACTTTAATCAATCATCTGGAGGCAATCGTAAATGTTTCGTACTTTTTCTATTCTTGTTTTTGCAGTTTCTCTTGCTGCAGCTCAGATTGTGGAAGAGCAAGCGGCTATTGACAGTGCAAAAGTAATTGAGGCCGCACCAATAGCTTCACCTGCAGAAATAGATTCGGCTGATATAGTACAGCAACCTGTTATCAATAATCAGGACGTCATTATAGTTGAGACATCACCAGATCGAACTGCGAAGCAGGCACCGGAACAAACTGTGATGGTCAACAAATCTTTGTTTGATGCCGGGGTCAGTAAGAAAAATGCAGGTGCAGCACTGACTTCTGTCGGCGCGGTATTTATGGCCTTTACTGTTACATATACGATTCTATTTTTTACTGATAACCAGCAATTTGGTATTCCTCTTGGCAGCTCATCAGACGGGTATTATTATAAGCAATATTATCTAAACCCGGGTATTTTTGGTCTTCCTATTGCAATACCATGTCTGATCAGTGGAATTATCAGCCGGATCAGGGGAAAAAATATGATTGAAGATGCAATGAAAGGAACAATGGATGTATCTGTCAATGTACAGCCATATATGACTTATTGTCTGCGCAACGGGCAGATGAATGCCGGAGTGTCGGTCAGTTTTTAAATGTAAATCACTACCTGTTTGTAACTTGAAAAAGGCATTGATCATGGAACGACGTTCTTTTAGCAAACTTATGGCCGCAGCCACTTTGGCGGCAATGTTCCGCAATGGATGGGCGGGCACGTTTCTGAAGCAGGAGGCAATTCAATTGCCCGACGTAATAATGAATGGCAATTCTGTGGAGATATGCACAAACTCCAGATACTCGTTTCATGCAGGATATACTCCTGTAGTTGACAATCAGGTTATTGCAAACACACTCTGGGCTGCGGCCTGTGCACCGCTTATGGCAACGGAAAGAATTATATATCTGTCAATGCAGGATAATCTTTACACCTACAAATTCATAGATGGAAAACATGTTCTGGAAGTGCATGCCGCCGGCGATAAGCGAAGCGAAAAAACTGCCGCATTCGAAATCGGTGTTGCCACAGATCCTGCAGGTGCTGCAGAAGATGCCGGCGCTGCGCTGCATTGGGCGCAACTTGCATCAGTTGCTTTCTGGAAGACAAAAGTCAATCAGGCGGCCTGTTGTCCGAAAGATTCCGGAAGGTCAAGGGCAAACAGCACCTGGAATCCGGTCTCTGAAATACACTGTGTCAATTGTTACGGTCAGAGCAGTTCTGTTTCGGGTCTGGTAAAGACACTTGCCGCAGTATCATCTGACAAAACTCTTCCTGATCCGAAAACCGATGGAACGGTCAGTCTGGAAGCTGCAATGAAAAGTCCACTCTTTGGCAAAGACTTTTCATCTGATGACTTGACAAGTGAACAGATATCGCAGATCCTCTGGGCGTCGTATGGATGCACTGCACATAAAGTCAGCGGCACAAGTAATATTGCTCTTTCAGTAGCATCTTTCATGGGTGATTTTTACATGACCGGCCGGATTTACATTCTCACAACCGCCGGCGTTTTGCGCTATCACATGCGTAAAGGCACTGATGCTAAAACCGCAGACCACCGTCTTGAATCTGTGTCGACTTCAGATTTCCGGCCTCAGCTGCGCACAGCTCTTTCCCGTCTGCCGCAAAACGCTCCTGTATACATTGTCTACTGCGGGCAGGCAATCGAGTATCAGCAGCTTCTCGAAGCAGGATACTGTGGAGCCGGAGCACTTCTTCAGTCAACTGCGCTGGGACTTCAGGGACACTACGCAGCTCAGTTCACCGACACCGAGCGTTCAGCCATTCAGACTGCATGCGGTATTCCTGTATCACATAAACCTATGCTTGTTTTCTCCGCCGGTAAAGCGCTCGGCACTCATACTGAAATCTCAGACAGCCGCGGAATGCATGGACAGATAAATATCAAAGCAGCACCGGATCCATTCATTGATAATATTGCATTTACTATTGACAATACAGGAGCACATTCTGCTGAAATTATGATTTATACGATTTCCGGCAGATGTATAAAAACGTTGCATAAGTCAACAGGTAATCAAAGGATCGTTCACTGGGATGGCACTGACAGTTATGGAAAAACAGTACAGCCGGGAATTTACACCTGCAAGGCTGTTGTTCAGGGAAAAGAGGCATCTGTTGTTGTGCGGAAAATGTAGCAAAATAGCAATGTGATCCGGGCTGTGGAAAAAACAGCAATATTATTCCATGTCAAGTATTTCGGCTGCAGCAGATGAAAATGCTGTTTTTCATTATAAAATGAGAACAAAAAGTGGACAAATTATTGGTTTTCAGTATTCGCTCAGAATACAGTTTTTCTTTTTTTAACATAAATTCAAAGATTTTTTCAGCATTGATTTATAGATTGTGATATATTGTTATATTTAGAATAGGTGTTTACACGGAGAAACAGGGTTTAATTATTTTTAAATTAAGAGATCTTTCACAAGTTGATGATAGTGGGGGTTCGGATTGAATTTTCAGTCCGGATGGGGATTTTCATAAATTATTCGGGTACAAGGCAATGGTTCAGGGGTAGAATCATGCCTTAAATCCAAGATCTACTTAACCTGGATAACTTTTAAAGAGGGAAAATTATGAAAAAACAGGTCGGATTTTGCTTAATTGCATTAATGCTGGTTGTTTCACTTCCATTATCTTTGTCTGCCAAAGAAGTGTGCGAGATGATCCTGAATGGCTGTCCTGAATCCTATAATGGGGATACCATTGTAGTACCGGAGCATGTTATTGCACTCAGCTCATCAATGCTTGCCTGCAGTACATCAATATCAGCTACAGTTTCAACCACAAGTCCCCCGCCGTCAATAATGTTTGTAATCGATCATTCGTCAAGTATGGCAAGTGGAACTGGAGGAAATGATCCTGATGGCTCCAGATTTTCAGTTACCACTGAGTTTATAGATTCAATATATACAAAGCAGCCAAAAGCGGAAGTGGGTCTGGTTGTGTTTGCCGGCCATCTGTTTTTTAATACAGCTTCAGGCGAATATTATACAAAATATTTCAAAGAAGTGCCTGAAATCATAGATTCAGCTTCTCCAAATCAGGCTTATGTTAAAATGCTTACTCTTGACAGTACATACGATGGGAAAAAGGGTATCGATATTTTAAAGGATATTCTGACTACAAGAGATTCAATTGTCAACACAATCAGAGATTCAGTCATTATAAGTTCGAGAACTTTTAAAGAACTGGTATATACACCAAATTTTCGAAGAACTGGTACTGATATAAATCTGGCTTTTTATGCAGCTAAAGCAGCTATGAGTAACGCGGCGAATCCGCCTGACCGACAGTTTGTAATATTCTTTTCAGATGGAGAAGCCAGTGGAACGGTAATTCCTGCTGTAAAGGATACTGATTTTGAGTCAGGTAAAAATGTACCTACTACTTTTTCAGTTTATTTTACTGCAAACGCCACTGCTCCTAAAAGTATTCAGACTATGACTGATAATATCAAGCTTAACGGTTATTCTGAGTCAAATGAGAACAGCGACCTCTGGGCCATTCAGGCAAATCATGATGCACTTCTCAAGCTGCTCATGTCAGAAGCTATGAAATCGATTCTGATTCCTGGTACTCCAAGTCACATGGTTATTAATGGTATTACTTCACTGTCAGCTTCTGATAAATCATTTGAATTTCAGGACAAATTCGCTCTTGCAGCAGTAAATACCGATTTTGAGGCTCAGATTATTTATGAGTATACTGACCCGGATAATAAAAAAAGAGATTCAATTATAAAATTGAATTTTGTTATCAGACGTGAAGCAAATGCCGAACTGCCTGCAGACATAAGTACAAACTGCTGGGAGCAGCCGTCGCTTCAGTTTTATTATAACAATAATACTATAAGTGAAGTCACCGAGGATATGGAACAACTACAGATCAGGCTTAATCCCAATGGTGAAAAAATTGATTCCGCAAAGGTGGAATTGATGACAAGTCTTGAATCCATGCCTGTTACTCTTTCGAAGAGTGGTTCGTACTGGAACAAATCTTTCAAGCGGGCTACCACAGGCCAGGCTGAGAATGATGATATTCTGCAGCATGTCACAGGAGACAGTATTATTGCAATATATAGAAATCCGGGTCTTCCTCTGGATACTGTCCGAATTTCCATTCCTGTAAGAATACCGGCTCCTATTCCGTCTACTATATCTGTAACTGCTATTTTGCGTGACATATCAGGTAACGGCTTAATTGACAGAATAGATTTGGTCTGGGCCTCAGATACATTTGACATCCTTGATAACCTTCCATCTGTATCTGAATTCATACTGAATTCACAGATTACTACTTTTGATAATATTGTTACAAAACTGGTTCCATCAGCAGTTAAAAAAGGAAGTGGTGATACTCTTTGCATTTCAATCAATGAAAATACCGGCAAAGCGCTTGAAACCGGATGGAATAACGCAGTTGTATTGCTTTCAGATGTTGCAGTTACAGTACAGGGAAATGCATTTCGTGTTGATAAAGTCATTGATGGCACAGGGCCTGTGATTCAGAGGGTGCTTTATTATCCCGGAGCCGATGTTTCAAGACCGTATGATACACTTAAAATTACTTTAAGTGAACCTCTCAACTGTGATCTTCTTGACAAGGGGTCACCATCAACAGCATTCAAATATTTTGATGCAGGCGATCTTGATCAGGGAATATTTACTGGTGCATCATTTGTTAAGAGCTGTGAATCAGGGTTTGTCAGTGAGCTCAGGATAATATTGAATTCTAATGGCGAGGTAGAACCTGAAGTAGACAGTATGAGCATTTTCGGAAGCAGTGCTGATGCAGCAGATAAATTTGATAACAGGTCAGGAATGAACAACAGGCGTGTAGCGGTTGAATGGGGTATAGAAAATTACATTTCTTCAGCTGTTTCAAATAATCCTTTTGTTCCCGGAAAAACACAGATAAGCCCTGCTGTCAGAAATTATTACGGGGTCAAGGATGAACAATCAGGTGGAACTATAGTTGGTATAACATCCATAAAATCATTACTTAAACTAAACGATGGCTCCTACGGCTCAGCAATTATCTACGATGCCCTTGGGAATATTGTACGAAAAAATCTGCCGGTTCAGAAGACAAAAGCAGGAAGCAGTTATTATGCTTTCTGGAATGGAAGAAATGAGAATAGCCGGGCAGTCGGTGATGGTACCTACCTGCTGATCATGAATTGTTCCATTGATGGAAGACCGTATATTGACAAAAAGAAAATAGGCGTATCCTGGTAGTTTTATGAGTTAATTGACAATATTAATTACCCTGCCGGACTGTAAACTGATATTCGTCCGGCAGGGTAATTTTTTTATGAACTTCCTATATCTGCTATCTGCGTTATCTATCAGAAACTGATCAAAACATCCCGGACGGAATGATAAAGAAGAAATATATTTTTCTCAACTGCCGTATGTTCGAAGAAATTCTTTAAAATTTCCAATCTGTAGATTTCCTGAATTGCCGGATCAATTTCCTGATTGACTGCGTGTATCTATTAATGCACAATAATTATTATTTTTATATACAGCGTAATAATTTAAGCATAATGTTGATTTTTCGAAAAAGAAGCCATGAACAAAACTATATTTCAATTGATTTATAAATTAACAGGCCCATCATATTATTCAGGAGGAATAATGCTTAGATTTTTTTTAACAGTTATTATTTCAGCAGTTTCACTCTTTGCAGCATTGCCGGAAGGTCTGACATTTACTCCTTATGGTATGACTCAGTATCGTCTAAGATATGAGTTCACCAACAAGAGTACTGATGATGTTTCCACTTCCGTTGGTAATTATTTCAATACTATCGGTTACAAGGTAGGATTAAAGGCAAATCTTAATGAACAGGTTTCTGCTCAGTTTGAAATTGGAAATGACTGGGGTTCCACTGATAAAGTTGATGCAAGTCTTTATAATTATCCGGGCACACGAAAGGCACTTAACCCAATCTTTACTTTAGCATACGCCAAATGGAACCCCGGATATCTGCATGTCGAAATTGGTATTATTCCGGTAATGGGAACTTCTGTACTTGATATACTTGGAATATCTCTTGTAAGCGGCAGTTACAAAAAAGCGGCGCATGTCAACTGGGTTTCAAATACCAACAACAGCATGCAGGGCTTGAGAATCGGTGCTCCGATTACAAAAGGGAATTTCAAGATGGGAATTGACCTGATGACTTCAATTATCAAACAGCGTACTGAATCAACCCATGATGAATTTCAGAGCAATAATAATGCTGTTATGATTATGGCTGAATTACCTATGTCAGTGGGCGGATTTTCTCTTGCACCGCAATTCATTACAATTCCTTATAAAAATTATGATAAAGTGAGCGGTGAGGCTGATAATGAATTTATGGGTGGTCTTGAAGGAAATCTGAAGGTTAATGATATTGTATCATTCAGAGCTGGTTTTGGATTTGCAATTTTCAGACAGAATATTGTAAATGATGCTGCAAGTGCAGATTTTATTATTAAAAAAGAGGTCGGTACAAATGGCGGTGTCGGAACTGCGATAAAGATTGGTCCGGGTAAACTTGATTTCGAATTCAGAATCGGCGGTTACAATGACAGAGTGATAGATGACAATCTGACAGTCTATCCATTTTTTGATCTTAAGTATGGCTGGGCTGCAAACAAATATTTTACAATCATGCCCAGAATACGTATGTTTATAACAAATGAATCAAATGATAATGTGACAATTGCCACCAGACCGGAACTTATATTTACCGGCTCATTTTAATACATAGAATTTTAATAATTTTCAAACCCGGGTGTGAATCTTATATCCTTTCAGGTAATAAGATTCACGCCCGGGTTTGAGGATAGTTATTAAGAGAACAGACATGTTTTAGATGGATTCAGGAATATTGCGTTTACAACTTCATCTGAATAACAATTTTAACTTCTACTCCCGTAAAACAGACTCAGCTACTTCGCATGGTTAAAAAATTACCGCTGAAACTCAATCAAAAACATTCTGTGTTTTCCGATTATTTGTGATCTGAATTTTGATTTACTGTTTGTACGTCTATTTATATCTTGTATCTGTTTTTTTAATCAATACTGTTTTTTGGGTAATTTTAAGGTATATTAAATTGACAGGCTGTTTTATTTAAAACGAAGACAAAATTCAAGGGACTAAAATAATGATAGGCATTTCCAAGTTATACTGCGGGACAATTGAACCATCTGATGTTTTAAGATACGGACGCAAATCCGGTGATCTTCCATCCCACATGCTGCAATTTTCATCTGATAAGAAACCTGTTGTTGTCTGGAATACTACCCGAAGGTGTAATCTGAAGTGCCGGCACTGTTATTCTGAGTCGCAGAATAAGATGTATGATGGTGAGATGAGTACAGTAGAGGCTGTTTCGTTTATCGACGGTCTGGCAGATTTCGGTGTGCCTGTGCTTCTTTTTTCAGGCGGTGAACCGATCATGCGGCCAGATCTTTTTGAACTGGTTGCTCATGCACGCAGCCGTCAGATTCGTGCTGTCATCTCAACAAACGGCACGCTGATAAATGATAGTGTTGCACTGAAACTGCATGATGCCGGGTTATCCTATGTTGGGGTGAGTCTTGATGGCCTTTCCGCAAGGCACGATGAATTTCGCGGAGTGCAGGGTGCATTTGACCGCGCATTGCAAAGTATCCGCGCATGCAGGGACGCAGGTGTGAAGGTTGGACTCAGATTTACTATAACGCGGGAAAATGCTGATCAGATTCCAGGGATTTTTGAGCTTATTGAACAGGAAAAAATTCCCAGAATCTGCTTTTATCACCTTGTTTATACCGGGCGCGGTGCGGAGTTGAAAAATCTGGATCTGTCTCACTCCCAAGCCAGAGAAATGATGGACTTTATCATCGATTCAACCGCTGCTCTTCATGAGCGCGGACATAAGGCTGAAGTACTTACTGTAGATAATCATGCTGACGGCGTGTATTTATATTTACGGATGCTAAAGGAAAAGTCAGACCGTGCAGCCAAGGTGCTGGAACTTCTCAAGATGAATGGCGGCAATAATTCGGGAATCGGTATAGGATGTGTGTCGTGGGACGGCACAGTGTATCCTGATCAGTTCTGGCGTCACCATCCCCTTGGAAATGTGAAACAAAAGACTTTTGGTGAGATATGGACAGATCAGAATGAGCAGCTCCTGACTCAGCTTCATAACCGCAAAGACCTGCTCAAGGGCCGGTGCGGCCGATGTAAATGGAAGAGTATCTGCAATGGCAACTTCCGTGTTCGTGCAGAAGCAATACATGGTGATGTATGGGCAGAGGATCCGGCATGCTATCTGACAGACGAAGAGATTAAAGCGTGATTTTATGGAAATAGAATTGACAATTTTTTCAAGATATAATAAATGTAAATTAAATAATCACCTGCATAGTGTACTCAGCGGTGTGCGTTTTACGCAATTTTGGTCGCAATTTTTCTGAAAGAGAATATTTGATGAGTGTTGAAAGTACTATAAATACTCCCCAATTGCGCCTTGTTGCATGGGAACTGACAAGATCCTGTGTTTTAAGCTGTCGTCACTGCAGGGCATCGGCTATGCAGAAATCATACGCCGATGAATTTTCTACAAGTGAATGTTTTTCTGTCATTGATTCTCTGGTAAAGATGGGTTCATGCATTGTAATTCTGACTGGTGGAGAACCTCTGCTGCGTGATGATATCTACAAAATTGCCTCCTATGGCAATAGTCTTGGGCTGCGCATGGTTCTGGCAACTTGCGGAACACTGCTTGATAATCAAAAATGTACTTCACTGAAAGACGCAGGAATTGCACGTATAAGCCTCAGTATTGACGGTGCAACAGCAGAAACACATGATGCGTTTCGCGGCGTGGAAGGGGCTTTTAGCGGGCTTTTAAGGGGAATAGATGCTGCCAGGGCCGCAGGTCTTGAATTTCAGATAAATACAACTGTCACTAAAACCAATCTTCACGAATTGCCAGATATTTATTCACTGGCACTCAGGCTTGGAGCTGCATCGTTTCACCCGTTTCTTCTTGTTCCTGTCGGACGTGGCGGCGAACTGATGGATGAAATGATCTCGCCAGAAGAGTATGAAAAGACACTCAACTGGATTTACGACTGCCAATTAGCATCTGAAATATCTGTTAAACCGACCTGTGCACCTCACTATTACAGGATTTTCCGGGAGCGTGAAAAAGAGCTTGGGCGCATAGTGAAAAGGGAAACTCACGGTTTGAATGCTATCACAAAAGGGTGTCTGGGAGGTCAGGGCTTTGCATTTATTTCACACACCGGAGCCGTACAGATTTGCGGATTTTTAGAAGAAAAGGCGGGAGATTTACGGACCTCAGAATACGAGTTCGGAACTATCTGGAAATCATCCCCGCTTTTCAGACAGGTTAGGGCAGTTGATGAATATAACGGAAAATGCGGCTATTGCGAATATCGAAACGTGTGTGGCGGATGCAGAGCAAGGGCATTTGCTGTTAACGGTGATTATCTGGGAGAAGAGCCGCAGTGCAGGTATCAGCCAAAGTCCGGGAACAGTTTGAGAAATATAAAGGATCAACAATAATGATGCATGTCGGTGCGTTGTCTGCTGATTTCCGTGCGACATCAATGGGTATGCGTGATAAGCTGTATTTTGAAAAAGATCGTATGGCGGCATTCCTCAATTCACTGCCGCAGGATGCACCTCTTCATGAACTGGTGACACTGTGCACATGTAATAGAATTGAAATATTCTATGTTTGTGAAAATCATAAAATTGCAACAGAATGGCTCAGTAAATACCTGGCGGACTACCATAAGATTCCCTTAAATCATTTAAAAAGTACTTTTGTCAATTATTGCTGTGAAGATGCTGTGCGGCACATATTTCGTGTCTCATCCGGTGTTGAATCAATGGTGTTTGGCGAGCATGAAATACTTGGACAGATTCGTGATGCATACTTTTTTTGTACAAAAAACAGAACAACCGCTTCATATCTCAACCGTCTTTTCCAGCAGGCTATTGCCACGGGCAAACAGGTACGCAGTCAGACTGCCGCTGGACGTGGTGCGTTATCTATTGCATCTGTAGCAGTAGAACGGATGAAACTTTTAGCCGGTGATTTGAAAGATAAAAGGATTCTTGTTGTCGGTGCAGGGACCATGGGCTTCCGGGCACTGAAACGAATTTTTGCCATGAAACCCCAAAAAATTGGCATAAGCAATAGAACTGATGAACGGGCAGTGAATCTGAGTAAATTTTTCAATGCAGTGCATGTACCTTTTGATCACATTGCAGATGAATTGAATGAGTATGATATTGTCCTTCTTGCAACTTCATCATCAGAGCATATTCTCAAAGCTCAGGAAGTTGCGGATAAATGCAATCTAAATGAGAAAAACCTGCTGGTTATTGATCTTGGGGCACCGCGAAATGCTGACCCGGAAATAGGGTCACTTGATAACATAACACTGGTTTGCGTTGATGATCTTCGTCAGACAGCTGAAATTCATCTTGATGAGCGTAAAAATGAACTTTCTGAAATTGAGCGATTAATAGAACTGCAGGTACAGGAATTTACACGATGGTACAAATTCAAATTCGGCTGTGAATGCAGAACAGACTGAAAAGCTTTACACATGTATTTTACCGGCAAGTAGCCGGGTTCACATGGCAGGCAGCATATTAATGAAGTTTTTATTGATCTGCATAATAGGTTTTGTCAGAAAAGAAAACATCTGTGCTTCGGCAGGGAGAAAAAATGACTGAACTTGAGCGTTCACTCTTAAATATCATACAAAACGATTTTCCACTTGTATCCCGTCCGTTTCGTACTATTGGAGAAAAATTGAAAATCACTGAGGATGCTTGTCTTAATGCACTTAAACAGTTGGCAGGCACAGGAATTCTCAGAACGATCAGGGCTGTGATATCATGGAATAAAATCGGGATTTCAACTGTACTTGTCGGAATGAAAGTCGAACAGCAGTATCTTGATTCAGTTGCCGCAGAGGTAAGCTCTTTTGAAGAGGTGACTCACAATTATGCCCGTGCGGGCCAGTTGAATCTCTGGTTTACATTGATATATGATACTCAGGAAAAAAAGACTGCGTTGCTTGACAGATTGCGCCAGATGCAGGGCGTCTGCGACATTAAAGAGTTTCATGCGGAAAAAATTTATAAAATAGGACTTATACTTGATGTGTGATAATTTTAAAGACAGGCAGATTCTATCTGTTCTGCAGGAACCGCTGCAGCTTGAACCGGAGCCTTTCGGGCATTATGCAAAGCGGCTCGGCATGAGTGTCGAGCAGGTAATAAATACATTTCAGGATTATATCCGTTTAGGAATAATCCGCCGTTTTGCAGGAATTGTAAAGCATGACCGCGCAGGTTATACAAGCAATGCAATGTGTGCGTTTGAAGTCGGTGATGACGGCTGCGATACTGCAGGAGAAATATTATCCGGGTTCTCTTTTATTACACATTGCTATCGAAGAACATCTTATCCTGACTGGCCGTATAATATTTACGCAATGGTGCATGCCCGTAATGAATATGTGCTCCGTGAGCACTTGGGTAAAATTGAAAATGCGATTAAATACAGGTCTATGGCAGTACTGCCGAGTGTTAAAGAATATAAGAAAACGCAATACCATCTGTCTGCAGAATAGATTGATAAAAAAAGAAAAAGATAGGTTTTAAAAAAGCATGAAAACCGTTAAGTGTACATTTAATGTGTACGTTTATTTTTTAAAAATATTGTTTATGTCCTATTTTTCATGCTTATTTTGTTCAATATGTTTATTATAGGTGTTATGGATTCGGTTTATTAATATTTCAGCCGAAATCACTTATTATTTACACGCATTATCCCCGGAAGGGAGGATCTATGTGCAAACCAGGCAACCGTGTTAAAGTAGAAAGTTTTGTTATAAGGCCCAATTCCTGGCTTTTAATCATTGCAGGAATATTGATCTTGTGTCAGATCTTTAGTCCTTGGCAGACAGTGCAGGCTGCAGAGATTGATGAAACTATGCCGGCAAGTATTCCAACAGAGATTGCTGCTGACTGGGAAGCACAGGATGGAATTTCGGGGAGCAGTTATGGTGCAGCCACCACTGCAACTGTTGCCAAGCTCAATACTGAATTCGCAGCACTTTACAGTACTGCAAAGGCAGGTGTCTCGGGCGATAAGAATCTTTACTACCTTGCACACCATTATCTACGTGTTCAGAAGATGAAGAAACATGCAGCAAGCATCGGCAGTATCCTTTTTATGAAACACCACAATTTCGGTGGATTTCTGGTTGGATATCATGATAATGCTGAAGCAATGTATTCTGATGATAACTGGCAGGCAAAAAGTGCCGTTTGTGTTTTGAATATGAAAAATTATTACTCAAAACAAGAATATCTTTTAAAGAAAGATAATGCGGTTGTGAGAGATCCGGTTATCTCTTTTGATGGCAAGAAAGTTTTATTTGCAATGTCAGGTGCATCAAAAGGAACCGGCTACAAAATTTACGAGATGGAAATTGCCGATCCTACAAAAATCAAGCAGCTTACAGAAAATCCAACTGGCAGTGTTGTAGCTGATTTTGAACCATGCTATCTGCCAAACGGTGATATAGCTTTCAGTTCCACACGTTGTTTCGGATTAGTGGATTGTGCCTGGAATCCTACAACAAACATGTTTATCATGAATGGCGAAGGTAAGTATATGCGTCAGGTTGGATTTGATCAGGTGCATACATTTTATCCGGTGCTTAAAGATGATGGTACAGTTCTTTATACACGCTGGGAGTACAATGACAGATCCCTTACAAATTGCATGGGATTATTTGTTATGAACCCTGACGGCTGCCATCAGACAGAGTTTTTCGGAAACCAGACAAGCTGGCCCTATACAAAAATTCACGCACGGCCAATACCAAATTCAGATAAAGTTATCGCAGTTGCCGGTGGACATCATGGTCCATATCAGGGTGAACTCATGATAATTGACCGTACTCTTGGTGAGAATGGAAAGCAGTCAATACAGATGATTGCACCAAAGCGTGCAACAAAGGCAAATGTATCAAAAAGTGATATGGCTATGGGTGATGTTGAGTTTTTATTTCAAAACCCGCTTCCACTTGATGAAAATGAGTTTCTTGTATCGTGGCGTAAATCAGAGAGCGAAAAGCTTTTCAAATTGTATTTCATGGATGTTGATGGGAATAGAGAACTGATTGCCTGGGATGATCAGTCTGTAAGTCAGCCAGTCTTTATTAAGACCAGAAAAACACCTCCGATGCCGGCACAAATGGCCAATTATAACGACAGCATGGCAGAATTTACCATGCAGGATGTCTATGTCGGTAAAGGTATGAAAGGTGTCGCAAAAGGAAAAGCTAAAAGACTTCGAGTTATTCAGATAAATTACCGTATTCAGGGTGGATCAATTGGTGTAACTACGATGAGTGGTGACCAGTCAAGCGGTTTTGTATCCTGCCCGATCTCCAAGTTTGGTGCATCATGGGAGTCTAAAACAGTTCTGGGTGAGACACCAATTTTCCCTGATGGTTCTGCAGCATTCAAGGTCCCTGCCCGTAAACCGGTTTATTTCCAGGTACTTGATTCCAATAATCATTCCATAGCAACCATGCGCAGCTGGTCAACGCTTATGCCGGGTGAGAAATTCCCGTGTGTAGGATGTCATGAATCAAAAATAGAAGCTCCTCCTGTAGGGACTGTGCCAATGGCTACAGAGGCAACAGATCTTGAAAAACCTCTTGGAGTTGAAGGCCAATATTTTGATTACAAAAAAATAATTCAGCCGATATGGGATAAAAACTGTATCAGCTGTCATAAAGCCGGTCACTCATCAAAATTAGATCTTACAGGAGCTCTTGTTGCTGCCGGAAGTATCACCGATAAAGGGTACGGGGCATCAAAACGCTCATGGACACAATCATATATTTCCTTGATGGAAGGTGCTGCCAGCTATTTTGGGGGTGGTTCGAGTGCAAAGGTCAATATCTGCACTATTTTTTCGGCACCTGAACAGCAGTCGCCATATTCTTTTGGTGCAGCAAAAAGTGCGCTTATAACCAAAGTTATCAATGCTACTCATAAGACTGTCAGCCTTACACAGGTTGAAAAGAATCTTGTCGCCTGCTGGATCGATCTGTGCTGTCCTCATGCAGGTTACTACGATCAGTATCTTGGCGAATCGGATGCTGCAAATTATGCAAAACTTCTCAGTAAGCGTATAAAGTGGGAAGAGATAGAAGCTGTCAATATTAAAGCACTTGCGGCAGTATCTGTCTCGCCTGATAATTTCAGGAATTCAAAAATCACCAATTCATCTTTTGAACAGAGCGGTATGCAGTATTTGTCAAAAGAACGTGAACTCGTCCTGGATAATGCAGGCGAAGGAAAATTGATGATAGTTGATCTGAAGGGAAAAGTGATTTCCTGTGTGAAATTATCAAAGCAGCATACTGGCAGTTCGCTGTCAATTTCATTGCCTGCAACTCTGGCCGGGGGTGTTTATGTTGCCAGATTTGAAGGTGTAAATGGAATAGCGCAGAGAATGATTTCTGTAATAAGTAGATAAATCAATTATTTATCTAAGTTTTTTTCAACCAGACTGTTGAACGGACAGTCTGGTTGAATCTCTTGAATGACAGTAAAAATGACAGCTCATAGATATGGGGGGACTATATGGAGATATTCTACGAAACAGAACAAAGATTAATTTGCAGTAAGTTTACTACTGATACAGGGGTTGAAGAATATTATATTGTTGCAACATCACATGAAGGAATCCCTTTCAGTGAAGCTATTGAAGAGATTTCGAGCTGGTATTCAGCAGCTTTAGCAGATAATTGTCTTGAAAAGTCTTCTTTACAGACAATCAGATTTTATTTAAGCGATATAACCAATGATTACCCCAAACTTGCTGAGTCTGAACTTTTTCATTCTGTAAAAAACGGAGCAATTTCACTTGTCGGGCAGACGCCGGTTAATGGTGGACATCTGGGAATAATTGCCTATCATATTAAAGGTAAAGATGGCGCATTCAGTCAAAAAACATTTAAAAACCTTGTAGATTACAAATGTCAGAAAGTTCATTCTATAGGGAAGAATTACTCAATGCTGTGGAACACCTGTCTTGTCGGTAATAAGTCAAAAGATTCTGAGAACCAGACCATTGAAATCTTCGACAAAACGAAATCATTATTGAGTTTGCATAATATGAATATCCGCAATAATACAATCCGTACCTGGATTTATTGCCGGGATGTTGATAATAATTATGCCGGAATGGTCAAAGCCCGCAGAGAACTATTTGACAAAATCGGACTTACTCATGAGACCCGTTATATTGCGTCAACAGGTATTGAAGGTGAAACTGTAGATCCGGGCTGTCTTATCTCCATGGATGCATTGTCAATTGGTAATATTTGTGAAGAACAGATTGTACGAATTGAGGCACCTGAAAATTTGAAAAGTACTCATTTTTATGGTGTTACATTTGAACGTGGAACAAGAATTCGTTTTGGCGACAGATCTCATCTGCATATCTCAGGTACAGCAAGCATTGACCCTGAGGGGAATATTCTTTTCGAAGGAGATGTCTGCAATCAGTTGCATCGTACACTTGATAATGTTGAGGCACTTCTTGCGACTCAGGGTGCAGAATTGTCAGACATGCAATACCTTATACTTTATATGAGAGATCCAAAATGCTATCCGCTGATTGAAGCGATTTTGTCTACTCGCGTTCCGTCAAATGTGCCCATGATGATTGTTGAAGGTCCAGTCTGCAGACCTGGGTGGCTTGTTGAGATAGAGGGTGTTGGAATTATTCAGGATAAAAGTGATTTCCCGGTATTTGAATAAGGTATCTGATTTATTATATTTAAATGTGATAGAAACTATTAATTTATTGAAGGAAATTATTATGTCGTTAATTAATGAGATGTTCAGAAGAAGGAAAATGCTGTTTGCCTCAATGCTTTCTTTTTTTGTGATCGCTCAAGCAGAGCCTGTGAAAACTTTACATTTCTATGATGCGTCTGATAATAACATCATGTACATCGAATTTGAATATGATGACAATGGGAAGAACATATCAAGATCGTTATATATGAGTGATGGTTTTTTTGTAAAGAAAACAGATCTCACTAATTCATCAGACGGCATTGAGACATCTTTCAATTTTAATGATGATACACTTTTTTCATCATCTTTGAAGGCAAATGGTGATGAAAAAGTTTTCAGTGTAAAGGATCAGTTCGGTGTTGATCAGTTTGATGGGGATGTCAAGTACAAAGAGGAATCTTCAAACAAATTCAATTTCTCTCAGAATGGGGAAGTGATCAACAAAATAAGCTACGAAAGTAATAAAATCAATATTTATGACAATCAGGGAAATCTGCTTTATTATGCAGTTCCGTCTACAACCGGTGCAGTTTCCAGATTCCAGAAAAACTCAAAAAATCCACTTTCCCTGCAGACATTGGGTAATAACCGTTTTGTGTTTAATTTCAATATTGCCAAACAGTCAATTGTCAGTGGGGAACTTATTTCTCTCAGCGGACGTCAGGTCGGGAAGCTTTTCAATAAGGCATATGCTTCGGGGGCTGGCAAGGTAAATATTAATATCAGTAAAAGCATTCCAACCATTGCAAGTGGTATCTATTTTATGAATTTGTCTGTTGATGGCAAGAAAGTAATGAGGGAAAAAATCCTCGTTCAACGATCAATCGGGGGGTTTTAAATTATGCATATCAATAAAAAAATAATAGCTTTTGTATCGGTTTTAGCTGTATCTACAGTAGTTGTATCTCAGGATAATCTGAAATCTGTTGCATCACCAAACCTCATTTTCGAGACATTGGCATTAAATCGTGATATAGCTACAAAAGCAAAACCGATCTATCTGTCTCCTACGGATTTGGTACCATCGCCAGACAAAACAAAGCTATTTGTTGCTGAACAGACAGCAAAACAAATTGCAATTGTAGACTTGAAAACAAATTCAGTTATTAAAACAATAAAACTTCCTAATGAAGTTACCGGTATTGCAGTTTCAAATGACGGCTCAACTCTTTATGCGACATGTTCATCGGAACTCTGGCCAGAAGGTTTTGTATATCCGGTTGATGTCGCTTCCGGTAAGGTTTCTAAAGGTATCAAGGTTGGTCACAGTGCCCGTTCACCGGTCTTAAGTCCTGACGGTGCAACATTATATGTATGCAATCAATTCAATGATGATGTCTCAGTTGTCAGTATTTCTGCCGCAAAGGAGACCAGCAGAATTAAAGTGGTTCGTGAACCATATGCGGCTAAAGTTACACCAGATGGTAAAATGCTTGTTGTAGTAAATTCTTTACCAAATGCTAAAGCTACCGATACTGCCAGCGCACATTGCAAAATAACCCTTATTGATTTACAGAATGAAAATAAGCCGTTCGATTTCGGATTGACTCAGGGAAGTCACTCGGTATTTGGACTGACAATTACCCCTGATGGGAAATATGCTTTAATTACACATTTAGTTGGATATTATACTTTGCCAGCAACAAGAATTGATGCTGGATGGGTTCATACAAATAATGTGGCAATTCTTGATATTGCCAATAAAAAACTCATTAACGATATTTCTCTTGATTATTCAGCTTCCATAGGCTGTGCGAACCCCTGGGGAATTGATGTAACATCTGACAGCAAATTCGTATGTATCGCACATGCAGGAAGTAATGAAGTTTCCATTATTGATTTTACTCAACTGCTTGATGTTGCAAAGGGCACAAAATGGCTTGCACAATCATTCGGTACTTTGAATAAGACAACTTTTAGAAAACGTGTTACTGTTGAAGGCAGAACTCCAAGAGCACTGGTTATTATTGATAATACAGCATATACAGCAGGATTTTTCAGTAATTTTATTGAAAAAGTCGATATCAGCTTATCAACAACTGCCCCTTCGGGAAAGATTGAACTTGGTTCAGAACCGCCAATGACTCATGAGAGAAATGGAGAATATCAGTATTATTGTGGTGATATTTATCACTGTGTCGGAGCCTGGCAATCGTGTAATTCCTGCCATCCTCACACAAGACCAGATGCATTGAACTGGATACTAAATGGAGCAAACGGCGCTCAGAAAAACGCTAAATCAATGCTTTACTCATGGTGGACACCCAGAACCAACTGGAATGGGAAAAGAGAGAATACTCAAGAATCTATATGGATGGGCATTAAGTTTGAATTAGGTTTAGACCCAAAAGATTCAGTTGAAATACCGTTGCAAAATTTCTTAATGAGGCTTAAACCTGTACCAAGTCCTTATTTGGAAAATGGCAAATTATCTGAGTCTGCTAAGCGTGGAAGAGACATTTTCTATGATAAGGGCAAAGTAGATTGCATAGAGTGTCATCCGGGAAAGCTTTTTACAAATTTAAAAAATACTCCATCTATTGCTGATGATATCTGGGATGCTACTTCTGCTATAAAAGTCCCAAGTTTGAATGAATGCTGGAGAACTGCTCCATGGGATCATATTGGCAGTACAATTGATATGGACAGTCTGAATATAAATAAACGTCATTCAACTAATGCATATAAACTGTCCGCTGATGAGTTAAAGGATCTGTCAAAATTTATTCTTTCACTATAATTATTCAGATACTGCTCATATAGTTAATTGATAATAATGAAAGGTTGATCATGCAATTTAAGAAACTATTTTTATTCATAGCAGTTATTGCCACACTTTGTTTTTCAGAAGATAATGACAATGACAGGTTTAAATTCAACGGATGGGGATTCTTTACTTTTGGAAGGGTTGAGAGCTCTGTAACATCGGGCTCGAATTTTGATTTTAATTTTAATAAGGAGATTCTGAGCGATTTTGATGCAGGCCTAAAGTGTTCAGCAAAATTTGGAGAGAATGGAAAAGCCCGCTTACATTTTGCATTAACAACAGCTTATCAGGTTCTTAATGATGAAATAATAAGTGCTGAATTTGCAAGAAGGAAATGGGTTGTTTATCTTATTGATGCAGCTATCGAAGATTCAAAAAAATCTGATGATTATTCGTTATTTGGGGAATTTGGTTATTTTCCAGTTAAATACAATCCTGAAGCAAGAAACTTAGGGGAATATTTATTTAGAAGTGGTACATATCCCGGATACCTTAATTCAGGTTTTGAGCTGGCGGATAAAGAAAAATTACTTGGGTTACATGGATCATTTAAATATAACTTTGGTGTAAATAATGATGTCAAGGCAGATCTATGGTTCACAAATGATATAAGAGATTTTCCAATTCGTGATTTCTCCTTATCGTATATTTTTTCAGCTAATCTTGGTAGATTTGCAGATATCGGAATAGGTTTATCGCATGCACATATGATTTCATTTGACAAAAGAAACAGAGAACCTGCTACTGATACTATGCGCTTGGGAAGTTCATCAACAAAACAATGGGCTGTAATTGTTGATACAGCAAATAATGATACGATTAATGCAACATTCAAGGGAACAAAGGCAATGGGGCGGGCAACCCTTGATCCAAAAGCCTTTTTCGGTGAAACAATTTTTGGAAAAGAGGATTTAAAAGTTTATGCTGAGTTAGGATTTCTTGGTGTAAAAAATTATCCTGTATGGTATGAGAAACCATCTGAACGTATGCCTTTTATGTTTGGATTTAATTTCCCTACATTTAAAATACTTGATGTACTTTCATTTGAATTTGAACATTATAGTTCTCCATACCTGAATACATCTGAAAATGTATGGATTAAACGTTCTCCGCTGCCATATACATCATTACCTTATCCTGACAAAAGTCAGATGGAACCAATCACAAATGATGACTGGAAATGGTCAGTATATGCTTCAAAACAGTTCAAGAGAATTAAATTAAGCGGGCAGATTGCAAGTGATCACATTTTAAAGACTCCCTATGTACCTGGTCCACCTGCTGCGGGCTGTTACAAAGAGATTTGTCCAAGAACAAAGGACTGGTACTGGATGCTCAGGGTTATGTACTTTTTCTGAGAATTATTTTAATCAATCGTAGTTGTCAAATTGGGGCCCGGGGTAAATCCGGGCTTTTTATTAAATGTAAATAACTGTGAAAAGGTTGATCCGGGGTATAAATGCTGTTTCTTCGTAAAGTAATAAAGTATCTTGGGTCAATTAAGCTCACAATTTTCTGCCTTGCCATACTTTTCATTCTTGTTTTAGCAGGCACTTTCTATCAGGTTGATTTTGGATTGTTGGCTGCGCAAAAGAGGTTTTTCGGTTCCTGGGGTTTACTGTTATTTAATTTTCTGCCATTTCCCGGGCTTAAAACAATTGCCTTTATTCTTACTGTCAATCTTTTATCCGCCGGACTTCACAAATTTGCTTTTTCACTGAGAAAAACAGGAGTTCTACTGATACATCTTGGAACGGCTGTTCTTTTTCTTGGTGCCGGAATATCATCTTTTTTTGTCCAGGAATCCATACTGTCACTTTACGAAGGTGAAAGCGCCTCTTTTTCACGTGACTTTACAAAGTGGGAAGTAGTGATCATAAGGGGCAATAGCCAGTCCGGACTTAAAACTGATACTGCTCAATTTTCAAGGCTGAAAACAGGTTTACAGATATCTCTTCCCAATACTCAGGTCAATCTGACTGTAAACCTGATGTATTCCAATTGCGATGGGTTAGGGTATTCACCTGAAAAGATTGATTCCCTGCAGCCAAAACCACCTTCAAGGGATATGGCTGGAAGCTTTCCAGGAATGATTCTTACAATTAATAATAGTACCGGTTCTGATATTGTAAATTCGAAAGTAACACTTTTTGGTGGAAGCCCGGTACCTGCTGTTTGTACTATGGGCAGTGACACTATTATTTTCAAACTTAAACCACATGATATCAAGCTTCCTTTCAATATAGGACTTACAAAGTTTATAAAAGAAAATCATCCCGGTACAACAGACGCAAAAAGTTTTAAAAGTTTCATTAAAGTTACCGGTGAGGGTATAAACCGGGATGCTGTAATATCCATGAACAGACCCTTCAGATACAAAACATTGACATTTTATCAAAACGGCTTTTCTCAGCAGGAACGTGGAAATATGACTACGCTTTTAGTTGTTGAAAACCCGACAAGGTTTGTTCCGTATCTGTCCGGAATTCTTGTCATGCTTGGGCTTATGATCCATTTTATTGGTAAATTTGCGGCTTCTTATAAAGGTTTAAGGAGAAATACCACCGCGAAATAATTAACAAAGTGGTATTCTGATAATGTTTACACGTAATAAAAAAGACACGGGAATAATGCTGAACAATTATTTTTCAAGGATATTGATATTTTTCTGTGTATCATATTTTTTATTGGGGACAGAAGTATCGGGTTCACAAGAGAAGAAAGAAATATCTGCTGAATCATTTGCCTCAATGACAGTTCTTGAAAATGGAAGAAAAAAACCGTTTGATACTTATGCCAGAAATAAACTTATTCAATTTTCAGGTAAACAGAAAATAAAGGGCTCAAGTGCAAATCAATGGCTTGCAAGAGTATTGTTTAATCCGTCCGATGCTGATCTGGATCTGATATTTTTAATTAATAACCCTGAAATTGCTGATGCACTCGGGATTACCCCTCGTGTAAAGCGCAGATACAGTTTTGCCGAGCTGCAGAATGCATTCCAGAAACTCAATTCGCTTTCAGAATCTGCAATGCAGAGAGATCAGGACAGCTGGAACTCATTTGACAAAGAGGTGATCAGGGTAAGAAATAATATTAATGATTATTATTCCCTGCGATCAACATTCAGTTTTATGGAGCCGTATCCATATCTCCAAAAAAATGATACTACGCTTGCAAACCTGCTTGGATTATCTGTTTCAAGTCAGCCGTCATACGTGCAGCTGCTTTACCGGTCAGAAAGAATATCAAGTCTGATGCATGAAATTCAGATGAAAAGTGCCGACAGTCTCACTATTGCCGAAATGTCAATTGTCATGCTCGCAAAAAAGATGTATCAGACTGAGAAAACAGTCGGGAATCCATCTCCGCACATTATTCCTGAAATAACTCCTGATGGTGAGAAATGGTACAGTTTGTGGGGGCTTATAAATGTCTACCACACTGATGCAATGCCGACGAAAATGGTCAATCTATTATTTACAATGCAGGAAGCGTATGTAAATCAGAGTCAGCAGGGTTTTGATGAAGCTGTAAAGCAATATAAGTATTTACTTACAGAGATATTTGCAGCGGGAAATGTGAAGTTGTCAAATCCCCGTCTTGAACTGGTATATAATAGTATCAATCCGTTTTTATTGTCAAAAATAATTTACGGCATCGCAGCCCTGTTCTCGCTGCTTGCACTTTCGCTCCTTTGGAAACGTTCGCACCAGTTAAGTGTATTTTTCTGTATAATAGGCCTCATTCTGCATACTTCGGGAATAATTGCGCGAATGGTAATTATGTCTCATCCGCCTGTAACTAATCTGTATGAGACATTTATCTTTACTGCGTGGGTATCGGTGATTCTCGGCCTTGTTCTTGAGTGGGTTAAAATAAGGCCTATGGGGGTTGTCACTTCAGCGGTGACCGGTTTCATTTTCCTCCATATTGCATCAAGGTATTCCCGTGACGGCGATACTTTGGGCATGCTTGCTGCAGTTCTTGACTCATCATTCTGGTTGACTACACATATTGTGACAATTGCTTTAGGGTATGCCGGTTTTGTTGCAGCCGGACTGATTGCGCATTTCTACATATTTCAGAAAGTATTTACAAAAACGGATGAGAAAAATTTACAACTGATATCCAGGGCTGTTTACGGGATATTTGTATTCGGCTTTATTTTCACAATTGTAGGTACAGTATTCGGCGGCATGTGGGCTGATCAGTCATGGGGAAGATTCTGGGGATGGGATCCAAAGGAAAATGGCGCACTGCTTATAATTTTATGGGGATTAATAGTACTTCATTCGCTTATTGCCGGAATGATTAAAGGCACCGGACTTGCTATTTCGGCAGTAATCGGTGTCGTTTTAGTAATGTGCACATGGGTCGGGGTGAATCTGCTTGGAATAGGACTTCATTCTTACGGGTTTTCTTCAACTGGGGCGGGAGTATTATTCATGTATATTGGATTTGAGTCTGTATTTCTGATTACATCCGGTATAGTTCTTTCTATAAAAAGTAAAGGAAGACATCGGAATTCTGTCAAAGTCTCCATATAGTAAACAGATATTGTTGTTTACACTTGAACATATTCTTAATATGTAAATGTTATTTAAAACGCTTAATACTTTT
>Ga0066602_10000699_pt1 | contig 25918 bp, 38 predicted proteins | sample Higcelweek5metaG_FD_59481 | JGI IMG/M metagenome (GOLD analysis project Ga0066602, IMG submission 59481) | Freshwater pond sediment microbial communities from the University of Edinburgh, under environmental carbon perturbations - High... | ecosystem: Environmental > Aquatic > Freshwater > Pond...
CTATAAAGAATAATATTAGTAAATAATGTTCTTTAACTAATTTTCTCATTTTTCCTACCTTCTTTCTTCTATGTTCTAAATATATCACTATAATAAACTAAATGCAATAGTTTTATGTTAATTTATGTTAAAACTTTACAATATTTATTCCAAATCCTTATGCCACAATAAAAAAAGACTAATGTCTTTTTCTCTTTTTAACTTTATGATGATGATTAACTTGTTTTCTTAAATATAAACGTGATTCGGCATCGTATTCAAATTCTTCTAATTTTTCTTGCATATAATCATGAAGTTGAAAAACGATTTCTCTATCTTTATCCATTTTAAGTTGCAAGAATCCATCATTCATTACTTTAGCATACCTATTGCTTCTAGCTTCTATAAAATTGAATCTAGGGTGCGTTATTTCACACAGAGGGGCTATGTTAGGTGGTACTGTCTTTCCATTATTCCTAACTGGATCTATATGATGGGCTGAATATCTATTGCCTTGCGTTATAATTTCCCCACAGCAACAAATTTTATTACCCATTTCATCAACCAATACCTCTTTTAATTCTTTTAATGTTATTATCAAAGCCTCTCTATTCTTCATATTATGCCTCTTACAATTCGTACCAACTCATATCAACACTAATATTATTAGCTGATGATGATAAGTTAGTTATTGACAATGAATATTTCGTATTTGCTTTTAAAATAACTTCGCTACCCCTATTTACACTTCCAGATGATCTAGTTGCGGGTGTACCACCCGTTCCTGCTCTAAATTCTCTTAATAGAACGGAACCAGTAATATTTAATCCCGTAGGGTTTAGTCTTAATGCACCTAATGATTGTGTTGTAGATACTCTATTATTATTATTTATAGGTATCAATGTTCCATCATTATTAGCAACTACATTTTCATAAGTATTGCCACTTATTCCACCATCATTTCCATATATAGCGTATATGAAATGTATAGGTTTAGCACCAACTTGTAAGGTGTAAATCATCGTTGCATTTGCATTAACACTTTGTACCCCTGCATAGAAGAAATGATGACCTTCATGTATTTCATAATGTTCTATTTCTATTGTTGCTATACCAGTATTTAATGGATCTTTAGCATTTTGCAATAATGTATTAATAGAAGCATTAGAAACTCTTATTTCTTCAATATCGGGTGTTGACAAATTACTATTGTTTTTCATTTCTTCAATATCAGGAGTCATTAAGTTAGCATCTTGTTTAATAGTTTCTACATCGGGAACTATTAATTCAATATTTGTATCAATATCTTCAACTATGCCAAATATAGCGACTAATTCATCATATATATTTTTCCCGTTAGGTTCTACTAATTCATATACATCACTTGTATCACCAAGTCCCGTATTTATTACACCGCTATCTTGAGCGTTTTTATCGGTTCTTAACGACAATGAATATAATTCACCAACGGATCTATGCTCTATTAGTCTAAATCCTGCCATACCAATACTTTTTAAATAATTGGATGTGACAAAATCGCCTACTTTTAGATTATCATAATCATTTATATTCCCCATATACATCACCTCTTTTTATATGGATACTAATTTATCTACTTGTTTTATTATATCTTTGTATTTTACGTTTTCAGTAGCTAAAACTTGATTTTGTTTTCTTAATTCTTCAGTTTTTTGTAATTCTTCTTCATATAATTTCTTATAATCTAAAACAGGATATAGTTCTAACCAAGTTCCGTTATCCGCTATCCATTGACCATTAGCTATTCTATGCCAAGTGTATGTTCCATCATTGTATACTTCTAAATCGTTATAAATGCCGTTTTTTACGACAAACCCCAAAGATGGACTATTCGTACTATGGTCGGCTCTAACTCTTAATTCATCGGCTAATACTTTGATTTGGGCTACACTTTCATTCCTATCTACAACTGGTGTAATAGGTGGAGTATCGGGTAATATCTTCCAAGTATATTTACTATACTTATAAATAGTATCTTTTGTTAAGAATAAAGCATTAAATGGTTCTATTGTATTTTCAAACTTATATCCACCTTGAGAAGTAAAACTTGTAGCCATTTTAAATTTGCCTTTTTGTACTTCTAAATGACTATGTGTATCTACATTCCCCGCATTACCCATATCTAAGTAATAATCACCTTGTTTAACTATTTGTCCTATACTTAAATTAGATGTATCACTATCATGTCCTATTAGTAATGTCATATAATCCGTTATCCCATTTGCATATCTAACTTTATTTACACTTTCTAGTGCAACCAGAGCTCCTTTTGCATAATTATCTTTATATACTATTTTACCAGTAAAAGGTGCGTATAATTTGGTGTCTTTGTATTGTATTAAAACTCCACAATCTATTGCTAGAACACCTAAATGAGAAACAGCACCATTCATTGGTTGACTTTCCCAAGTATGTCTAAATGGGAATATTGGATATTCTATAGGATATTCCATAAAATCATCTCCCTTAAAAGTTTTTTTTATCTGTTGGATTATTAAGACCTGCAAAAATATTAACTACTGTCGTTATTGCTACAACTAATTCTTTTACTTGTTTTGTATAACCTGGAACAAATATTACAATTATAGTTCCTATTACACTAATTAATTGTGCTATAACTACTGGGCTTTTTAATCTTTTTAATATCTCTTTCATAATTTCCTCCTATTTTTCTAATTTAATTAATTTTTCTTTTATATCCGCAAAACATTTTATTGCTCTTTCATCATGTTGTTTAAATTCACTAGTAGTATTATCCATACTAGCTTTCAACAACTTTAGACTTTCGGCAACGTTATTATTTGCACTAGCCAATTCACTCAAAACCTTATTTGTTTGTTGTTTATCAGTTTTAGAACTTTTTTTGGTATCTAGCCAATCAAGTACAAATAAAACCGCTAATACTAACAATCCCCCATATTTCCCCACCATTACTATTGTTGATTCCTCTATCATAATTTTTATTCCTTTCTTGATGTTATAAGTAATTACTTACTGCTTTTATTATCATTGTTAATCCGCCCGTTGAACTATTCAAATAATAAACATAATTGTTTCCACCAGCATCATCTCTAACATTTAGATAATATGCCGTTTTTGTTTTTGACGATAAATTATCTATTGTTTTTTCGACATAAGTTCTTACTAACTTAATATCAGCACCTGCTACTGAAATTGCATTATCACTATTTATTGTATTATTTGCATTTGATAAAGATACGGTCATAAACTTACCACCAGCGGTTGCAGAAGAAACACCAATTTGAAATAGTCCTTTATATTTAATGTCCCATAATCCTATTGGAATAGTTATTGTAATACTTCCTAAATTATAAATTGTTGTTCCACTTGTTATTTGGCTTCTTTCTGTTGTGTCATTGACAATAACACTCCATTTATCTTTATTTATATTAAATCCTAATGGCTTTTTAACTTTACTATAATATATATTACTTATTGTATCATTAATTAACATACTATCAGTTCCGTGGTATACCGTTATAGTTGTTGCCGTTGGGTCTGCACTTATAAATGCTGTTTTTGTGACCGTCAATGCACTTGCACCTTGCGCTGTTGTTGCTATATATTTTGTTCTTACATATTCTTCACTTAATGCATAGCCGTTTATTAAGAATAAATCATCAATTTGTCCACTCCAAAAAAATTGATTTGCTCCGCTATCATTTCCACACCCAATTCTTACATAATTAGTTGCTTGATATGTTGGTGTTGGCGAATAACTTGATGATACTAATAACCCATCTATATATAATTGAATATAGTTATTATTGTATGTTAATACTGCATAATGAAATACATTATCAGTCACTACTGCAACTGATGTACAACTACCTGATATTGTGCCGTTTCCAACAACTCCAACAAGTTTGTTATTTGTATCCACATACATTCCAACTCCCCAGTTAGAACCACTATAACTTTTTGATTGAAATATCATTCTATTGGCTCCTGTTGCACTTATTTTGAACCAAGCCCCTAATGTAAATGCTCCTGTTGGTTTTAATACTGCTGTATCAGTTATTGATAATGCTTGGTCTGTCCCGTTTAATGTTAATGCATTACTAAACTTTCCAGCACTATATGTCGGTGTTCCTACATTTGCCATAGTAAATCCACCAACTTCTGGTGTACTATTTGTATTAAAAGACCAATACCCGGTTAAACTTTGTGCTTGGTCGTATTTTATCTTCATACCCTGTTCCACTAAACTTCTAACATCTGCACCTGTCGTCATTACACCCGTTGGACTATCTACGCTTGAATATGCTAACGTTGTTGGAAATGGTATCCATCCATCGTTTTCATTTATTGCTACCTTTATTTCATTCATATCATCATCGGTCACTTTATTTTCAACTGGTATACTCACATTTTCATTTAAAGCTACTTTATTCGCATAAGTTATTTTACTCATTTTAAATCACCTCCATGTCTTGATTTATCTTATAAAATTTGTCACTCGCATAACTTGAAGCATCTATTTCTAAATACAGCGTCACTAAATCATAACTTAATATTTGAAATTTAGAAATTGTTTTATCACTAGGAATATAAGTATATATATTTATTGTTGCAGTATTGCCAACGTATGTTATTTGACTAGTTGGTATATCAAACGTATCATAACTATCATCACTAAATATTCTTTTAAATTTCAATGCTCTTGCGTTCGTATAATCATTTGTATCACTTATTGAATCGTTTATCCTAATACCACCCGTTATATTTATTATTTCATTAAGTGGATCATTGCTATTTTTCATTACTAAACTATTTACAAAGTTAAGTAATACCGATTCATATATATTTTTTGTTATATCTTCTACTTGATCAACTAATACTGAATTAGTTTCACCAAGTAAATCTTCTTTTGCTATTGTTATATCATTAAGGTAGTTATTTGGTATTTCTATCGTAGACGTCGTAGTATTATTATTTATACTTATATTATACAAGTTCCTAGCAAAAATTACAATATCGCTTTCATCGTATAAAATAGCATTATTTGGTACTAATGAATTAATATTGCTATAATCTACACCATTATAATTAAGTACATTATATATTTGCTTACATTCGAATACTGTGTTATCTATTTGTACATAGTAATCGTACAAATTAAATTGATTTGTGACACTAAACATACTTAAAGTAAATAAACCCGATGTAGTTCCCAACGTAGTTTCGTAATAATTAGTCCCTATAATTTTCCCTACTTTTATAGTATTTGTAGCGGTATTACTATCCGTTATCATAGCATAAAATGGTTGGTTATTAGATTTGAAAAAATAAAATCTACTACTTTCCAATGCACTAATATTTAACAAAGTAAACATATTGACTATTGCATTAGTGGAATAATTTATATATCCCATGTATATTGACTCTAGTGTAAGTGTAGGTAATTCACCTACTGCATATTCTACATATACAGTATTGTTGTCAATGATTAATGCCGTGTAATATGTAATATTTGCAACTGCGGGATTTATCATATATTCAACTAAGTCATCGCTTACATTATTTGTATATTCAACGTAATTTCTTCCGCCTATATCATCACTCAACCAACCTACCATTTTAAAGCTTATTACATTACTTACATTCCATGTTGCTATGGAACTTGCTAACGCATAATCTCTTGTTTCGGTAGTAGTTCTATACTCAGTCCAGACATTAGATCCACCAACAACTATTTCTAATTGTTTACCAACGGGTTGTCTTTCACCATATACATTAGGTTCTGTTCCACTTATAAAATAGAATCCAGCATTTTCATTTTTAATTACTTGACTTGTATAATATCCATCATTTGTTGATGGTATATCATAACTTATTCTATATACTACTGAATAAGTTGCAACGTCAGGTAATTTTAATAAAAAGTTATTTAATAATATCAATCTTATTGTTGGTGCTATTAAAGTTCCCGTTCTTTCTGTTCCGTAAATAGTTCCATCATTTGCGACATTTAAAGTTTCTATTTGACCAAAATCAGTACCACCTGAATATTCCGTTATCATTTGGATTTCTTCATAGTTAGTATCAAGTATATATATAAATCCACGGCACACTTCATCGATCGGTGACGTCACATAATTTCCATATATTACATTTAATGGTAATCCGTTTTCATCAGCGTCTTTTCCTTGTAGACTTCCATTTATTGAATATCCTTCGGGAAAGTAAACATCTAATTTACTTTTTATATTATTTGCCAAACTCGTAGGTGTTAAAAATTGAGGAACATTACTACCCGTTTCAATAGCTAAATTTCCAGTCAAATATTTCATTAACTTGTTTTTAAAATCATCTGTCATAATATCCCTCCTTAATTATTTAATGGTGAATTTAATCCACAATTCAATATATTATCCCCAACTACAGTCAATTCGGTAATATCTAAATTTTTAAATATTATATTTGCTGTGTTTTCAACGTCTATATTTCTAGTTATATATTCACTTTCACTTATATTTCCACTTGCTTTTCTTCTTTGATTATCAAAGTAATTTATAGCCGTTTCCGAATCAAAATTACTTGATAATTGGTAAGTATAAAATACTTCCGAATAATCAGCCGTTTGATTTATAGTTGTTTCTTTTACCTTTACCATATAATCTATATTTAACATAGGAACATCGGGTATATTAAAATGTACTTGCTGTCCTATATTTAAAATATCATTATTATGTGTCACTATCTTTAATAGTATTTCAGGTGTACCTTTATATTTAATATAAGCTTGACCTACGCTTTGTAATTCGGCACTTGATAACAAGTCATTTCTTGTTTCATATCTCGAAATAGTACCATTACGTCCTATTTGAGTACCTATTCTACTTATTTCACTATTATTGTATGTAATTTCACGTCCTTTTATTAATGGCGTGTATATTATCTGAATAATAGTATTAGCACTATATGGGGTGTTGCTTGGATTACTCATAAATTCCGCATCACCTGGAGTATAATAGAAATCTGCATATATTCCTAATGTTTTCTGATCATTAGTTGCGAACGTTGCCTCAACCGAATCTACATAAACATGAGATATAGTTCCTATTATTTGTTCGGTAAAAAATGTGTTTTTATAACCATCGGCTATAATGTTTTCATTACCTTCTATATTGCCATAGACTAAATTACTTATTATTGCTTGTTTGTTTCTATAATCTCTAGTTCCAAAGGTATAAGACATATCTACTATATCATTTGCTCCCCAATATGCACTAGTATAATCAATAGCAGTAGCACTAGGAAGTAGGGTAGGATCATAAAAATCGATTGCCGTTTGTGTATCACTTACCATTCTAGTAGTCCATCTACTTAAAGATATTTCCGCTAGATATTGAAACACGTCATAGGCAGTCTTATTTAATGTACTATATGCCCCTATTGTATCATCGTTTAATATGTCTATATTGCCTAATACAAATCCATAATCTGCTACCGCATCGATTACCATTTGAATAGCTTCGCTTACTGTCTTATTAGCAATTACAAAGTCTAATGTTTTTCCATCGCTTAATAAAGTTTTATAATCTAATATTTGTAAACTTGCATATTTTGGTTGTCTAGGATTTAATTCTATATCACCACTATTCTTAACTATTCCCGCAAAATATAGATCACCATTACGATATATCTTACATGCCGAATAGTCTAATGGTAAATAGAATCTACTAGTATAATCTTTGTCTAATTCCCAACTTTTAGGATAGACATTATTTAGAATGGTAGAGGCTGTGTTCAAAAATTCTTCTGTTATTGTAAATTCTTTATTACATACAACCTCCGTACCATTTATATACATTTGAATACTCGTACCAGTCATTAGCTAACACCTCCACCATAGTTATAACTATTTTTAGCACCACCACTATATGTTTTGATGTCATTAACCATTTGTCCCAATGCGTCTTGTTTAAAGTTATTTTGATTTATAACTGTTATATTAGGACTTAAATTTTGACTCGCTGTTCCATATAATTGTGGGGATAAATCGAACATGCCATCGAATGATTGTTGTACTTCTTTTTCCATTCCTTGCATACCATCTACAAGTCCTTTTACATTCATTTTTCCTATAAATGCGAACTCTGTACTAGGTGAATGTATTCCAAAGAATGACTTGATCTTATTTAATGCACCCGTCACAAATCCTTTTATTTTATCATATAGCCAATTTACAACACCACTTATTCCGTTCCATAAACCTACGATAAGATTTTTACCTATTTTACCCATTTGATTTGGTACATCTGCAAAAAAGTCCATAATAGATTTTATTATTTTTGGTATATATTTTAACAATTCAGGTATTGCTTGAATTAATCCTAAAATTATTCCTACTATTAACTTAAACCCTGCTTCTATAAACAGTGGCAAATTATCAATTAATAAAGGAATTATCGATAATATTGCTTCTATTATTTGTGGTATTAATACTGGAGTCTGTTCAGCTAATGCTGTGATTATTAAAATTACTCCTTCAATCATCGCTTTTAATATTTGTGGAAGCATTTCAGATAACATTTGTATTATAAAAGGCAACATATCAATTAATATTTTGACTATCGAAGGAATAGCTTTTACAAGTCCTAATAATAATTCACCCGCACCTTTTATAATGCTAGGCAATAATGCCTGTAGCATAGGTGCTATTTGTGGTATTAATGCATTTAATAATTGTACTAATCCATCGGCTATTTGAGGTGCCATTTTAATTACGGCATTTCCTATATTAGTTCCCGCCGTGATAAACGTACTTATTACTTCTTCAATTCCACCTGCTCCACTTATAAAGTTGGTAAACGCTGATTTTGCACTAGCCATAGATCCAGTTATAGTTGATGAAGCCTCTTTTGCTGTAGTTCCCGTAATGCCCATTTCACCTTGTATTACGTGGATAGCATTGTACATATCATTTAGATTACCCATTTCATACTTTTGTCCACTTAATTTACTTGCATCTGCTAATAGTCTTTCCATTTCGGTTTTAGTACCACCATAACCAAGTTTTAAGTTATCTAACATAGTATAATTTTGCTTAGCAAATCCTTGATATGCGTATTGTATTGCTTCCATTGATGTTCCCATCTTATTAGCGTTATCAGCCATATCAATTATAGCCATATCAGCTGTTTTTGCTGATTCTGCGGTATCACCACCTAAACTTTGTAATAAACTAGCACTTATACTAGTGACTTGTTCCATATATTGATTAGCACTTATACCCGCCGTTTTATAAGCATTTTCAGCGTTATTTATAACGGCATCGGCACTGCCTTTAAATAATGTTTCAACACCCCCAACACTTTGTTCTAAATCTGCATATCCCTTTACTCCGGCTATAACAACCGCTGTAAGTGCTGTTCCTGCCACGGCAAAACTTTTTCCAATTACACCCGCAACTTTTCCCATAGAACTAGCTAAATTAGACGATGTCTTTTTTAAATCGGTATCATCACCTTTAAAGTTAAATACTACATTACCGCCATTCATATATATTCACCTCATTTCTTCTTATATATTAAAAATGGAGATGAGGTTTTACCCTCACCTCCTGTTCTTTAGGCAGATTGTACTACGCCTTTTCCATTGATTACAAATTCACATGCATATTCGCCTTCATCTTCACTAGCTCCACCTAAGTCGCTAATTTTGATTACAACTGGTACTTGATACTTTTTATAAGTAAGTACATTAGCTGTCACTGTTTCAATTAATTCAAATTCAATAAGCTTGTTATTAAATTGAGCAACTGTTCCATTAACAATTAACGTATGTAAGTCACCTAGTTGAGCTTGAATAGCTGTGTTATTCATATCAATTTTAATAGTAGTTTCAATAGACATTTTAGCACCCGTGACAACACTACGTTTAATAGCATCACAGAATACATAGAAGTCTTTTTCTTCGAAATCAGTTGTTAAACCTACTTCACTAGTAGTACATAATGCTGTCATTACTGGAACGGCAGTAGTACCTGTGTTTATTTTTAGGTTCTTTATGACTTCCCTATTATTAAGAAAATAATTATATGTCATAAGTTATTCCTCCCTTTTAATTTCATATATTTTATTGACAATACATTTCATAGTTGCACTATAACCAACCCTTTTTATATCTAAATATTCGATAGTTTGTGGATTGCTATATTGTTTAAATATGATTTGCCATATTTCATCGTATGTATCATTTCCCGATACTCTAGTTGTATTTATTTTGACACTTTGTCCTATGAGATTTCCGATCGTTATTGATGTTTCTTTTTCTTCCTGTATAGAACTACCAAATATATCTATTAAGAAATAGTCGAATAGGGGACTACAATCTCCAAAAAAGACTATTTTTTCACCCATTTGTTCTTGTACTACAATGACTTTTGAATCATCTTGATTTGTACTATATTCGGGTTTAATTTTAAACCCCGTAATTATTGATTGAAGATATTCTATAAGAATTAGATTTTTACGTTTTAATTCAATTATATTCATTTCAATGGATTCCTTTCTATAGCATTACTTAAAATAGTATTGCTCCTTTTATTCCACATCCTTGTATACCAATTAGGGTTAGTTCCAGGTGTTGTCCAATTTGTAGTATCAGGTCTATTATAGACATATTTTGCATAGTCTGTATAAGATCCTATATGATAATTTCCATTAGATCCACGCACCCCTGCCGATTTAGACGTTTGTCTTAATTTACCAGCATTAACTAAATCACTTAATGGTATTGTAGGATAAGCCATATCTAAAGTGATACTTGCAACCGCATAAATTACTTTATCGGGCTGTTTTTCTAACTTCTTCATAGCTCCAGGATTCCAACTGACTTTCACACTTGATATTATCATTGTGCTACTTGACAGCTACTATTTTGTTTTCTACTCTATTAAAAATCCAATTATCTTGAATCTTTAAAACTGTGTGAATCTTATTCTTAACTTCGGGTGATGTACTAACTCCATTTAAGAAAGTTATTTGATCACCTTCACGTATATCTTCATTTCTTTTAACTACATAATAGCCCGTAGCCTCGGGTATAGTATAAATACCAAACCTAAGACCTTGTGCTACGTTGTATGGGCATACTTTAATAAATACATCCGTATAATTCTGATCATCATACGCACTAGTATTAGCAACCCTATCGAATTTACGTAGAGATGCTCTCATACCATTAACAAGGAACATTACTAATTACCAAAGGGCAAATCTAAGCCCATATTTTGATTTAGTGGATTTCCTCTATACGTATAACCATTAGGATGAGTTGAATCACCATTTGCTAACATTCTTAATGCTAATGTTGAATAATCACTATTAATTTTAGCTTTCATATCACCAGCACTTATTTCATCTTTGAAGTCAACAAAAGGTATATCATGCTCGAACATAAATCTCATTTGTTCCATAGAAGCATTTTTAATTGACAAAGGGACGCTAGTAGTGTCCCAACTGGCGTCCCTGTATATCAATCCTACTTGCGAGAATATTATCTCACATACAGCTTCTATTTGCCACGTTGGAATTGTGGACTCAGCATATTCTATATACTTAGTTTTAAATTCCGTATCTGTGAAGAATGTCATATTCTCACCTCATATCTTTTTTTAAGAACTTGCTGGAGCAATTACAACAGTATCAGTCTTAGAATCTGCATAGTTTCCATATACATCTTTTCCTAATACAGTTATTACATAAGTACCAGCTGTTGTTGGTGTACCAGTTATAGCACCAGTACTAGCACTTATTACTAAACCTGCAGGTAATCCTAATGCTGACCATACTGTCACACCAGTACTTGCATTAGTATCACTATAAGCCACGCCTACTTGACCATCAGCTAATGTTGGTTGAGTAATTGTTGGTAAAGTTCCTACTAATTTAATTATTGCTTCACTACGTACAACTTCAGCACCAAATAATATGTTGCCTTCTAATACATAGTATCCTGGATATCCTTGATAGTTTCCTGGATATTGTGCCATACTTGAGAAGAACATATCGCCTACAGCTCCTATTGCGTTTGCAAAGAAACCTTTTATTCCAGTAGCAGTAGTTCCATTAGTCAATACAGCTGAATCTTGTATTTCGAATGTGTCTATACCATAAGCAACGCCTACGATACCTTTATCAACACCTTCAACACCAGTTCTAGTTTCATATTTTAAGAAGCTAGTTAGTGATGTGACAAAATTTGCATATTCAGTAGCTATTAATCCTAGCATATAACCACCATATATTTTTCTGTTGAATAATTTAGCTTTTAAATTATTTAATAAAGTTATATATGCTGTAGCATCTGCTGGAGCCCAAACAACGCATTGACCTACTGTGTAAGCCATAGCACCATCAGCACTACCAGTTATAGCTGTGTTGAATTTGTCATAACCGAATTTATCGATTTCAAAAGCAACTTCACTATCTTTTAATTTAATTTGTCCGTCTAATGCACCAGCAACGTTAGTTCCTAACATAACTGGACTTATTTTGAATCCATAGTCTAATGGTAATTGAGTTAAGTCAACCTTAACACTACCATAAGTAGCTAATGGAGTTGATATAGGTGTCAATATTTCTGATTGAGCTCTCTTTGTAATAGCTGAAGCAACTTGTTTAATTACCTCAATTATTGGAGTTCCTGTTTGACGTGCTACTTGCATGTAGCTTTGGTCTAAGAAATTCATAAATGTTGAATTATAATATAGATTTGCATAAGTTCTTTTAACAACTGATTGTAAATCCAAATTTAATGTAGCAAAGTTCATATTTCATACCTCCCTTTTATTGTATAGATATTATTTTGCCGTTAGACTAGATAGTGGTGTATCCCTAGTTATTTTAACTATAGTACCACCATTATTTTGTCCTTGATTACCCCCATTTAGACCACCTTCATTAGGTACTATTGGTTGGGTATTAGTAGTTTCTTTGAAATAAGTATCTTTAAATTTAGTTGCTATGCTTTCTACTGCTTTAACATCGTCCTTTTCTTCTGAAAATAGACTTGATCTTAATTTAGATACTTCATCAAATTGATCTTCTTTAAATCCTTTGGAAATCATAGTCTTTTCTAATGATACTTTTGATAAGTTAGCGTTAGTATCACTTAATTGTTTAACTGTGCTATTATAATTATTTTCTAATTGACTATATTTAGTAGTTAATTCGACTTCCTTATCTTTTACAGCTTTGTCATAATCAGTTTTACTAACATAACCTTTCGTAGCTTCGCCTTTAACATCATTAGCTAATGCCTCAATGTCAAAGTCCTCATTTTTAAACTTGATATCCTTATTCTTTAAATATTTAGTTAAATCGATATTCATATTTCTTCCTCCTTAAATTATCAGATTAAGAAGTGCATTATCGGTCGCGACACCTATGATAAATCATCTTTTAACTGGTGTATTATTATCGTAAACCAGTAATATGCTTTTTATAATCCCCCTTTCAATTCTTGTATTTTACCATTAAGCAACGACACCTTACTTTTTGCTTTATCGTAATTTTCATAATCACCTAAGTTCTTATAAATAGACATATCCGTTTTTAGTTTTGTTCTTTGTAATTCAGTAGATCTTATCTTTTGTTTGTTATCATATTTCTCTTGCCACTTATCACTATTGTAATCATTGTCTTGTAATTGAGATGAATCCCAATACAAAGTCCATTGATGTTTACAATTAGGATGTCCTACACCCCCCGCTATTGCTTCTTCTTGTGGTGGATATTTATTACTCTTGCCACTCTTACTATATACTTTACCTTGATAAGGCATACATAGAGGACATGCGAACGGATGGGCTGGAAGATATACTAAATCATTTCCTAATAACTCCGAATCATAGTTAGTTCGATTCCAACCACTCTTATTTAAGTTAGTGTTGTAAACCATACTATTATAATTCGCTATATTATGATAACTTCTAATAGTTCCATTTTTATTGTAATATGGAATGTTATTTTGATAATCATCATATTTGCTAACATAATTCGATAAATAAGTTCTTTTATCAACAAATCCATCTTCTAGTGTTTTATATCTACCACCATAGTATTTTGATATGTCTTTTGAGTACTTATCTTCATACCTTTGATATACACTTTCAGGATCTATCTTATATATCTCATTATATTTTGCTTTTGGATTAACTACTTTATGTCCTTGACTATTATTTTCTTTAACCATTTTTTCTAATTCAACTATACGTTCTTTCATAAAATTATGGTCTACTTTATTCCATATCTTTTCAACTTCTTCTTTAAAGTAATCAACTGATTTACTATCAATCAATGAATTAAAGAATAGTTTTTTAGTCTTAAATATGAGGCTGTAATAATTAGTCATAACATAATCTACACTATCACCTATAAATATACTCATAGGATCTCTATTCATTATACTTCACCATACTCCATCTTAATCGATTTCATCTCATCGTTATACGCTGTGACTAAATCGTCTACTTGCTTTTTATTTTTTTCATTTCCTATAAAGTTTTCGTCAATGAGTTTATTTAGTATAGGTAATATTATCTTGGCTTTATATGTCATTGGTATTGCAGTCACACCTTGAATCTTACTCATAACTGCTAACTTCTTCATATCATCAAACTTTTCATTTGCCCCAAAGTCCCAACTCAATTCACTAGGTAATAGATTTTCGGTTATATTTAAGCTTGTTTGTGCTTTAACTATATTTTCCATTAACTTGTTTATTTGAGGTGTTATTTGTGTCTTTATTGCTTCTACTGTCATATCGCTTGAATTTTTACTTACATCGACATTTGCAGTATTTTGATAAGCATCTTTTTCGTATCCGAATGATACGGGGCTTAATCCAGCCATTTGTATTACTTGATAATCATAAAACTTAAATGTATCAACGTATTGTGTGACTCTTATATCACCTTGTAAGAAGTTGAATAGTTGATGATCTTTATCACCAGGTAATAATGTAAAGTAATCTTGTAATTTGCCTACTGATATAGTGTCTACTTGATACGCCGTACTTCCTGGCTTCCAAGCTGTGACCATATCGCCACTTTGATAGTGTTGACTAGTCACAATTCTAGTTCTAGTCTTTTCTATCTCATCGGCAAGTGTATTAACTACTTTCATTTCTTCATTTAAGAACTTTTTACTATCCTTAAAGAACTCTAACCCTAAATCTATATTAATCAATACTTCGTAAGGTAATATATATCTTGGTTTGTATTCACTTCCAGTCATTCTATTGAAATGACCTATGTTTATTTCCGTTTTTTCATTTGTTGAGCTTAATTGATAAGCTTGAAACGTTAAGTCAGTATTACCATTTAATAATTTGATATTACGTCTTAATATATATGTATATTTATCATCTTTACTTATTGCGTCAAAATCTTGTTCTATAGAAGCTTCGATTACTTTATCAAACTTCTGTACTAAATCGAATATATCGGATCTTTTAAAACTTTCAAGATATATCTTATCATCATATTTGTGTATGTATATAAATGATTCTTTTTGATATACTGCCAATTCTAATGATTCTTTAAATGTAGGCATTAACCACCTTATATCTAAATTATCTGTTTGTGTGACTAAGTCACTTCCAAATATTTGATTTATTATGTATGTAGCTATCTTCTTTGCTGAAGGGGCTACACAATATTGTGATTCATAAGGTATATTGCTTTTACCATTTGTTATACCATTTTGTATTATTGTAGCTTCAATCTTTATGTATGGAGCTCCTAGAACGTTAAAAGCAGGTCTTACTCGAGCGTTGTTCATTCTACATCAACTCCTTCGTATAATTTTGATTCTACATGTGTTTCTCTTGTAATGTCATTGTGATAAAGGATACGCATAGGTACTAACACCACCTTAGCATAATTAGTCTTAAATATATGTTTTCTAAACCACACATTTAGAACGTATGCTTTTTTTAATGGTTTTTCATCTGCGTCTACTTTAATCATTTTCACACATTGATTTAAGTAATATATATATAGTTTCCACTTTTTATTAGTGAATCTAGTTTTTATATTGTTAAATATTGTTTTAATTTTTTCTAACATAGAATCACCTCTCTATTTCTATCCGTACAATAAAAAGAAGCCCACAACAACCATTAATGGCTATCATGTGCTTCTCTGTGTTTCGCGACACTTTTTATTGCACTTCTATGTATATTTATTATATCATTTTATTTTTCTAATGTCAAATCTCTCTTATAAGATTTAACGTGTATATAATGGGTTGGATATATTTCGTAGACTTCTATCATTCTACAAGATCTACAAGGTATTTCTATAATCAAAGGTAGCGTAATATTGGTCTTAGTAAACACTTCAATAGACTTGTTATACTTTTCTATATCTACATTCATTAAGAATCGTTTTGTTGATTTACAATATATTTCCATAATATTACCCTCTTTCTTCTTAAACTATAGGACACCTATTTGTATCCGCCCATTCATCAATTAGATAACGTGTTGCGTCTATTGAGTGGTCTAATTCCTTTTTATAGCAATTCTTACCTTCTTTTACAGACTTAACACTATCATATTGATATGATTCATATTCTAATAATGAATCGTCCTTACCACTTAATTTCATAGTTCCATCGGGATAAAACATTTCCACACTAGGGGCTTCTAATATATAAAATAATTCTTTATACATTAACGCTTGTAAGTGTTGCACACCTGCATCTACACTTCCAGCACCTTTTTTACTAGTGCTATATGGTATATTATCAGCGTCTAATCTATTAGTAAAGTGTGTTGCTTCACTATCTATTACGTTTGTAGTAATAGGGACATGTGGATATAACTTTTTCAAGTAAACCATAAAGAATCTTAACTGATTACTATAAAATTCCGTCGTAGGATTTGTTCCATCTTTACTAGGATCATGATAATAACATTGTAGTCTAACTAATATCCACTTTCTAGTAGATACATTGTAGCATAATGCTATAGGTACAAACGTAGTAGGATTAACACTACCATAATCGATACCTAATCCTATTTCGCGTATTTGTAATCCATATAATGATTCTAGTTTGTTTATTCTATCAAATACTCTACCTTCCGCTACTACCCATTTGTTAAATATCTTTTGTTCTCTTAACGTCCCAGGTGGGAACATTTCAACAACTTTTCTTATCTTATCCGCAGTATCTAACTTTGGGTTGTCGTATGGAAAGAATATTAAATGTCTAGCATCTTTTCTTTTGTCTAGTATATCACGTTTATATGGGTGAGCTTCACTTCCCTCAACGTTAAATGAATCTATTGATTTTAAATAAGGATGTCCTGCGTATGAAACTTGACGACCAGGTATTTCATTAAATGGTTGTTGTAATTGTTGTTGTGAATAGATACGGGCTGATTCATCAACCCACCTAAATATTATAGGTTTACCTAATATCTTATTAAACGATAGATAATTATTAAATCCAAAGAAATATATCTTTAAATTGAATATCTTTAAGTACTTTTCATTTCCCGATCCATACTTTAATTCATAATCTTCGCCTTTGGTAAATCCCATTTCTATTAAGAAGTTTTCTATTACGTCTACAACGTTTCCTTTTAATGTTTCGGTAGTCCAACCTATTATAGCTCCATAATAACGATTATTAGGATCGTATTCATATAACGCTTGGGCATATAATATAACACCCAAACATATTATAAATGTCTTACCCGATTGTGTACTGCCTAAGCAATAGATATCATTTATGTCTTCTGCTTGTATAAGGTTTAACGTTGTTTGTTGTTTCTTCGATATCTTTAGCTTCAACTTTGATAGGTTCACTTCTTGATTCATCATTTAACTCACCTTCATATAATGCTTTTACACAATTATCAGATTTTACATCTTCGACAGCCCTTAAATGTTTTATTTCTTTTTCACTATAAATCATTTGAGAACCCTCTATCATATAACGATCACCACTAATTTTAATTACTTTCATAACAGTCACCTCCTCTTTATTTATACTATTTCATTAAGATTAAATGCTACACCATTGTCAGTCCACATAGCATATCCATTTGATAATACTTTGTAAAATCTTCCCTTGTAGCTTCTAACATCATTAACGTCCTTTTTTTCTCTTTGTACATTAATGAAATTTGCTGGTATGTTTTCTTCGGTATTATTTACTAATCCTGCTGATACTGGTTTGTTGTCCATTGACATAACTGGTGCATCTCCTTTTTCAATTAATTCGATAAGAGTTGCATTGTTAGGCTTCTTTCCATATACAATACCTTTAGAATCACATATTGCCATAAGTTCTTTTTTAGTCATTTCACTTAATAGTTTTATCTTAGGCATTTCTATTCCTACAGGTGCATTTGCTAAATCAACGTTTGATACATCTAACTTGATTTCTTCTACCTTTTTCATATTCTCACCTCCTTCATCTAACTTGATTTATATAATAACACTTACGTGATATTACCTTTGTTCAATGTGTGATACCTTTTTTGTATTGTAATTTTCACCCGTAGGATATCCTCTATCATAAGTTAAATTATCAACACCACTTTTTGCTATATGTTCTAATACAAAAGCGTCCGTATCTTCTTCATCTTTCTTTGGTATATTAAGACTTGTAGTAATAAAATTACCTTCACCTAATAATTCCCATCTATTTGTTTTACATTCTATACAACCTTTTTTGAATATTTTGATTATGTTATTGCCTTTATTGATATATCTTGTATTTCCACACTTCATACACTTTAATACATAACTATCATACGTATCATCACTTTCGCGTATATCCTTTGGCTTATTTCTACTTTCATACTTTCCCATGTTTCATCAACCCTTCTTATTCTCATACATAACGCTTTCTAAATCGCTATGATCTACTACTTCTACTTCTATCTTTTTAGATACTGCATTATTTTCCGTTTTCTCAGGTTCAATAAATAGTCCGTATCGTTTTGCTAACTCTTTTCCCGCAGTTATTCTATCTTTAACACTTACATCGAATCCCATTTGGTCTTTAATTGAATCATCACCCCTAAATATTTTAGTAAACGTTTCTAATATTTCATTAGCATCCGCTATGGCTGATTTTTCTTCTTTTTTTTCTTGTTCTCTTAATGGTTTTAATCTTTCATCTATATATTTTTTGACCTTTTCATTACCTATCAAGCGTACACTACTGCTTTCCGCACTCTCTGGTTTACACTTTGTATACACTTTTAAATAACTTTGTTTCCCGTTTTGGGTTTTAATGTATTCTTCGCAAAACATAATTTGATTATGTGATAATTCATTGTCTATTTTCTTCTTAGGCACTTTTTTATCTAATTTTGCATTTATCTTTTTGTTATCTTGCATTGGTGCGTCTACTATTGCCTTTAACTTTTTAATTGCTTTATCTACTGGTTCTTTCTTATTCGTCATAACTCTCACCAGCTTTTGCTTTATTGTCTTTAACCGCTACTAAGTACTTAATAGTATACATCATGTTCTTTGGTGTTATTATCTTAGCGTATGTATACTTTTCTTCTTCATCAGTACCTTTCTTCTTTCTTATGCCTTGATACCAAAATTGAAGTGTGTATTTAGTTATTATAGTATTAAACTTCTCACTATAATTAGCTTTAGCCATACATGATACATCTATACCTTTTTTATTTAAAACATATAATAGCATTTTTATTCTTTTATCCATAACTAATCACACCCTTTTTTATTATTTGGCTTCTACTTCTTCTATATCTATTCCCCTACAATTCTTTAACCAATTCTTATAATCTATTGGATAATCAAAATCATCCGTTTCATCTTCCCAATCTACTTCGTATTCTTTCATTAATTCGGGATGGTGTTCATATAGGTCTATTCCTAATAGAAATCTAACAAACATCCAATCGGTTCTATGTTCTAATCCTTCATCTAACATTTTATGATATTCGGCACATCTTTCAAACCAATAGTCTACGTCATATACTCCGTGTATATATCCTTCTTCCCATATCTTACCCGTGACACTATTTTTTCTATTGCAACACCAATGTAGCCATTTCTTATCGGTTTTTCTAGTTGCTAGGTCTTTTATTATTGCGTCGGTATAATAACAATCTCCATATAACATAGCGAAACTATCTATATCCTTTACCAAAAATCTCATTATATCGTATTTTGCTATTCTACTAGTAAAATCAGGTATATAATTCTTTGCCCCTTCTACTTTGTACTTACCTATTATGTATATATCATCTAAACCATTTTCTATTAATACTCTTACCATACGACTTATTAATGTTTCATTGTCTATTACTAATAATTGTTTATCTACCCCGTAAGCATTATTCCATCTCTTTGCTTCCCCATTAGCTAATATAAATATTCTCATAATTTCCTCCTAACACACAAATTTATCATTCTTAATATTATTATACGCCATTTCTAATCTTCTTTGACGTTCTTTTTCACAATATGGCTTTTCAACTTCCAAATCTTTTAAATCTGCATAGTATCTATATAAACTAGAACACCATTTATCACTATTTGATTTACTTACGCTATTGGTATTTAATCTATTCCATACTATTGCAGGATCTATAATGTTTACAAACGTTTCTACCCTATCCATTAACTTTAAATGATATATTACATCTTCCATTAACGTGTTTTCGGGAAATCTAGGACATAATTCTCTTTTGGTGACCTTTAACCAACACGCTACATTACAATCGCTAGTTATTTCTTCTAATGATCCATTGTTTAGTATAAAAGCTTCTTTTTTGTTTATATCTTCCCTAATGTAGTTTAATCTTATACAATCTATTCCTTTATATTGCGATATTTCCTCAAACAAATTGTTTCTAGCTATATAATCATCACTATCTAAATAGAATATATAATCACCTATTGCGTTATCTAGTGCCATATTTCTTGATCCACCATTGAATCTTCTTTCATCTAAGAATATTAGTTTTATTTTATTATATTTAATTAGAAAATAATGTAATATTCTTCTTGATTCGTCATTCGAGCAGTCATCTGCTATTATTATTTCTTCGGGTTGATAAGTTTGTCTTAAAATGCTATTTAGACATCTTTCCAACCATTTGTCATTATTCCAATTAGGAATTATCACGCTAATCTTCATACAACCACCTACTTTTTAAATAAATTAGTAAATTCTTCAACCCACTTATCGTATTCATTTTCAAACTTCCACCCCTTGAGATTGTTCTTTAAAGTGTCTTTCTTATCTAATACTTCTTTTATACTTAAAGTCTTAATATCTTTATCACATGTTATACAATAATCTTTGTAATTCATTCTTTCATGTAATGCTTCAAAATTAGTTGTTATGGTAGGTATTCCTAATAGCCAACATTCGTCTACAAATAGACACCATGATTCGCCCCATGTAGGTAGAAATCCATAATCACATTTTGATATGTACTTGTAAGGATTTTCTTGATACCCTACCCATTCTATATTGTATGATTTTATGTCATTTGTTAGTTTCTTATGAAACTTATCACCCGCACCATCACCAATCATATATATTTTATAATTCTTTCCTATGTTTTTATTGGCTTCACATTTTTTAGCTAGATCTACACATTTACTACTTCCCTTACCCTCACTAATTCTACATACGTGTACAAACTTTAAGATATCTTTACCAGGCATATTATCAACTGGTTCTTTAGATAACTTTATTATTTTATCGACGTCCATTGAATTATGAATAACTCTCATCTTACTTTTATCAATATCGGGAAATCTATTTATTACATGTTTCATATTTGTCTTTGATACACATATCAATCTATCTATCCCATCCATAAATCTTTTATCATTTACTAAACTATAATCACCCGATGGAATAAAATGTAGCCACCCTATACTATGTTTAGTTTTTATCTTATCATTTATTTCCCAAAACGGAAATACCAAAGAACTATAAATTATAATGTCACATTCTATATCTTCTTCATTAATATCTACTATTTTGGCATACTTTGACAATGTCTTTATTGTATCCCAATAAGTAAAGTATTGAGATTTATGAGCAAATATAACTTTGTATCCAGCAAAAGATAATTTTTTTACTAAATCTGTTTCACTTACTTCTAACCCACCAAAGTAAGTTAGATCATGATAGATAGCTACTATTGGTATTCTCATATCCTTATCCCTCTCTTTACTTTATATGATAGACTAATCACCTATCCCCTACCCCGTGTTATATCACTAAAAAAGCCTAAAAATAGGGGTTTTACCCCTCCCCTATTCAAAAATAGCAAGTAGGGTAGGGGTTTTACGTAAAGTGACGTGTTGTCGTATGACGTTATGTCACAATATATCTTATTGACACTGTACCAAACGATAGTTAGAAAAACTATAAATAGATCAAGATAGGAGATCGTATATGTTCTATCGTTCAGTACACTAGCAATAAAACTAGTGATTATTAGTTAGACAATTTAATTTATTTTATTCTTTCTATTGTTTTAGCGTTATCGTTCATCATATATGCAGAATAAATATTTGTAATTGTAAATCCCGTTATTTCATCTTCAAAAGGTTCATATAATGGAATGTATTTTTTTTTATCATCGATAGTCACCAAACATAGTTCCATTTTTGGTGTTGTTTCGTCTAAATCATATTGCTTTATATAGTCTATTGTCCTATCTTTTACTGCTCTATAATTTGTTTTTGTATCTTGTATCTCTACTCTTATTTTTAATATCATATCTTTCTACCTCGTTATCTTTCTATCTAACTAATACTTGGAGTTAATTCACTCCTATCAATGTACCATATAGTCGCCCTAACTTTATATACTATTACAACACAAAGTATTAGCGAAGCCCGTAATGAGTGTCAATTCACTCTTTATAATACATTGATAGCAAAGAACTAACTTTGCCTATTCACTTATTAAAATAAACCCTGGAATTATTAAAACGTATGCTGATATAGTGCCTGTAATACCCGTTAAAACAATCTTCAATATGCCGTAAGCTATTTGAGTAGCTTCAAGCGGATTTATAGAAGATGCTACTTGAATTATACCACCTACAAACATTAACCATAGTCCTACATATAGTCCTAATACTATTCCTAGTATAATCATAACTGATCCTAATATTTTCTTCATAATACACCTCTTTCTTTAATCTTTTACTGCTCTACTTAATTTAAAGTCAGTTTCTTTTCTAAAATAGTATTGATATTCTTGTAATTTGTTTATTACATCTGTTGGTACATCTTTAATTCTATTTATCTCAACAATAATTTCTTCAAACATTTTCCTAACTAATGTATAACTTTCTTTACAATATCTATCTTTAATTTCTATTTCACCTTTAAATGATTCTTCCATAGTTGGTTCTTTAATTCCTAAACCATTTGCTATTTCACATAAATCATCAAATATTTCCTGTACTTTGTCATAGTATTCACCTAATTGTGAATGATCGGCAAACCAACCTTCACCTATTAAGTTTCTATGAAGTACTTGTATGTTATGATTACATACCTTTAATAACTTCAATAAATCTATCATTTATTTCACCTACTATCTTTAAAGCTTCTTCTTTATTATTATATGTTTTAACAAGTCCTAGTCCGTTAGAAACCTTCCATATTTTGTATACTTCAATTTCAGTATTTACTATTGTGTCGCCATCTTCTTGTTTACCCGTTATCATACTTTTCATTACTTGAGTTTTTACTTTTTCCTTATCAAATTTCATTCCTTTGTCTATTTCTTTGTCAAAAAGCATTTTTTTGTACATTCTTTCATCTGGTCTTATATATTCACATTTGCAAAATAATGATCCTGCATTTAATAAACTTGTATTTCCATCTTCATCTTTATATTCACAAATATCCTTATAAACCACTTTTACATTTTCACAAAACTTAATTAAATCCTTTTCCATTTATAACAGCCTCCTTTAGCTTCTTATCTAGTTCATTACTAGCAATAAATATTTGGGGTATTTCGTTTATCTTTTTCATTTCTTTCCAGTATTTCTTTTCTTCTTTGTCTTTTATTTTTGCCACATTAATTGTCCTACTTTTTATTATTTCATATAGTGGTTCATCTTTAGGAATAGATCCTAATTTCTTCTTAAACTCGGTGAATCCTAGATTTAAGAAATCTTCCCACTTGATATTTTCATATCTTGCACAATAGAAAGCATAGGCGTGAGTCAAATCCTCGGGGTACGCAAAACAAAATATTGTTTTATGACTCCTCGCTAGAACTTGTTGATATCGGTTCAAGCGAAGCTCCTCTGGGAAATGAATCATCCTTTTCACCACTATTTTTTAAAATGGTGAAAAACTTTTTAGCAAATATTTCAGCTTCTTTTGGATCTTCCATATCTAGTTCTTTTAATAGCTTATCTAAAGGCATTTTTAACGTCCTTAACACTATATTATTAACCGCTATAATAGAAGCTTCCTTTGTATAAGAACTTTCTAATTCTATATAGTTAGTTTCATCATATCCTATAGTTCCATCGGATTTAACTGTCTTAATTATAAAATCACTTCTTGTTTTCCCAATAGAAGTTAAAAATGCGTACATTTTAGCTCTTGCTTCGGCATTAATAGATTGTAATGCTTTAGCCGTTTCTATAGACCTTCTAAATGGAATACTTTTTACCTTTGGTATTTCATCTTCTTTATCTTCATATTCTAGTATAAAATCGTCTAATCCTACGCTTCTAAATTCATATTTCTTGCTCATCCCTATTCACCTCCTTCTTTCTACTCTTATTTATATTTTAACATATTTTAAATGTAAATACAATAATTTATTTTTTGCCTTTTTTAGTTCCACTTATACTTACCGAATTACTATTAAATTGCGAATATAGTCCTTCTATATTATATTGTTTTCCGTTGACAGTAATGAATATGTCTTTACTAAAATGTATCAAATCACAATCAATTTTTTGAAGATGCCTTATTAATTCTTTAATTGTCATTTTTTTGCCTCTCGAATAGCTACTTTAGAATCGCACCTTACACAATATACTTCATTGTCTTTGTTAGTCATGAATAAACTTCTTCTATGACATTTAGGACATTTTTCTTTTGGTGTTCTTCCATATAGTGTTTTTATTTCCTTTAACTTCTTGTCTTCTTCCACCATATATATGTGTCTTTCAAAACTATTCATAATTCTTCAACTCCTTACTTACTATAAAAGCAACATCATAAACAAGTTTCTTTACGGAATATATCTTTTTAGATTCTGCACCCAACACTTTCCACAATTTACCTTCTAAATCTAATCTTTCAATATACCAGTCTATATTCCTATTTACGTTGAATGGTTTTGTTCCTTTTAATCTTGCAACGTTTATTTCGATTTTGTACAGTGGCATTTTAAATCCGTTATTATGATTACTGATAACTTCACTTACTATAGCACATAGATAATCATATCCACTTAATGAAGTCATACCTAACTTGTCAGCTATTATTTCCCTTATTATTTCATCTGTTCTTGAAACCATTGTTATTCCTCCTTTTAAATTATTTTCTATTCTTTTGGCATCTCATATACTAGTATTGGAAACACATTATTCATATTACCGCCACTTTTACTTAGATTTTTCACAATATATGTTCCAATTAAAGATTCTTGTATTGCATTTAATACTTCTAATGATCTTTCACGTGATATGTATCTACCTAATATCATAATACCTGGATATTGTTTGTATCTAGTACATATAGACAAATCGTTTTGTCCTAAAAATAAATTATCAATTTCCACTAATTCACTTTTATCCTGGCTTCTAATCCATAGTTCCATTATTCCACCTTCTTTCCTTTAAAGTCTTTACA
>Ga0066602_10000700_pt1 | contig 25897 bp, 18 predicted proteins | sample Higcelweek5metaG_FD_59481 | JGI IMG/M metagenome (GOLD analysis project Ga0066602, IMG submission 59481) | Freshwater pond sediment microbial communities from the University of Edinburgh, under environmental carbon perturbations - High... | ecosystem: Environmental > Aquatic > Freshwater > Pond...
ACCTGACTCATGTGCGGCATAAAACAGAGCACCCATATTTCGGAAAGCAGGATCATTCCGAGTGCGAAACGGCGTATGCCTTCTGCGGCCTTGTCCTGACGGATTGTGCCCAGCAGAAGAAATGCAGATAAAATTCCGCAGTAGAGAAGGGCGGCGGTCCAGTCCGTCGCTTCGAAGAGGTCCCCATCCACGAATTGAATGATCAGCGAGAGGCTCCAGCCTATGACCATGATGCTCCAGGAAACGGTCGTATTTCTGCGGATTGCATAGAGCAGGAAGAGCAGGACCGCGATGCCGGTGAACCAGGGAAGGGGAATTGCGTCGGAACGGCATTCCGCTCCAATGAAAAGCGTGACGGATGCGATTCCCGCCACGCTGTCGCGGAAATCCCTGACCAGAAGATATACGAAGTAAAGCAGCGCCGCTCCTGAGATGATCGCGGTTGTATTTCCGCCGCAGAGATCGAGAAGCGCACGCTTTGCCTGACTCGTCGGATCGGAAGAGGGCAGAAGAAACAGGAAGAAAACGGCGAGAAACGGAAGCGCCTTTTTCAAGTTTTCGCTTCCCCGCGCCTTTGCATATTCAGCCATCAGAACCAGCCCGGCAAGCAGGATGGGAGCCAGCATGTAGGGATTGAACGCGGTTTCGAGCTGACCGTATCCGCCGACGCCTCGTCCGGGCTGAAAGGAAATGGTCAGCAGATACGTCCGGATGATGGACGCCACTCCGAAAACCCACACCAGCGACCATGGGAAAAGCGGTTCTTTCCACGGGGTGCCGTTCTCCTCCGGCTGTTTCCGGAGAATCGCGGGAAGAAAACTCAGCAGAAGGAGTCCTGACACTATGGGGAAACAGAGAATACCGATCATGCCCGGAGTCCGTGTATTGGGAAACATCGTGATGAGCTGGGCATTCAGCAGCGGATAAAAGAAGAATAGTCCGAGGAAAATCCAGCAGGGGATGGCGAAGGCGCGGCTCAAGGTGATTTTGAGGAGCCTTCTTACGGTTTCGAGCAGGGCCGCGGCGAAAAGGAGTCCCGCGCCGCTCCGGATAGCTCCGGAATACAGCGAGTCCAGCATCTCGCTGTCCGAACTGACCGAAAGGACCAGCAGCAGGACCAGCACGATCAGGATCAGAGAACGGGCGTCGTCCCATACCTTGCCCCACTTCACCAGAAAGACCGCGGTCGCCGCCAGCAGAAGCGTGTAAAACGCGATCACCGTCAGCGGAACGAAGGTCGGCACGCTGAGTTTTGTTGTGCCGAAGGCTTCGTTCTGTGCATATAGGATCAATACGGCGCTGATCAGGTAGAACGGATTGCTGTTGTAAAAGAATTTCACCATCCCGGCAAAGGTGATTTCCGTTGGGTGCGGACAGATCGGCTGTGTCGTGTTCTCGTTCATGATACCCTCTCCTTGTTTATCATTTACTGTCACGAGCTGTCATGATTATAAATCGGAAAAATTAAAATGCAAGGGGTTGAAAGTAAAAAAAATGAAAATATATTAAATGATAGTGAATGATAAAAATTCAGCTCAATTCGGAAAGCGGGGAACTGATATGAAAGAAAAATGGTATTCCATCCGTGAGGCGGCGGCATACCTCGAAATCGGGGAGCCCACGATTTACCGCTGGATGCGCGACGGCAAGATCACCTTTCGGAAGGTGGGCGACTCCACCCGTTTCCTGCGGGAGGACCTCGATGCGGTGGTGGAGGTCCACCGGGCCGAACATTCCGGGGAAGAGGTGAAGAAACATTGTCCTTACTGCAACGGGGAGGAACTGGTTCCGGGGCGTCTGCGCTCCACCGGATTGCTCTATTTTCAGCTGAAAATGTCCAAATTCTGGACCCTTTCGGAGAATGCGCTCAAAACGGATGCCCTGATGTGCGCCCGCTGCGGCGCCATGATTCTTTTCGGCGATCTTACAAAATTGAAAAAGCTGAAAGAAGCTCCCCCCGAAGAGGAAAAATAGGGCATCTTCCGATTTCTTTCCGGAAGTGGGTCAGGAGAAGTTTTGGGGCGGGGAAGAGAAACTTTTCCCGAAACATGTTTTCTTCATACAAGAACGAAGAAATACCCACAGACGTAATACCCAGCATTACTGAAAAAAAAGTTTTTTTTTACTTCAGGACTTGATTTTAAAGAATAATATGTTAACATATAAGAAGAATAAATCAATATAATGAAGGCGTTTTCTTATGAAAGAACAAAATTTGATTACCCGTTTTCAGGAATATTTGAGCGAGAATTTCGAGCCGGGCGATTTCATTCCCGGCGAGCTGGAACTGGCGGAGAAATTTGGGGAGTCCAGAGGCGCTGTCCGGGAAATTCTTCAGCACTTCGGACAACTCGGACTGCTGGAGAGGGTCAAGAAACGCGGGACAATGATCCGGTCCCTTCCTGCCGGGGAGCTTGATCGTACCGTGGCGTTCTGTCTCCGGATGGGTGGAATTGGTTTCGAGGACATGCGGGAGGCTCGTCTGATTCTGGAAACGGCGCTGGTTCCCTACATTATCCAGCGGATGACTCCCGATATGCTGGAAGCGCTTCAGTCGAATCTGGACCGGCAGAAGGAAAGTCTCTCCGATATTCCGCGTTTCGAGGAGCTGGACCGTGAATTTCATAAACTTCTCTTCGAGGCTTCACGGAATAAGACCGTCCGCCTGTTCTCCAATATCCTTTCAATCGTTTTCCGGAAAAAATACCGTGGCCGTTTCCTGTCCGAAGAATGGACCGCGGTCGGATACCGGAATCACAGCCTCATCCTGGAGGCGATCCGGTGTCAGGATCGGCGCACCCTTCTCAAACTGATTCGTACACACATTATTCCCACGTGAGAGGGAGGAGTCCTTTTATGCTTACGGAACTTGAAAAAAATCTTCAAGCGGACGAATCCCATACGCTTGTACCGCCCCGGATTCGGCCGGTCGACGATCCGGCGTTCTATCCCGAGAACGATTGCTTTATCCAGAGCGGAGGCATGGAGCGCACCATGAACGGGCGTCTTTGGGTGACATGGACGGCCGGAGGCGACAACGAAAATGCTTTTCTGATGTCGGCATGGAGCGATGACGAGGGGAGGACCTGGACGCATCCGAAGTTCCGGATTGCTTCGGAACCCTCTCCACACGGCTTCAAACGCAGTCATTGCTGCGGGGTGTTCTGGACCGATCCGCTCGGACGTCTGTGGTGGATTTTCGACGACCGTATGGGCTCGTTCGACGGTCGCAGCGGCACCTGGTATTCCCTTTGTGAAAATCCCGATTCCTCCGAACCTCAATGGAGCGAACCCGTGCGGATATGGCATGGCGTCTGCCTCAACCGTCCGCAGATTCTTTCCGATGGCGTCTGGATCATGGGCATTTCGCTCTGGCCCCGGCACCGGATCTACGGTTTCGAAGGCCAGACATGGGAATACGACCGGTATGACGGCGATTATACCCGCGAGCTCGATCCGTTCCGGAAAGCGTGGATTTTCGCCTCGCGGGACAACGGGCGGACGTGGGAACGGCGCGGGGGCGCGATTGCGGAACAGCGCGAGTTCGATGAACCGTCCATCATTGAACGCCGGGACGGTTCCCTGCTGATGTATCTCCGCACATACTACGGACTGGCCGAAACGGAATCCTTTGACCGGGGATACAGCTGGACCGAGCCGAAGCCATCCGCCATTCCGCATACCCCCGCACGCATTTTTACCTGTCGTCTTCAGTCCGGACGCCTCCTCATGATACGTCATGATGTCGCTCGGACCGGTCCTCAGCCGCGTTCGAATCTGACAGCGTATCTTTCCGATGACGAGGGGGAAAACTGGTATGGCGCTTTCCATTTCGAAAATCGTGAGGGTGTCAGTTATCCCGATGGTTTTCAGCATCCGGACGGACGTATTTTCATTCAGTATGACCACAAGCGTGTCGACGGTTCTCTCCAGCTTTCCATTTTCACGGAAAAAGACGTTGCGGCGGGCCGGGTTGTTTCGGACAAAGCCGAACTTGGCAGAACCGTGATGAGAACGAAGAATTACGGAGAGAGGAAATGAAGATCAACAATCTGGAAAAGTTCAAGAAGAAAGCCCTTTCCGGCACGACTGCCGCAGGAATCGTAATTACCTTCAGCGATCCCGCCGTCAGCGAACTGGCCGCGGATGCCGGATTCGATTTCACCTGGATCGACATGGAACATTCCCCGATCACGCTGACGGAAGTGCAGAGTCATATCATGGCCCTCCGCGGCACCGGCTGTGCCCCGTTTGTGCGTGTTCCCTGGAACGAGTTCGGGATCATCAAAACGGTGATCGATCTGGCTCCGGCGGGACTCATCGTGCCGCAGGTCAATTCGGAATCCGACCTTCTGGCGGTTGTTTCCGCATGCCGCTATCCGCCCGAGGGCACCCGCGGTTGTGGTCTCCGCCGGGCCGTGAACTACGGAGCAAAATCCAGGGAACAATACTTCCGGGAGTCGCATGAGGAACCTTTCATCATCGCCCAGATCGAACACATTGACGCCGTGAGAAATCTGGACCGGATTCTGAAAGTGAAGCACCTCGGGAGCATCTGCGTCGGGCCTTACGATCTCTCCGGATCGATGGGAAAGTTTGCCTTGCCAGACGATCCCGAAGTGGGAAAGGTCATCGATGAAATCTGTACGAAGGCGCACCGGGCTGGAGTCATGGTGGGAGCGTTTGCGGGAAAGCCCGGATTGTGGGCTCAGCGGCATCTCCACTGGGTCGCCGTGACGACCGACGCCGGCGCCCTGTTCGAAATGAGCCGTGATAAAATCAAACTGATTGGTTCTCACCCCAAAACGGAAGTGCAAAATAACAGGAGGTTATCATGAACATTTCCATGAGACGTAATTTCACATTGATTGAATTGCTGATCGTGATTTCGATCATCGCGATTCTGGCGGGAATGTTGCTGCCGGCGTTGAACAAGGCGAGAGCCATCTCCATAAGAATTAGTTGCATGAACAATATCAAACAGTTGTCCCTGTGCATGATCAATTATGGTCTTGACAACGGCGACATGATCGTGCCTTACATCATCTCGGCGAACACCAGACTTTCCCGCGGCGTAGACGGTCCGGCCAATGCCCCTTGGCCTTTTACGATGAGAGGCTGGTTTCCCTTCAAGATCAGTCATCCGGCCGCCTATTACCCGGAATCGGAGGGAAAGGGGATGTTTCCAAAAAAGAACGGCATTTACAAGTGTCCGGCAATGAATGTCATTCCGGAAAGCCTTGGAAGTATCCATTACGGGATGCCTGGAGGCATCATCGGCGGTTACATCCCTTCCGCCGGTTGGGGAATGACCTTCAATTCGTATGTTCCAAAAAAATGGAGCGACATAAAGGCACCCTCAGGAAAAACCGTGCTGCTGGATTCGGAACAAGTCAGCGTCGGAGTATCTGCCCATCAGGGAGGATTCAGCACGACCCCCGTTGATTGTTCCGGTCAAAATTACAGCGGGTATTACACTGTTGACAACGCCGGTCAGGGAATGTCGACCAGACGACACCTTCAATCCAGCAATGCCGCATTTTGTGACGGGCATGCCGAAAACATCCCGTATGGCAGACTGCGCAGCGAAGCACAAAAATGGTACAATATGTATTCAGGATTGCTTTTGGGCAAAGACGGAATCAAGTAATTTCCCATAAAGGAAGGACGAAAAAGATGAAGATTTTATCAGGAGGCATTGTATCTGCAGCGTCATCATTCATGATGCTTGCGGCAGCGGAAACATCCATTATCGATTTTGAACGCATCAATCCAAAGGAAAATGCTCCAAGCGGCTGGTATGCCAGCAAGATCAAAGTGTTTACACCTCTTCCGAAGGTGGATTATCCAGTCGAAAATGGCAAAAAAATCATGAAAGTTTCGGAAATCAATGGGGAACAGGGTTTTCGTTTTGACTGTTACCGGCAGCATCCGGCATTATCAGGCGATACTTTCAATGTGACTTTCGACGTCAAAGGCAAAGGGAGCGGAACAGTCTGTCTCCAGGCTTACAGCGGTAAACGGTGGATGGGCTATGTCGCGGCAAAAACATTTGCACTTTCCTCGGAATGGGAAAAAGTGACCGCGACGTTCGACATCAAAAATTTATCCGAATCCCTTCCCACTGACAGTGTCATCTGCTGTTTCGGCGGGACGAAAGGTTCCGAATTCTCCGTGCGGTCGATCACGATGGAACGCACGGCGGAAATAGCCGGGACAACCGTATTTCCGAACGTATGGACAGCGTTTCTTCCAATGGATGAAAAATTTACGCCGTCTCAGGAGGATTTACGGAAAATCCCTCAAACATTGAATGGAGTTACCGCCAGGAAAGTGCAATTCAGCGGCAATGAACACGATTTCACATCCGACTTCGGCGGCGGAGGGTTCGGTAAATGCGCATGGATTTTTGCCGATATGCAGGCGAAAGAGGAGGAAGATTACACGATTGGAGCCAGTGCGGACTGGTGGATGAAAGTCTATCTCAACGGAAAAGCGGTCATTGACACATTTCCACATGGCAACGGAGTTTTTCCGCCGAGAATTACCGATTATAAAGTAATGATCAGACTGAAAAAAGGACAAAACATCCTGGCTGTGAAATACGTCACCGGGAGCAGCAGTTCCATTCTCGCACTCGGGGGGCCAAACGATTTGAGAAGCGCCGGAAAAAAATACCGTATCGTGGAACCGTTATGCAAAGACGATTACGAAGAGAAGTCACTGTTGCGTCCGGGAAATCCGCAAATTATTCAGGGAAAAGCGAACTGGGCCTTGGTTTCGCCTACACACGAGGGCGTTTACCAGACAGCGGCCCAATTGGAATTCGGATTGTCGCAAAAAAAATACGTCATGCCGAAAATAGCCTCCGGCAAATCCTTTGGCACGGGAGTCAGAATCAAAGAATTCATGAATTCCGACGCAAAACTCACATTCCGTTATGGCGTGCCGGAGGACAAGAAAAGTTTCATATTGGAAATCGTATCTGAAAAAGATGCCAGGGATTTGAAAATCACAGTCAGAGACCAGGAGAAAACTCTTGACTCCTTCCGTTATCCTGTTGCCTCCCTGCCGTCGGATCTGCTGTTTACAGCCAACGGCAAAGGTGAATACAGAATCTCTCTGGAAACACTGGTGGACAGTTCCATCCGTCATTTCAGCGGTGAAAGTTCATTTTTCTCCGAGCTTAACGAGCGTGTTTTTTTCGCCGACACCGTTCTTGAATCCGTCCCGGGACACACTGCGAAAGTAGTTCTGGACGACTACTGCTACGGGTATGCCCTGCCGGATATACCTAAGAAAACAATCCCGATGGAAATAGCTGTTGACAAAAATTTTGATCCTGTGAAAGCAGGTTGGAAACTGATTTTCAACGATGAATTCAACGGCACGGAACTGGACAAATCCAAATGGTATATCGAAGGTGGCAATCCGCGTGCAATCAATGTTCACAACGGTATTCTGGAAAGCTGCATAATCGATACTAAAGTCGACGGAAAGACCACCTACAAAGGCGTGGCGTTCAGCACCAGAAAATTCTTCCAATACGGATTTTTCGAGGCGCGCCTCCGGTTTCGCAATCATGAAGGCTGGAACACTGCATTCTGGCTTTACGGAGGAAGCACAGGCAACTCGTTTCTGGACGGAATGGAAATCGACATCTACGAAGATTATTATGTTACAAGGGAAAGCCCTAGGCTAGATTATAATTTCCACGGCTTCGTCGGCAGAACCATGAAAAGCTGGAATTATCTTTCACGCATTCCCGGTTCTCTCGAGGATTTTTACACCATCGCATGCAAATGGACTCCGTTTGAAATCACCTATTACCTGAACGGAACAGCAATTCGCAGTTCCGCCAATCACAGTCCGCATAACACAGTAACATTCGACGCGTTGAATCACAAGGTGGGGTTCGCTCCTTTGAACATCCGTTTTCACGCCAGCCCACGGGAAATGTATGGATGGGGAAAACCAATAGAAGACAAAGGTAAATTTCCGGACACATTCAAACTTGATTACGTCCGTGTTTACGAATATCCGCATGATAACGATCCGCAAGTGAAACTGACGCGTCAAGATATGCAAATTTTCGTGAAACCAGGGGAAAAGTTTGATATTGAAGCAATCGTCACACCAAATGCGAAAACCCGTTCTCCGATCAAGGGTGTATATCTCTTCGACAGCGGATGTCTGATTGACTACAAGGACAAACCACCATATAAATTTACGGTTTCCATTGATGAAAAATATTATTCCGGCACAAATTATATGCTCACAGGACGTTCCAAGCAACCTCCGCGCATTAAAGATGTTCTGCATGCCTATGCCGTTTATGCTCAGGATGCCAATGGAAAAGTGGCCAATAGTGAAGTGGTTTTGAAAATGACGCGTCCGGAGAAAAAATCAACTCCTTACAAAGGAAAAGCGCAAATCATTCCAGGCACTGTAAATCCTTGCTTTTACGATGAAGGAGGCAATGGAGTCGCCTATATGGACGACAACATCAATGTCAACAGCGTTCAGAAATTCCGTCTGGATGAAGGGGTCGACACAAATGGCGTCGGAATCGGCAATGTGGTCACCGGGGAATGGATCAATCTGACCGTGGACGTCAAAAAAGCCGGAAGATATACGGTCACAATGGATTACGGTGCACCGTCAGGCTACGGAGGCTCCATGCCGATGGTTCTTGATGACAATAATATTCTCGGAATATTTGCTCTGCCGAACAACGGAGGTAAAGATATTGGCTGGGGCGGGCTCAAGTCGACTTTGAAAAATATCGAATTGCCGGCGGGACGTCACGTGATCAAATTGATCGCCATCGGAGCATTCAATTATTCTTACCTGAGTTTTGAATTGGAAAACCCCTGAATCCTATGCAGGAACAGACGTATTCCGCGGAGGTGCCGCAACCTCTGTGGAAACGTAAAAGTTATTGAATATTTTCTGTCCCCGGAAAAATTACCGTGAAATGCCCCCTGTTCTCCGGCAGGGGGATTTTTCCATTTGAGGGAATCTTTCTTTCCCCCGCAAGAGTCCATTATCTGCGTTGCCTTTCAACGGATTTTCCGCGTTTTTTCGGATTTTCCCTTGATTCGGCAGGCTCTCCGCCTTATATTTTCCAGATGCTGTTTTTGTCGATGAAGGCGAAAGGATATTTTATATGAATATGGATGAATTCAGGACGGAAACCGACAGCATGGGGCCGATTCAGGTTCCCGCTTCGAAATACTGGGGGGCTCAGACCCAGCGATCCACGGTCTATTTCAATATCGGGGTGGATATGATTCCGGAGGAGGTCATCCGTGCGCTCGCGATTGTGAAGAAGGCATCCGCGCTGGCCAATATGGAAATGGGGCATCTGGATCCGAAAATCGGGCAGGCGGTCTGCGCGGCCGCGGATGAGGTGCTGGCAGGAAAGCTGGACGGCAATTTCCCTCTCAAGGTATGGATGACCGGCAGCGGAACGCAATCGAACATGAATCTCAATGAAGTGATTGCCAACCGTGCGTCGGAACTGCTTGGCGGCGTGCGAGGGACAAAGAAACCAGTCCATCCGAACGACCATGTCAATATGTCCCAGTCCTCCAACGACACCTTCCCGACCGCGATGCACATTGCCGCCTGCCGGGCGGTGACGGAACGTCTTCTGCCCGTGATGGAAGATCTTCATACCCAACTGGAAGGGAAGGTCGGGGAATACGCGGACATCGTCAAGATCGGCCGGACGCACCTCCAGGACGCCGTGCCGCTGACCCTCGGACAGGAATTCTCCGGATATGCCGCCCAGCTGTCTTATGCTCTGGAACGCATCCGCAAGGCACTGCCCGAACTGCTGGAACTGCCGCTGGGCGGAACCGCGGTGGGAACGGGACTCAACGCGCCGGTCGGTTTTGCGGAGAAGTCGGCGGAGAAAGTCGCTCAGCTGACGGGACTCCCGTTTGTTTCCGCGCCCAACAAGTTCGCCCTGCTGGCCGGACATGACGCGGTGGCGGCAATGTCCGGAACCCTTCGCGCACTGGCCTGCGGGCTGATGAAAATGGCCAACGACATCCGCTGGCTGGCAAGCGGTCCGCGTTGCGGGATTGGCGAGCTGGTCCTGCCGGAAAACGAGCCGGGTTCCTCCATCATGCCGGGCAAAGTCAATCCGACCCAGTGCGAGGCTCTGACCATGGTCTGCGCCCAGGTGATCGGGTTGGACACGGCGATCGGCGTGGCGGCGTCGCAGGGGAATTTCGAACTGAACGTGTACAAACCGCTGATGATTTTCGATCTGCTTACGGAAATCCGTCTGCTGTCGGACTCCGCGCATAACTTTAATGAATTCGCCCTCAAGGGGCTTCAGGCCGATGAAAAGCGGATCGGCGAACTGGTGGAAAAATCGCTGATGCTGGTGACGGCGCTCAGTCCCCGGATCGGCTACGACAACGCGGCCAAAATCGCCAAGGTCGCCCACCGTGACAACAAGACTCTCAAGGAAGTCTGTGTCGCGGAAGGTTTTCTGACGGCGGAAGAATATGACCTTGTCGTGCGTCCGGAAAAGATGACCTCGCCGCAGTGAGGCAGGAAGACCCGGATGGAGGAGCGGAGGATTTTTTTGTCTCGAATTCTGTGAAAAGCACAATAAAAAGTGTCTTTCATACGTTTTGTTTTTGAAGCAAGTATTATTTAGTGTTTATGGAGAGAACCGATTTATGAAAAAGCTGCTGCGTTACCTTCTTTTCTTCGTCATCCTGGCCGGATTTGTTTACCTCGGATACTTTGCCTACCGGAAGTATGCGGGACCGAAGGACAGGACCGTCTTCCGGACAGCGAAGATTGAAAAAACGGATCTGATCCGTTCCATCACCGCGACGGGAACGGTGGAGCCGGAAGAACTGGTCAATGTCGGCGCCCAGGTGCAGGGGATGATCACGCAGTTCGGGATCGACCGCGATGGAAAGTCCGTGGATTACGGATCCCGCGTCAAGGCGGGGGCCGTTCTGGCCCGCATCGACGATGCGCTCTATGCGGCGGATGTGAAATCCGCAAAGGCTTCGAAACTTCAGGCGGAAGCCTCGATCACCACGGCGAAAGCGAATATTCTCCAGGCGGAGGCCAAGCTTGAACTGGCTCAGCTGAACATGAACCGTGCAAAGCAGCTCCTTCCGACGAACGCGATCGCCAAGAGCACCTATGACAGTGAATTGGCAGACTATCATGTGGCTCTGGCAACGGTGGCGTCCGCGAAAGCCTCTCTGGAACAGGCGGAGGCTCAGCTTGCGTCCGCGAATGCGAATCTGGAACGCGAGGAACGCGATCTTTCGTATTGCGTCATCAGATCTCCCGTCGACGGCGTCATCATCGACCGCCGCGTCAACATCGGCCAGACCGTGGTGTCCAGCATGAGCGCCCCGAGTCTGTTCCTGATCGCGAAAGACTTGCGAAAAATGCAAGTATGGGTATCCGTGAACGAGGCGGACGTCGGCCAGATCAAGGTCGGCCAGGATGTGGTTTTCACCGTGGACGCGTTTCAGAACCGTGAATTCAAGGGAAAAGTCCACAAGGTCCGTTTGAACGCCACCATGTCTTCGAACGTTGTGACCTACGTGGTGGAGGTGGAGACGGACAACTCGGACGGGGCGCTGCTGCCCTATCTGACGGCCACTGTCAGGTTCATTCTGGCGAGGCGCAACGACGTGCTTGCGGTTCCGAACGCGGCTCTCCGCTTTACTCCCGAACCGTCCGAGACGGTCAGTGCTGACGTGATCGCCAAGGCGCAGAGTTCGATCAAGGATAAGGAACGCGTCATATGGGTAGTCGAAAACGAGATGCTCCGTCCCGTGATTGTTCAGGTCGGTCTGAACGACGGATCCATGGTCGAAATCTCGTCCGACAAGATCAAGGAAGGAATGACGGTTGTCACGGGAACCGAAGTGCTGACCGGCGCCGATCAGGTTTCCTCGACTCAGTCGAAGAGTCCATTCCTGCCGACTCCGCCGCGTCGCGCCACTACCTCCGGGAGGCGGACCAAATGAGGCTGATCGAACTCCTCGACGTCCGAAAAACTTATTTCCTGGGGGAGATCGATGTGCCCGTCCTGAAAGGGATTTCTATGAGAATCGACTCCGGGGAATATGTCGCGCTCATGGGCGCTTCCGGTTCCGGCAAGAGCACCCTGATGAACATTCTGGGGTGTCTGGACCGTCCCACCTCGGGTGACTATCTTTTCGAAGAACGGGAAGTGGGGCGTCTTTCGGGTGACGAGCGTGCCAAGCTCCGGAACCACAATATCGGTTTTGTTTTCCAGAGCTTCAATCTTCTGCCGAGAACCAGCGCTCTGGAAAATGTGTGCATGCCCCTCTATTATACGGCCGGAACTCTTTCTGGCAAGGAAGTCATGGAACGGGGACGCGAGATGCTGGAACGTGTCGGGCTGACCGACCGCATGCACCATGAGCCTTCCCAGCTTTCCGGCGGTCAGCAGCAGCGCGTGGCTATCGCGCGGGCGCTGGTGAACCGCCCTCCGGTATTGTTCGCGGACGAACCGACCGGAAACCTCGACTCCAAAACAAGTGTGGAAGTCATGAAACTGTTTGAGAAATTGAATCAGGAAGGGATCACGATTATTCTTGTGACCCATGCAAATGAAGTAGCTTCCTGCGCGAAACGCACGATCCATATCCAGGACGGGCTGATCGTCAGCGGCGCTTACGGAGGAGAATGAAAGATGTCGCTCTGGAGAACCATGCTGGTGGCCTTGCGGGCCTTGCGGAGAAATCCCACCCGCGCCCTGCTGACCGCGCTCGGAATCGTAATCGGCATTGCGGCGGTGATCGCGATGATGGAAATCGGAAACGGCTCCTCGACGGCGATCCGGCAGTCCATCGAGAATATGGGAGCCAACTCCATTCTGGTGATTCCGGGCGCGCCCTGGGTTCCGGGCGGAGTCCGTCAGGGGGCGGGTACCGCCGTCTCCCTGGTTCCCGACGACTGCGAGGCCATCATGCGGGATTGTCCCAACGTGTCTGTGGCGGTCCCGATCGTCAGGGCCACGGTGCAGGCTGTCGTCGGCAACAAGAACTGGACTCCCCAGCAGTGCTACGGCACGGCTCCGAATTACCTGACGATCCGCAACTGGCGTGTGATTGACGGCCGCAATTTCACCGATCGCGAAGTGAACAACCGTACGAGAGTCTGTCTGATCGGTAAGAAGATCGTTACGGAACTTTTCGACGGGAAATCTCCTGTGGATTCTGAAATCCGCCTCAATAATGTCACCTTCAAGGTGATCGGCGTTCTTCAGGAAAAGGGCGCCAATATGATGGGATATGATGAGGATGACGTGGTTCTTGCGCCCTGGTCGACGATCCGTCTGCGGATTACCGGACTGAAAAAAGGAAGCGCCACCAACACCAAAAGCACCGCTTCCACTTCCCCGAGCGCCCTGTATCCCGCCTCCGGTGTGGCATTCTATCCGGAGCAGGCCGATAATCTGGAGACGGACACCCTGCTGGCTCCCCGGTTCGCCCGGATCGATCAGATCATGCTGATGGCGGCCAACCCGAAAAAAGTGGACGACGCCATCAGCGAGGTGACGGCTGTTCTTCGCGAGCGTCACAATCTCCGGCAGAATCAGGATGACGATTTCTGGATAAGGAACTCCGCCGCATTCATGGATACGTTGAACAAGACAAGTTCCCTGATGACCAATCTCCTGATGGTGGTCGCGCTGATCTCCCTGGTGGTCGGAGGCGTTGGAATCATGAACATCATGCTGGTTTCCGTGACGGAGCGCACCCGCGAGATCGGATTACGCATGGCGGTCGGAGCCCGTTCGCGCGACATCCTCAAGCAGTTCCTGGTGGAATCCATCATGCTGTGTCTGGTGGGGGGAATCGTCGGCATCATTCTCGGGCGCACCGCGGCGGTTCTGGTCCGGAGCCAGCTCGGCTGGCCGATCGAGCCGAGTCCCGGCGGAATGCTGACCGCGGTTGCTGTTTCCGCCGCCGTTGGAATTGTTTTCGGATTCTATCCGGCCTGGAAAGCATCGCGGCTCGACCCCATCGAAGCTCTCCGCTACGAATAAAGCAATTCACTCATATTCCACGACGGTCATCTGATACACGGCCCGTTCATCCGCAGGGTCTTCATACAGCCGTCCCCGGGCGCAAGACATTTCTCTTTCGGACGCCGGTTCGAAACAAGGGAACCCGTTCCGATATCCATACCCGCTCTGACGGCAGTGTCTTTATGTCCGGGCGGTATTTATTCTCCTTTTTAATTTATCCGGGCCCATGGATAAAAATAGATGTATCCAACAATCAGGAAAAAAGAAGAAATTCTGGAACCTTGGATTTTTTTGTTGTTTTTCCGTTTCAGCCCTTGACAATGGGAGTTTCCTTGATTATAATATTGGTAAACTTATATTACCAAATAAGGAAGTGAATATGCCGAAACCGAAACAGAGTTTTCTGACAGACGCGGTGAAAGCCTACCTTCAGATGTGGATAGCGAAAGCCGGCTCGGAACCGAAGCCGCTCGAAAGTGAACGGGAACTCTGCATCCGGTTCGGCATATCGCGTCCGACTGTTCATCAGGCGGTGGAAGAAATCCTTTCCGAAGGATGGTGCATCCGGATTCCGGGGAAACGGGCGCTATACAGTAATCCTGAATGCGCGATCCCGGGAACAAGAAACATAGGACTGCTTTCCAGCAATCTTTACTCTTCATCGTTCATTTGTCTGCCTGAACTCTCGGTCATCTTCAAAGAATTTTCCGACATGAGGACTTTTGTGCATTTCACGCGGCTCTATTCAACCGGATTCGAAGATCTCGTGCGCGAACTTGAAAATATGCATTTCGACGGGCTCCTGTTCGCCACACTCAGCAATGAGACAGTTCCTTTCATGAAGCGTCTCATTGCCGACGGGATACCGACTGTCGGGACTGTCCAGCATTACGATATGAAGAAATATGATCTTCCGACGGCAAATTTTGAGCCGTTCGACTATGAGAAATCGCTTGAGAACCGTGCAGCCCTCATCCGGAATCTCGGATTCAAGCGAATTGTCATGATGTCGGACCATCAGCAATATTGCGATGCCTTCCAGCGCGCCTCCGGCAACCTCATCGAGCCGGGAAACTTTTTTACGGACATTGCCGAAATTCCGGAAAAACTGCCGCGGATCATCAAGAAATACAACCCCGATCTCATCATTTCGGATGGCGGCGCCAGGAGATACAAACTGTTCTTCGAAACGCTTTCCGGTTATTCGGGGCCGGTTCCGGACATCATGATCTATCCGGTTGCCTCCCTTTCCGCCGGATTCGACCTCCAAAAAAAATATAAGGTTCATTTTATGGACGATACGAAACTTTTTGAAAAACAGGGAAGAAATATTGCCGCAAAACTCAAATATCTCATGGACATAAAGGAGAAAGGGAAAGGAAATGGGAAATAAACGTTCTCAAAATTTACGGTCTTCATGCTTCATCGCATGCGGAGGGGCTGTGCGAAACGGATATTTTTTTACTTTGATCGAATTGCTGGTTGTTATTGCGATCATCGCGATTTTGGCGGGAATGCTGCTTCCCGCGCTGAACGTCGCCCGCGAAAAAGCCAAAAGCATCGCCTGTACATCACAGGAAAAGCAGCTCCTGTTAGCTGTGAATCTCTATGCCGGAGACTACAGCGAGTATATGCCGAGGGCATATTACTATTGGTTCGGAAGCATTCTTTTCTCTTACCTCAAACAAGGCAAGGACTACAAGCCGACCCTCGCGAACAACAAAATATTCGAATGCCCTTCGACAGACCGCGATGAACTTGCAAGCACGCAGACGAATATTGTGGGATGGATTTCATATGGACAGACGATATCGCTCTATGGAGCCGGCAGTGGCTGGGGGGAACTTAACAGCAGTGAAAGATGGACCGCTGAAAAAGCGAAAGGCGGCACGATCGGCGGTTGGGCGATGTATCGCGATACCTGGGAAGGTCTGCACAAAATAGGGAAAACAACCCCGAACTCGGTCATTCTCATGGAGTCGAAACTCGGCCAGACTTTTGCCACGGGCGACGGCACATACGTCAAAGGAAACGACTGCTACTATCTGCCGGCTTATGCAAATTCATTGCCCTATCCGAACTATGCGGTGAGATACAGGCACAACAAATATGCGAACTTCGGCTTCATCGGCGGTCATGTCAAATCGTATAAATTCGGTACGCCTTTCGCAACGTGGTATTGGACAACCGACAAATAATGGACATTGAAGGAAAAAAAAGATGAAAAAAGTATTCCTGTTATCTGTTGTTCTCGTCGTCGGCAGCCTTTTTGCACAAGCACCTCTTCCCTCCGGCAAAGCTCCCTTCAAAACAGTGCGTAAACAGGCTGTCCGTGAAGCCGTCTGCAAATTTGAGAAAGCCGATCTGACTTACAACTGCGGTTCGAAAAAAATTGTTTTTCATGAAGACGGAACATTCAACATCATTTCGGACGGCAGACTGCTGGGCAGTTTTTATTTTTTTATTGCCACGGATTACGCCTACTGGCAGACAAACGAGAAAGCAAAAAAGATCATCAACGGATATGATGGTAAAAAGATACAGGTAAGCAAGATTGAAACAAACGGAGACGAACTCACGATTGAGGGAGTCGTGCCTTACCAGAAACCCGGTGAAAAAATTATTGCTGGGACTTGGCGGATCGAGGTGAAGCCGGAGGGCAATGGGCGTCTTGCTTTTCATGTGGAATTCATGCTGCCCGATGGACTCAAGGCAAAAGACAGCAGCATGTTTATCATACTGAAAAATATTGAGGCCGTCGATGCCGGAACTGTCGGAAGATGGACGCCCGGGGATACGAAAAGAATCTGCAGTTTCAAACCGACGACAATCACGCTAGAAGGAATGAATCCGGACGACACGTTCAAAGTGGAATCCGACAGCTGGTCAACTCAAGGGGATTCGCTCAGACTCAATTTCAAGACGGGCGGAAGCTCGTTCACAATCGATCTTGGCAGATGCTATGAACCGACGACGGGGCATGTTACGGGAGGAGTGGACTTCCTGAAAAGCGATGCTCTCAACGTTCCTGCACGCGGAAAAAATCTATTGCCCAACCCGTATTTTGCGGACAGGAACCAGTTTTTTTCACCGCATGTATATAGTAAGGCTGCGGAGTGTTTTTCGACGGATTCGAAGTTCGGCAGATACTCGCTTGCAAAAGGCGGATGGCATAGATTTGCAACTGTTCCGGCCGATCCGGGAAAATACACATTCAGCTTCTACGCAAAGGGAAAAGGCAGTCTGAGCTACATCGTCCGTTCGGTTGGAAACGGATATGAAAAAACGTATGAAAAAAATATTAATTCACCGGAGAAATGGACTCGCTGCGAGATTCCATTTGACTTCCCGCGCGCAAGCGCGATCGTTTCCGAGTTGCGCATGCCGGACGGAATATCAATAGACGGCATCCAGCTCGAAAAAGGGGAGAAGGCGACAGAATTCGAAGCCCCCCGTGTCGAAGCGTGTGCGGTTGGCGATTTTTTCTTCGAACACGGAAAAAACATTGAGCTTGTTTTTGAACTTTCCACTCTCGAGAAGAATACCGCCGGCCGTGCCGTCGCGGGCATATACAATTTTTTCGGTGAAGAAGTATTCAGAAAAGAGTTCGGATATGATTTCGGCGCGGGACAATATCCGAAAATCAGGATTGCCCCGGGCAGCCTTGCGGACGGTCTTTATATTGTCAGGTTCAATTACGGTAAAAATGCGCCGGAACAGTTCTTCAGGTTTTCCGTCATGCCTTTCCTTGAGAACAAACATAAAACGGCACGGGTTTTTTCTCTTTCCTACCTGGGACACCAGGGGGTTGCAAAAGAGGTGTCTGAAAAATATCTGGCACGGCTAGAAGCTGTTGGCATTGGAATTGACGGTCACTCATCCCAAATGTCCGCAGATGTGCTCGCAAAATATGGAAAATACGGCATAATTCCGTTCGACGTCGGATTCGTGGACCGCACGGACTCAGAAAAAATGCAGAAGCTTTTTCCCGAACTCAGTAAAATTCCTGCCGGACACATATGGTTCCTGGTCAGCAATACCGAATTGCCGAGCTGGTCGGTTAAAAATTACGGAATTCTGCCCGATTACAGGCTCGTCGGCGGCTGGAATGACGCCTACCGGCGGAAATTCATGGAGGAAATTGTCAGACAGGTTCGCAAATATCCGAAAAGATTTGCATACCATTTCGGTTCGGAGTGGGCGTCTGAAATCAAAAATGATCCGCATTATCCCGATCTTTACATGGCCTATCGCGAAGCGGTGAAAAGCGTATATCCGGATGCACTTGTCTATGAGGCGGGCGCCTGCAATATGGACATTCACGGCGGAGTCGCCGAATATGACACGTTTCTCACACGCATTCAGGACAGAACCCGAACCGACTTCGCGTCAGCGCATACCTATGTGAAAGACATTCGTCAACTGTATCCGAACTTCCGCGCGTTTGCGGAAATGACGAAAAAACATCCCGGTTATGAGAATTGCCGGATGGTTTTTCCCGAGGGCATGCACTTCTATCCGTATGCGGTTCCTGCCTGGAACACCGAATTCATCTGCTGGATGGGAGAAGGCTGGCGCGGAACCGTTCTTTCCTATGATCTTGGATGGACCGAGAAACTTTCAGCGGCTTATTACGCTCGCTTCTGGCTCGTGTTTCTCACCGAGTTCGAACGTGTATGGTGCGCCACATCCTCTGCCGGGAATACCAACAATTTCGCAATGGATTCCGCCTTGACGCCGCGTGCGTTTCAGAAGATACCGAACACGCTGGGCGTCCTGCTCGGAAACCCGAAGCGGTTTATAGGCGACGTTACCTTTGCACCGGATACGAAATGTTTTGTCTGGGAGGACGAAAACGGCCGTCCTGTCGCGGCGGTTTGGAACGAGGACACTGCTGTCGACGCGGGACTCAAGGACGCCCCCTTGGCAAAGATGAATTATGCCGGAGCCGAATATATTGACCTCATGGGCGCGCGGCGCAAACCGCGGAATGACGGTGAATTTCCGGTTTCGCCGTTTCCTCTGTTCATACGTGGAAAAGCGAACGATTCCTCCGCGTTCGTCAAGGCTGTATCGACGGCAATCCTGAATGATGCCGATAAGCTTCCATGCCGTGTCAGTTTCGGAGTCGTGAGCCCGGATGAAATCAGACTCTCATTCAACAATCCGCTTTCGCGGACGCTCTCCGGTTCGATAAGCATCCTTGGAAAAAAATATGTTCTTGCGATTCCGAAACTGGGGGGACAGAGCATCCACGTGAAACTTGTCAAAGGCATTCAATCGGACAATCTCACGAACCTCGAAGTTCCGTATGAGTGTTCGATTGACGGACGGATAGTCAAGTCCGAATTTTCATTCACATGTCTTGCCGTGAAGAAATTCGAAGGCGACTGGAGCCGGATTCCTGTTGTGAAAATGACAAACAGGTGCGGAAAGGCGAGAACCTTCGCTGAAGCGGATTTTTCAGCTGTGTATCAGCTTGCATGGGATGCAAGAAAACTGTATCTCAGGGTGAGCGTGACGGATGATGTCTTTGCGCCCGGCAGAGGTCCGGGATATCGATGGAACAACGATATCCTGCAGGTTTATTTCGACACACGATGCTCGGCAATCAATACCGGCCGGAAAAGTTATGACGATGATGATTACGAATATGGATTCATGCCGACAGCCGACGGCAGACAATGTGAAGTCTGGCGTGCAATTTCTCCCGACATTCAACTTACACTCGGGGTAGCGGCGCCGAAAAACGGCGTCGTCGCATCTGAGATTCCGGCAAAGTTCACACGTACGAAAGCCGGTTATGTCTACGAGGTGGAATTTCCGGCCGATTACCTGCTGCCGATAAGGCTGGTTAAAGGGTATAACTTCGCGCTCGGTCTTTACGCCGCGGACAAAGACAATGGGAAAGGGGTTGAAAAAGGACTTTCAACCGCTACTGAAAAAGGAAGCGGTTGCTACAAAAGCCCGCATCTCTGGCCTGTCGTTGTTCTGACGGAGTGACGAAGGAATATAAAACAATTTCCGCCGGAAAACCGGATTTTTCCTGTGACAATGAAGAGAAAATTCAACCGGAACCCCGGTTATCTTTGTTCAAGGATGCCGGAGGGCATGCAACATGTGATTCTCGAAAAAAGTATGGATTCCATTCCATCGATTGTATTTTCCCGCTGATTGTGGTATACTATTGCGGATATACCCGACGGTACGGATTCCGTCCGGTTCGGGCATCGGAATATTCGGATACATCAATAAGGAATACAGAATCATGCGAAATGCTTCGGAACAGGAATTGCGCCGCCACGTGGAAACACTCTGCAACCATATCGGCATCCGCCTGGCAGGTTCGGCGCAGGAAAATCAGGCTGCCCAATACATTTATCAGGAGGGACTGAAGTATACGGAGCACTGCCGGATCGAGGAATTTCCGGTCATGGAACGCTGTGTGGAATCGGAAGTTCTCGAGGTGCTTCAGGACGGCGTCTGGAAAAAATATCCCTGCTCCCTGTTCGGTTCTTCTCCGACGACGGACGGGAAAACGCTGGAAGGGGAACTGGTCCTGTTCGATTCCCATACGGATTACCAGCGGGATGACCTTTCCGGACTGAAGGGCAAGGCTGTGATCCATCTGGGCTGTCACATCGACACCGCCGAAAAATACGGGAAGCTGATGAAGGCTGAACCGGCGTTCCTTCTGTTCGTCGATACCCGGTATCCGGGGACCTTGCCTCTTGCGGATGGCCTTTTCCCTTCCTATGTGGCCGCGATGGGCGCAAAGCCGACGGTGAACGTCGCCTATATGGATGCGTGGAACTGGTGTAATGCAAAGGCGGAGAAGGCGCGTCTGACCGTTTGCGGCCGCACGAAACGGAGTGTCTCCACCAATGTGGTGATTGAACTGCCCGGGACCGACCCGGATGCCGGAATCCTGTTTGCCGGAGGTCACCACGACACTCAGGCAGGAACGGCGGGAGCCGATGACAATGCAATCGGGAGTGCCGCGGTTCTCGAACTGGCGCGGATCTTCTCCGAACGCCCGCACAGGAGGACGTTCAGGCTGATCTCGTTCGGAGCGGAGGAACAGTTGTCCGTCGGTTCGGCCTCCTACGTGCGGAAGCATCGTGCGGAACTGGAGGCGAAAGGCGTTTTCATGTGCAACTTCGATTCCTTCGGGTCTTCCCTCGGCTGGACGGTATTGAATGTCAACGCCATGCCTCCGGTGATGGAACTGATCCGGAAATCCTTCCATGACAAAGAGATTTATTTCAAGGAAGGGTGCGAGGTCATTCCTTTTACCGACCAGTTCGCTTTTGCTGTCGCGGGAATTCCCGGAATCTGGGTTTTCCGTCCGAATTGCGAATCGGGACTGTTTTACCATCACCGGGTGGACAACACGCCCGACAAAATCGGTTATGCGACCGCCGCGCGCCACATTGATGCCGCCGCGGAAATGCTTTCCGTCCTTGCCGATGCGGAAAATATCGTTCCTTTCAGGGGAATTCCGCCTGAAACGGCAAAGAGCATCGAGGCGGAATGGCAAGAGGTTTTCGGCGGATGGAAGAATGCCTGACGGATATCATCGTCGGCGAAAAAATGTCGGCATGAAGCCGTATTCAGTTATTGCTGCGTAAATCCATCGGAGCCGACTTCTTGCTGTTCCGGAACGCCGTAGGGGTAAGGGATGTGTGTTTCTTGAAGTCGTTGGAGAAATAGAGCTGGTTTCTGTAGCCGCAGAGAGAGGCGATCTCCTTGATGGACAGATTGCCCATTGCAAGAAGACGGCATGCGTAATCGAGCCGGAGCCGGATCAGGTATTCAACGGGGCTGGTTTTCAGATAGGTCGAAAAAAGACGGTTGAGTTTTGCCTTGCTGCACTTGACCAGTCCGCAGATGTCAGACACGGTGATCTTCCGATGAAGGTTCCGCTCAATGAACGACTTGCAGTCCTGAAGCTCCCGCGGGAGATGCTGCATTTCTTTTCTCATGGACACATACATGAGCGCCGAATAGGCAAGATTGGAGAGTTCAGGAATGGTGGCCGGATCCCTGGCGTCCAGAAGGGTTGCGATTCTCTGGTAGAGTCTTTCGAATTCAGGGGTCATGAAATCCTTCATGATGGCGAACCGGTCGAGGTTCATGACCTTCATGACGAGTCTGAAAATGTTTCCGTCGATGCCGACGGAGAGCTTGTGGCAGAAGCCGGAGGGGCCGGTCTCCAATTTCCGGAATCCGGGAGGGATGTTGGCGGTTTCTCCGGCGCTGACCAGATGTGCCTCATTTTCGCTGGTGACCGTCATGTCGCCGTCCAGAATGACCAGCAGTTCCATCGAATCGCAGTGCAGATGGCGGACCCAATAGCCGTTTTTGTATATGCTTTCTCCCGCAAATACCGGCCAGAGCATGGAGGCATAAGAGGAAAACGGATACCATGAATTCATTTTTTCAGTAATGAACGGCCTGGCATAGTCATTGTAACGAGTTCCTTCCATGACTTTTCCGGGAATCCTTGATTTTATATAAAAATGATTCGATTTTATATAACATATCGCGGTCTTTCTCTTGTTTCAAGCTGTTTTTCCAATATAATGTATAATAAAGAAAGAGGCCGTCCAAAAAATAGCGGCAAAATGAATTTGGAAGAAGTGAAGAAAAAACGAAAAAAAGCTCGGAATGTTTTTTCACTTTTCAATGATTTTCGAAAATAAAAATGCGGAGGTAGGAATGTTGCTAATGATGAAACGAAAACATGCCGGTCCGGGAAAGTTCACATTGATAGAACTCCTGGTAGTCGTTGCAATTATCGCGATTCTGGCGGGAATGCTCCTGCCGGCACTGAACAATGCACGTCAGGCGGCGAACGAAATTGCATGCAAGAACAATCAGAAACAGTTGGGGCTTCTTCTGCTTTCCTATGCGAACGACAATCAGGGGTGGGTTCTCCAGAACATTTCCTCTGAACATTTCATTTATTTTCTGACCTCGCAAATGGGAAAGCCGATCAAATGGAATCAGCCGTCCACGCTCAAGCCGTATCATTGTCCCTCCTCCCAGGTGAGTCTGAATATTACCTCTTCCGGCTATCTCGGTTGGGTGCTTTACGGTTCTCAGCTGATTACAACCGCTACCGACTATTCCGTGAAATGTTCCGGATACGGCGCCACCTATGGAGTTTATTTCCAGAATCTCTTCAGGAATATTCCCGGCATTTCGCCGAGTGCCCGGCATTTCGTGAGCGAGACTTCCATCGGTCCGCAGAACGGACAGCTCCCTGCCTGCGATTATTACTACACGTATGACAAGGGGTCCGGCACCTGGGGATATGTCTACCTTCAGCACAAGGGCAAGGCCAACATGTGGTTCTCTGACGGGCATGTCAACGGGGTCATCATGAGGGAAATGAAGCCCTTATACAACATCCGGACGGTGCGTCTGGAAGACGGCACGCAGATCAAGTTCTGATTTTCAAATCACTTCCTGGAATACAACGAAAGGATTTCATTGTGAAACCCATGCTTATTATTGCCTTCGCGCTGACCGTTTGTTCGGCCTTTGCCGCCAGTCCGGAGAAAATCGCCCAGCTCAAGGCGGGAAAAACCGACACGGCGTATGTCTCCTGGTGGGGGTTCCATCCCGATGACTCCACTGAATTCCTTCAGGCCGCCCTCGATTCGGGCGCGAAGAAAGTGGTTGTGGACTATGCCGGCGGGGACTGGATTACAGGTAAGACGCTTCTTCTGGCGTCCGGTCAGGAAGTGATCATCGCGGACAAGGTGGTCGTCAAAGCGAAAAAGGATGCCTTCAAGGGACTGGGAGATTCTCTTTTCAAGGCCGTGGGAACCCGCAATTGCGTGATCCGCGGGGAAGGCTCCGCCCTCCTCCAGATGAACCGTGCCGACTACACGGACAGGACCCGTTACAAACCCGGGGAATGGCGGCATATCCTCTATTTGCAGGGGGTGAGCGATTTTACGATCCGCGATCTCCGGATGATCGGCACAGGAGGAGATGCCGTTTATGTCGGTTCGGGGAAAACTCCCTATTCGAAAAATGTGCGGATCGAAAGCATTTCCACCGATGACAGCAACCGTCTCGGAATCGCGGTCATCAGCGCTGAAAATCTTCTGATCCGAAACTGCAAATTCTCACGGGCGGTCGGCAGTTCTCCCGCGGGCGGAATCGATTTCGAACCGAACCGTTCCGTGGAACGTCTGGTGAACTGCCGTGTGGAAAATTGTTTGTTCGAGTTCAACAGAGGGGCGGGAATCAGCGTTTCCCCGAACCATCTGAACAAGGATTCGGAACCGGTCTCCATCACCTTTAAAAACTGCCGTTCCGAGAATAATGCGATTGGACTGTTTCTGTATCCCACCCGTTCTCCGGACATCACTCCGCCCGTAGGCGTTGTCCGTTTCGAAGATTGCCAGTTTCTGAACAATGAGAACCTCTTTCAGGACCCTGTGACCGGCAGTATCCGTTTTGAATTCAATAACTGCGTCTTTTCTCCCGGAAAAAAGAATTCCGTGATCTCGATCGTGTGCAAATTCGCCCGGGGACGTGAAATCGGCGGTCTCTTTTTCAACAACTGCACAATGACGGGCGATCTGAAAGGAAAAATGCCGGTGACCCTTTCATATCAGGGCGCGGGTTCCGTCTCCGACCAGATTTCAGGGACGCTGAAAATTCAATCCGGCGATCAGCCGAAGCCGTTTGATTTTTCCGGATTCGTGAAGGAGCGGAAACAGTATTTCGACAAGATCAACGTGCTGAAAAGCACCCATGACGTTGATCTTGCAAAGCTTCGCCGGATGACATCGGTGCGTCCGCGCGATCCGGCCAATGACGGCGCCGCGCTCCGCGGTGCATTTACCTATGTCCAATATGCGGAAAAAGGAGAGACGGTAACGATCGACGCCCGTGCCGTCAGCGGCGGATACCCGCAGCCGCCGGAAGTTCAGCTTTCCAGTCCGTCCGGAAAGCCGCTCAAAAAATATACCATTCCGATTGACGGTAAGGCGGTTCCCATTTCATTCACAGCCACCGAGACCGGATATTACATACTGACGGGCGTGACGGTGCAGAGGGTGGACATCTCTTCCCGTCATCCGGGCGGGGCATACCTGATCAAGGATGGTTTTCAAGTGCTGCTGCCCATTTCCGGGAAACTGTATTTTGAGGTTCCCGCGGGAGTCTCCGAGTTTCAGATCGGTGTTTCCGCCGACCAGAACGCTTCCGTTGAGTTGCTTGATCCGTCCGGCAAGAGCGTCATGGCGAACGACGCCGTGAATTCCATGACGCTTTTCGGGGCAAAACGCGCCGATGCCTCCCGCTCGGAAATATGGGCTCTCCACATCAGGAACGCGGTGTGGCAGGTGAGCGTGAAAATGTATGAACCGCTTCTGCCGCTCCTTTCCAGCAATCCGGATACGCTTCCTCTGTCCGGCGATCCCGAAAAAACGGTCCGGGCGATCCTTCCGGCCGCCGTCTCCGGGAAAAAGACTGAAAAGACGGACTCGCTTCTGATGAATCCGGGATTTGAAACGGTTCGCGGGGAAGCGCCTCTTTACTGGCAGGCTTCCTCTAAAAACGGGAAAGCCTTTTCCATCACGGACCGTCCCGCCGAAGGGGAACGGGCGCTTCGCGTGGAGTGTACGGATTTCCTTTCCCTCCTGAGCTCCGGTTATGTGAAAGTGGAGCCGGGGACGAAACTTTGTTTTTCCATTCAGGCGCGGGGGAAGGGAACTTTCCGTGTCGAGTCGTCCAATTATTATGCGAAAAATAAACGCTGGGTGCGTCCGAATACCGAGTCCCCGAAATTCACCGTGGATTCTCCCGACTGGAAAA
>Ga0066602_10000716_pt1 | contig 25542 bp, 20 predicted proteins | sample Higcelweek5metaG_FD_59481 | JGI IMG/M metagenome (GOLD analysis project Ga0066602, IMG submission 59481) | Freshwater pond sediment microbial communities from the University of Edinburgh, under environmental carbon perturbations - High... | ecosystem: Environmental > Aquatic > Freshwater > Pond...
CGCAGCGTTGAGGTCGCTGTGGGGCAACCCGTGAAAGTTCGAGTCTTTTCGGCCGCACCACTGGAATGAACCGCCTTCTACCAAGGGCGATGAAAAAGGGCGACACCGGCAGCGGTGTCGCCCTTTTCGCTTTTGGGCCGGCGGGGGGTGGGGCGTGATCTCCCCCCTCGCCCCTCAAATCTCCACATTGCCACCCAGTTCCACCACGCGGTTCAGCGGCAGATGGAAGAAGTCCGCCGTGGTCGTGGCGCTGCGTGACAGGAAGGCAAACAGATAGCCGCGCCAGGGTGCCATGCCGCAATCAGCGGCCAGCACCACGGTCTCCCGCGTCAGGAAGTAGGAGAATCGCATCGGTTCATAATCAAAGCCCAGGTCGGCCCGTCGCGCATTGGCCAGCGTCTTGGGCACGTCCGGGTCTTCCATGAAACCGCAATGCAGGGTAACGCGGAACACGTCATCGCGCAGTGCCTCCGAATGGACGCGCTGTTCCATGGGCACGCGCGGGCTTTCCGATACTTTCACCGTCAGCAGCACTACCCGTTCATGCAGCACATGGTTGTGCTTCAGGTTGTGCAGCAGCGACAGGGGCACGCCCTCCGCCTCCGATGTCAGGAACACCGCCGTGCCGGGCACGCGCACCACCTTGTCGGACAGGCTGGCCAGGAAGTCGGCCATGGGCAGGGCGCCCTCGCTCTGCTTGGCATGCACCAGCTGGCGGCCGCGCTTCCAGGTCGTCATCAACAGAAACGCGACGATGCCAGCGGCCAGCGGGAACCAGCCGCCATGCGGGATCTTGGTGGCCGTGGCCAGGAAATAGGCCATATCCACCGCCAGCAGCAGGCCGAAAAAGGCCCAGGCCCATTTGCCGCGCCAGCCCCAATGCGCCATAGCCAGCATGGAAACCAGCGTGGTGGTGATGACCATGGTGCCCGTCACCGCCACGCCATAGGCCGCCGCCAGATTGGTGGAGTTACCAAAGCCCAGCACCAGGGCCACCACAGCTATCATCAGCGTCCAGTTGACGAAGGGGATATAGATCTGGCCGATCTCCCGCTCCGACGTATGCACAATCTCCATCCGGGGCAGATAGCCCAGTTGGATCGCCTGCCGGGTGACGGAGAAGGCACCGGAAATCACCGCCTGGCTGGCGATGATGGTGGCCATGGTGGCCAACGCCACCATGGGCAGGGCCGCCCAGCCCGGCATCATCAGGAAGAACGGGTTGACCGCCGCCTCCGGATGGGCCAGCAGCAACGCGCCCTGGCCGAAATAGTTCAACAGCAGCGCCGGCCAGACCAGCATGTACCAGGCCAGCCGGATCGGACCGCGTCCGAAATGCCCCATATCGGCGTAAAGCGCCTCCGCCCCGGTGACGCAAAGAACAACCGAACCCAGCGCCAGAAAGCCGATCCAGCCATCCTGGGCGATGAATTTCACCGCCCAGTGCGGTGAAAGCGCCTGTAACACCCAGGGGGCCTGACCGATATTGGCGATGCCCAGCACCGCCAGCACCGCGAACCAGACCAGCATCACAGCGCCGAACAGTCCCCCCACCGCCGCCGATCCGCGCCATTGCACGGCGAACAGCAGCACCAGGATGGCAATGGCCAGCGGCACTGCCCAGTCAGACAGTTGCGGGGCTGCGACCTGCAGCCCCTCCACCGCGCTCAACACCGAAATGGCGGGCGTGATGGCGCTGTCACCATAGAACAGGGCAGCGGCGAAGACACCCAGCGTGCCGGCAACGGTCAATTGGCCCGGTCGCCCCGCCAGGGTGCGCTGCAACAGGGCCAGCATGGCAAAGCTGCTGCCCTCCCCGTCATTATCGGCACGCATGATGACGGCAACATATTTCACCGACACCACCATCAGCAGGGTCCAGAAGACCAGCGACAGCACACCCAGCACATGCAACGGATCCGCCGGCAGCGGATGCGGCCCGGCAAACACTTCCTTCAAGGCATAAAGGGGGCTGGTGCCGATATCACCGAACACGACCCCGATGGCAGAAAGGAACAGCATTCCAAAGGAGGAATGGGCGACATGCGCCTGTCCCGCCGCCGTCTGCGTCTGGCCCAATATAGCGACCCCTCAAGATTTCCCCAGTGCGAACGCTAACCAATCATGCTGCGCCGCGCAAGCAGGGGGCGATAACGCAAGGTGCGGGGAAATAGTTACCCGCTGATCGCATTTCAGCATTGCATTGCCAGTGACCTCAGCCCAAGAACTACGCCTAACCGCAGGCGACGGCAAGGTTTCCCGAACCGCGCACATGACGGACAGGATGCGGACAGAATAAGGGATTGAAATGAGGGCGGAACAGGAGGCAGCCCACGGGCTGCTGCCGGCCTTGGGGCCGGTGCAACTGGTATTGCTGGGTGTCGGCTGCATCATCGGGGCTGGCATTTTCGTCATCACCGGGTCTGCGGCGGCGCAATATGCCGGGCCGGCGGTGGTCATCTCCTTCCTGCTGGCGGCCCTGGCCTGCGCCTGTGTCGGGCTTTGCTATGCCGAACTGGCGGCCATGTCGCGGGAATCGGGTGGGGCCTATTCCTACACCCGCGATGCGCTGGGGCCGCTGCTGGGCTGGCTGGTCGGCTGGAACCTGATCATGGAATATCTGGGGGCCGCCGCCTTCGTGGCGGTCGGCTGGTCGGGCTATCTGACCGCCCTTTTCAACACGCTGGGCATGCCACTGCCGCCCGAACTGTCGGCGGCACCGCTGGCGGTAAAGGATGGGGCGCTGGTCACCACCGGGGCCATCATCAACCTGCCGGCCATCTTCATTGTCGGTCTGGTCACCTTCCTGGCCGTCATCGGCGTGCGCCGGTCGGCCTGGGCCAATACGGCGGTGGTGATCACCAAGGTGGCGGTCATCCTGGTGGTGATCGCGGTGGGCGCCTTCCATGTAAACCCGGACCAGTGGACACCGTTTGTGCCCACCAACACCGGCGAATTCGGCCATTACGGCATTACCGGTGTGCTGCGTGCCGCCGCCGTGGTGTTCATCGCCTATATCGGCTTCGATGCCGTGGCGACCACGGCGCTGGAGGCACGCAACCCGCAGCGTGATGTACCCATCGGCATCCTGGGGTCGCTGGTCGTCTGCACCCTGCTTTATGTCGGCATGGCGCTGGTGCTGACCGGTATCGTACCCTATGCGGAACTGAATGTGCCGCATCCGGTGGCGCTGGCGGTGGAACGCATGGGCCCGTCCTGGGTCTGGCTGGAATCGCTGGTCTCCTTAGGCGCCGTGGCGGGGCTGACGTCGGTGGCGCTGGTGCTGCTGCTGGCCCAGCCGCGCGTGTTCTATGCCATGGCCCAGCATGGCATCATGCCGGCCATGTTCGGCAAGGTTCACAAGACCTGGCGCACCCCCTATGTCGGCACGCTGATCACCGGCGGGGCGGCCATGGTGCTGGCCAGCCTGTTCCCCATCGACCTGCTGGCGGAACTGGTTTCCATCGGCACGCTGGTGGCCTTCATGGCCGTATCGGCCAGCGTGCTGGTGCTGCGCCGTACCCGACCGGACGTGCCCCGCCCCTTCCGCACGCCACTGGTGCCGATCATCCCGGTGATCAGCATCCTCACCTGTGCAGGGCTGATGTATTATCTGCCGGGCGACACCTGGGCACGGCTGGTGATCTGGCTGGCGCTGGGGCTGATCGTCTATTTCTTCCGCCGGAACAAGGCGAAGGCTTAAAAGGGATCGCGGGAGGGGACGCCCCCTCCCGTTTGCTCACACCGTTTTGAACAGGTCGGCAATGGTGGAAAGGGCGCGTTCCGCCTCTGCCTGGTCTGGCTCCGTCCCTTCAACGCCATAACCGTAATATTCGTCCGCACCGGTGCATTGAAACACGAACCCATCGCGCCGGGGCACAAAGGACACCTGATTATAATAGATGCCGTAGGTCACGCCCGGTTCCGGGATGGCGCGGGCCAGTTGGCCACGCACGGGGATCAATGTTTCATCCCGCATCAGCGCCCGCGCGCCATAGCCGGTGCAGTTCACCAATATTTTTTGCGGCACGCTGGCAAATTCCGCCGGGCTGTGGAACTCCCGCACCTGGATGCTGCCGCCATTGGCCAGGAATTCCGACAGCAGCAGGTGGCTATAGGCATTGATGTTGAACATCATATTGCTATGGCCCATCACCGTGCGGTTGCCGAACGGGTGCTGACCGGGGGCATAGTTTGTGCGGCGACCGCGCAGCTCCGGGGTCATTTCCCGCACCAGATGGGCGAATTCCGGCCTTGTGTCCGGCACCTCTGCCGGCGGGTTCAGCTCGCGCACCACATATTCGTCATACCATTCCACCGGGCTGCCGGGCAGGCCCAGCAGATCCTGGAAGGCGGCGAAGGAATGCCGGCATTGTGCTGCCCACGCCGCCTTGAAGGCCGGGGTGGCATATTCCGCCATGGCAATGCGCGAATCAGGGGACCAGACGCCGGTGGCATAGGAGGAACGGACATTGGGCGGCACCTCCTTGGCGATGATCGTCACCTTGGCGCCGGCCCGCTGTAACAGGGTGGCGGTGGTCAGGCCGATGGCACCACAACCGATCACCGCCACATCGCGCTGCCCGGTCGCCATCACCAGTTCCACTGCCCGCGCCCCGGAACCCCAGGAAAGCGACCAGCCGCTGCCACCATGGCCATAATGGTGGATCACATCCTTCTCGCCAATCCGTTCCCGCTCCAGCCGTGGCCCCTGTGGCCGGAAGGGTCGGGTGCAAATGGTGATGCGGGTAATGCGGTCGGTATCGGCCAGCAGCGGCGGCAAGGTCAGCACCGGCCCCTTGGGGGCTACATTGGCCACCACACCCACCGGTGGGCTGGCACAACCGCCCAGCGCGCCCAGGGAAAGGGCGGCACCCGCCCCCAGCATCAATTCACGCCGCGCCAGCCGGTCTGCCATCACCCGTTTCCCTATTACGATTATGCGATTGCGAAACGATAGCGTTTCACCCCGCCCGGCGGAAGGTGAGATTATAGCGAAACGGCCCAGCCAGCGGATGCTCCCCCGCCGCTACCGGCGCCACCCCATGGTAAAAGCGCCGCGATGCACCGCCCCAGACGACGATATCGCCATGGTGCAGCGGCACCCGCTGCACCGGGCTGGTGCGGGTACGCCCACCGAACAGGAAGATCGCCGGCAGGCCCAAGGAGACCGAAACGATGGGATGGGCCATGTCGGCCTCATCCCGGTCCTGATGCAGCCCCATGCGGGCACCGGGTTCATAGCGGTTGATCAGGCAACTATCGGGCCGAAAACCGGGATAACCTGCCGCCCCGGCAGCACGGGCGGCCAGTTCGGCCAACATCACCGGCATGGCGGGCCAAGGCCGACCGGTAAGGGGATGGGTGGCACCATAGCGGTATCCGCTGCGATCGGTCAGCCAACCCAGTTGCCCGCAACTGGTCATCGCCACCGACATGCGCCCACCGCCCGGCGTTTCCATCCGGTAGAACGGGACGGCGGTGGCCACCGCCGCAATGGCCGCCAGCAGTTCGGCCCCCTGCCCGCCCACGAAGCCGGGCAACAGCCCCGCCCCCTGCGCCAGGGGGCGGGGGGCATCGGGTGGCGGGTCGTCAAACAGGTCCAGCATGGCGATACCCCCATCCCTGAAGTTTGGTGACCCGCAGTCCCCGATGCGAAATTTGCCAACCACGTGAGCAATTACGTTGCGGCCGCCAAACTCAAGGCACACCTCAGGCGCATCGGCGCCAGAACCATCGACGATCTGCGGAAAGCTATCGGTAACATCTGCGACCTCTACGACCCAGACGAATGCTGGAACCATCTCAAAGCCGCAGGATATGCGTATAACTAAACGCTCGATGCTCTAGCCAAACGAATGCCGATGATGGCTACAGCTTCCGCCATGATGCGGTCCAGCAATTCCCGCACCGTAGGCACGTCATGGATCAGGCCTTGGGCCATGCCGGCCCAGAAGATTCCCTGTGCCATGTCACCGGTCTTCAGCAGTTCACGGCCCTTGGCACCGGCGACCAGTTCCGCCACATCCTCGAACATTGCCTCGGGCGCTGACAGGCGGCGCACCACCTCGTCGGAAACGGCGTTCTTGCCGACGCGGGCCGTATTGTGGAACTTGCGGAAGATCAGGTTGGTGCCGCGTTCGTCATTGTCCAGATAGGCCTGCTTCACGTTCGGATGGATCGGCGCCTCCACCGTGGCACAAAAGCGCGTGCCCATATTGATGCCCTCGGCACCCAGGGCCAAAGCCGCCACCAGGCCGCGCCCATCGGCGAACCCGCCCGACGCAATCAGGGGGATGCGTACCTTGTCCGCAGTGGCCGGGATCAGGATCAGGCCGGGGATGTCATCCTCCCCCGGATGGCCCGCACATTCGAACCCGTCGATGGAAATGGCATCGACCCCCTTGCGTTCGGCCGACATCGCATGACGGACGGACGTGCATTTGTGCAGGATCTTGAGACCATTGGCCCTGAACATCTGCCAGAGCGGGGCCACGGCGGAGGTGCCAGCCGTTTCCACCACTGTGATGTCGCTGTCGATGATGGCCTGGGCATAGGCCTGGTAATCGGGGGGGCGCGTTGTGGGGAACACGGTCATGTTCACGCCGAACGGCTTGTCCGTCATGGCACGGCACCGCGCGATCTCGGCCACCAGCGCTTCCGGCGAGGGTTGCGTCAGGGCGGTCAGGATGCCAAGGCCGCCGGCATTGGACACGGCCGCCGCCAGCTCGGCATAGCCGACATTCTGCATGCCGCCTTGCACGATGGGGCGTTCGATGCCCAGCAGTTCCGTCAGTCTCGTCTTGATCATCTCGTATTCTCCGTCACTGGTTTGCCGTCCGCCCCGCGCGCCTCGACAATGGTCAGGCGTAGGGCTGAGGCATGATTGTCATTGTGGAAAACCTCCTGCCGGGTCGCCATCAGGTCGGTAGCGGTGGCCAGCGGACCGTCCGTGCCAAAGGCCGCCACATCCAGGGTGCCGACGGGCAGGCACCCATGCACCGGGTCCAGGCTGCCCTCTTTCGGACGTCGCATCTTCCGGCCGGGACCGGGATCGGTCATCTGCCGCATCAGTTCCACCCAGCCCAGGGTAAATGCCTGGTAGAAGCCGCCGCCATGCAGGATATGGTCACGGAAATTGGACAGGGTCATCGCCGTGCCCATGCCGTCCAGCCGATCCCCCGCCACATCTGCCATCGCCCATTGCACCGTGCCCAAATAGCTGGAGCCAAAGGTGAAGAGCGGGCCCTTGAACCAGGGCTGGGCACGCAGCCAGTCGATGGTGGCGGCTCCGTCATAGCGTTCCTGGCGCAGCGGGTCGAAGACCCCGCCCGACCCCATGGTGCCGCGCACGCACTGCACGACGGCCACAAAGCCGCGCTCGGCCAGCAGGATGCTGCCATCCGGCATGGCAACGGGCAGGTCGTGCTCTACGCCGACCCGTCGCGTCTGCCGGGGTGGCAGGCCGAAAATCTTTCCGGCGATCCAGCGGGCCACGCCCCAATCTGCCATGACAGCCCTCCGGCGGATGATGCATCCGGTTCCGGCCGGCGCGGTTCCTTCCATAAGGGCAGGGTCCGTCCGCTGCCAAGATCGGGAGGGCGGGCCGGCCCCAGCCATCGCGGCCACGATGGCTGGATGGGTACCAATAGCGGCATGTGCGCGGCCCAATCCAGGCAATCAGCCTGGATGATGCAGCACCTGCCCGCCGATCAGCGTCGCCGCCACCTGCCGCCCCTCCCCGGCGCCCGACAGCAGGCAGAGATCAGCCGGCTCTCCTTGATGCAAGCGCCAGCGCGGCCGCCCCGGATCATCGGGCGTCCCCAGATAAAGGCCCAGGGCGGCGCGCAAGCCCAGCCGTTCATAGGCACCCAGCAAAGCCCCTTCCCTGGTCCGCCGCGCCATCGCGGCCCGGACACCGTCCAGCGGCGCCAGCGATCCATAGGGCGCATCGGAACCGGCGGCCACGGCGATGCCACCGGCCCGCAGGCTGCCCAGCCGATAGAGATCATCCATCTCCGCCGGGTCAATCGCCGTGCGGTACCGATCGCCCCGGTCATGGATGAAACAGGGCTGGGTCACGATGGTGAGCCGCCTTTCGGCGATCTCCGGTATCAGGCCCGCCGGGATGATCCCGCCATGTTCGATCCGGTCACCGGCCTGGGCACCACCGGCCTGATCCAAGGCCGCCAGATAGACGACCAGTTCGGCCAGGGTCACGCAATGCGCCGCCACCGATCGACCGATCTGTCGCGCGGTGCGGATGCGGTCGGCGACATGCTCCACCGGTGGCAGGTCGCGCTCATCATAGGCGATCTTCACCGGCCCCAGCCGGTACCCTTCCCCCGGCGCCAGGTCGGCCTTGCCCATCAGTGTCAGGCGCTGGGGCAGGCCGGCAGCCGACAGCAGGGCCGCCTCCGCCGCCCCATTGCCGGCCCCGGCATCGCTGACACCCGTGATCCCGGCCCACAGCATGGCGCTGCCCAGGGGGGCAAGGTCCGGTACCTGCCCGCCCAGCCGGTCGCGAAGCCAGCCATCCTCCCGCCAGATACGGCCAGTGGGCGCCCCGTCGGTTCCCCGTTCCACGCCCGGCGGGAACGGTGCCGGCCCCAGCCGGTCCAGTCCGGCCCTGTTCAGTATCCACAGCGCGCCCGTCCGGTCCTGCAGACGCAGGGGCCGGTCCGCCATCCAGTGTGTCAGCCGGTCCGCATCGGGCAGCCCCGCCGCCCGCTCATCATATCCGACGGCCCGCAGCCAGCGATCGGGTGGCTGTCCTTTGTCCGCGCCCCGCAGAGCGGCGATGACCGCATCCTCCGTCACCAGCCCCGTCAGGTCGACCGACGCCATCCGTGCCGCACTGGCCAGCAGGTGCAGGTGATGATCGTGAAAGCCGGGCAGCAGCAGCCCGCCCCGCCCATCCAGTTCCGGCCCTGTCCACCCCGCCCCGTCACCCCAGGCGGCAACCAACCCGTCCCGGGCCACTACCGACAGGGCCTGTCCATCAATGTCACGCGCATTGCGGATGACAAGGTCGGCGCGGGTCATGCGCACCCCCGCATGCGGGCCGCCACCCATGCGGCACTGCCGGCCAAGGAGACATCCAGCAGCCCCGCCTTGCCATCGCGCACCGCCTCAAACGTCGCCAGCGCGGCGATCAGGCCGGTGCAGGGATCGGCCAGCGCATCGCCCAGGAAACGCGGAACACCGTCTTCCCACGCCAGCAACCCGCCCGCCGCCGCACAATCATCCCCGAACCCGACCCGCGCCGCCCCCTCCCCCGCCCAGCCGTGGGCCGTGACAGCGACCCACAGCAGGCCGGGATTCAATGCAAACAGAATATCCGGTGTCAGACCGGCACGGGCCAGCGCCTGCGGCCGGGCCGACGTGACCAGAACATCCGCCCCGGCGATCAGCCCGATCAATGCCGGATCATCCAGCCCCATCACCAGCCGCCGCTTGGCCCCGTTCAACCGCCGGTCCAGGTCCGGGGTGCGAATGGGCGTGGGGTCGGGCCGGTTGGGGCCTTCCACCTTCACCACCTCCGCGCCCGCCGCCGCCAGCAGCCCACCGGCCAGCGGGCCGGCCCACAGTGCCGAAAGATCGACCACCCGGCGCAGTCTTCCCCACCCCTGCCCCGGCTGGCGCAGTTCCGGCCAGGACGCCACCACCTCCGCCACACATGCCACAGGCAGATGCAAAAGCACGGCGCGCTCCAGCAGCGCCGCCTTGTGGCGGACTGGCAGAACCTGTTCAACGACACGCCAGGGATCGCCGCCTGCCCCCACCTCCAGCCAGGCCGACACCGTCTCCCAATCATCCGGCCTGGCCAGGTTGACGGCCATCCAGCCATCCAGCGCCCGGACCAGTCGGCAATGGCCGTTGGGGGAGGACCGGCCGGGGGGCTGCAAACCCAGCGCCCCATCCCGGCGCAGCAGGGACTCCGGCTCGACAGGTACCGCCAAGCGTCGGCCCAAGTCCCGCAGGACCGTATGCAGCGCCGCCTTCATGCCGGCAGCACCCGCTGCACCAGCCCCCAGGCCCGCGCCCGCTCCGCCGGCAGGCGGGCGCCCGACAGCACCATCCACACCGTCCGGTGCCGACCGATGGCGCGCGACAGGCTGACGGTGCCGCCCGCACCGGGGATCAGGCCCATGCGCAGTTCCGGCAACTGGAACCAGGCGCCCGCCCGGGCCACACGCCGGGCGGCGGCGGCGGGCACCTCCAGCCCGGACCCGATGGCGCCGCCATGGAACACCACTTCCAGCCTGTCGCCCAATTCATGGCAAAGCCGTGCATTGGCGTGCAGCGTGCGCACCAGATGCGCGGCGGCCGGGTCGCGGGCCATGCCGAATTCCGCCAGATCCCCACCCGTGGAAAAGCATTTTCCCGAAGACACCAGCCGCACGTCGGGCACGCTGGGGTCGACCAGTGCGTTGGCAAGCGCGGTGTAGAGCGCATCACGCATGCCGGCATTCATGGCGTTGTGGCCGGCGGAATCGTCCAGTGTCAGGGTCAGCATATCGCCTTCGCGCCCCGCCCGCACCCGTTCACCCGTGGGCTGCGGCGGGACAAGCCGCGGTCCGCGGCGCGCCAGCCAGGCCCTGAACGCCGCCCCGCCCAGCAACGTGGAATAGGCAAGGGACTCAACCGTCAGCCCGTCATTGAACGGCAACCGTTCCACCAGCCGCATTGTCTGGCACAGGATCGTCGTCGCCATGGGGAACGAAGCCACCTGACCGGCCAGCCGCTCCGCCGCCATCATGCAGGACGCCCCCCTAACCCAGGGTGCAGGCGGTTCGGCGGCAGCGGTCAGCAACAGGTCGAAATCCCCCGGATCGACGGACGGCAACGCGCCGCCGGGATCGGTGCCAATCACCACCGACTGAATGGGAACACGCCCGCGCCGGAAACGGGCGGCATCGACCACCAGGCAAGGCCGGGCGCCAAGGGCCGAGAATTCGGCGATATCCAGGGGGTCGGGATCAAACATCAGCGCCAGCCTAGCCCGGTCGTAGCGCCCGTGAAAGCCACCTGCACGACGCCCCGGCGATATGAGCGGGCACCCGCCCCGATCCGCATTGCCAGGGCCGCCCGATCCCTAAAAACATGGGCGTGCCTCAAGCGGGAGACGGAGATATGGCCATGAGCGGCTTCGATGAAATCGTGGATTTCCTGGTGGTGGGCAGCGGCGGCGGCTCCATGTGCGCCGGGCTGGTTCTGCGCGATGCCGGCAAATCCGTCCTGATCCTGGAGAAATCCGCCTTGGTGGGCGGCACAACGGCCAAGTCGGGCGGCGTCATGTGGATTCCCGGCAATCCCTTCCTGAAGCGTGACGGCATCCAGGACAGCGCCGAAAAGGCCCTATCCTATCTCGACAATGTCGTGGGCAACGCCAGCGATGCGCCGGGTGCCACCCGCGAGCGGCGGGAAGCCTATGTCCGTCAGGCCCCGCGCATGGTCGAATTCCTGGTGTCCAAAGGCATACGCCTGACCCGCGTGAGCCAGTGGCCCGATTACTATGACGAGCGGGCAGGTGCCTTGAAGCAGGGCCGCACCGTGATCGCGGAGTTGTTCGACATCAACGAACTGGGCCCCTGGAAGGCCAAGCTGCGCCCCGGCTTCATGCCGGTGCCGGCCACGCTGGAGGAAGCGTTCCAGATCCCCTGGATGCGCAAGAGCTGGGCGTCGAAGAAGGTCATCGGCCGCGTCATCCTGCGCGCCATCCGGGCAAAACTGACCGGCAAACAATATGTATCCGCCGGTGCCGCCCTGCAGGGGCGCATGCTGCAGGCGGCGTTGAAGGCCGGGGTGGAACTGCGCACCGAGAGCCCGGTCGACGAACTGCTGATCGATGACGGGCGCGCCGTCGGCGTCGTGACCATCCGGCAGGGCAAGCCCTGGCGCGTGGGCGCGCGGCTGGGCGTCCTGGTCAATGCCGGCGGTTTTGCCCGCAACCAGGAACTGCGTGACCGGTATCAGCCCGGTACCCGCGCCGACTGGAGCAACGCCATCGAAACCGATACGGGCGGGATGATCCTGGAAATGGCGCGCCACGGCGCCGCGCTGGCGCAGATGGAGGAGATGGTGGGATACCAGACCACCATCCCGCCGGGGCAGGAGGCAGCTGACATCAAGCCCCCGGCCCAGAGCCTGACCGCCAAGCCGCACGCCATCCTGGTCGACCAGTCGGGTGTGCGGTATCAGAACGAGGGCGGATCCTACATGCAATATTGCCGCAACATGCTGGCCCGCAACCGGACCGTGCCCGCCATACCCAGCTGGGCCATCTTCGACAGAAGCTACATCGCCAATTACATGCTGGCCGGCACCATGCCGGGCAAAAACAAGCCCGCCGCCTGGACCGAACGGAACTATCTGCGCCAGGCCGGCAGCATCGCGGAACTGGCAGCCCGCATCGATGTGCCCGCAGAGGCGTTGTGCGCCACCATCGACCGGTTCAATGGCTTTGTGGATCAGGGGCGGGACACGGATTTCCACCGGGGGGAGCGCGCCTATGACGACTGGCTGGGCGACCCGTTCCACGCGCCGTCCAAGTCGCTGGGCCGCATTGACCAGGGGCCGTTCTACGCCGTGCCCGTGGTGCCCGGCGATGTCGGCACCTTTGGCGGCGTCGTCACCGACATCCATGCCCGCGTGCTGCGTGCGGACGGGTCGGTGATCAAGGGGCTGTATGCCACCGGCGTTTCCACCGCATCGGTGATGGGCCGCGCCTATCCGGGGGCGGGGTCCAGCATCGGCCCCTCCTTCACCTGGGGCTATGTGGCCGCCCTGCACGCGGCGGGATTGTAGCGCACCAGCGCTACAGTCCCCTGTTCCGCTGCTGCGCCGCGGCGATGTCGGCGCGGTAATGGCGGCTGGCCATCAGATAGGACAAGAGGGCGGGCACCGCCAGCAGCGTGGCGGACAGCAGCGCCCAGCGCAGCGATTCCTCACCATAGGCGGGGCGCAGCAGATCGCTGACGATGCCGATGAATTGCGGCCCCAGCCCGACGCCCAGCGAACTGATGATCAGGAAGATGCAGGCGGACGCGGTGGCACGGGCCTGGACCGGCGCCAGGGTCATGACGATGGCCACCATGGGCCCCGCGATCAGGCCGGCCAGCATTACCTGACACGCCAGCAGCCAGAAAACCTGCCCGATGGGGGCAAGGAAGGCGGCGGCGGCCAGCAGGCCCGCCATGGGCACCGTGATCATCGGCACCCAGAAATGCCAGCGCAGGTCGCGCTTGCCCAGCAGGTCCAGGGCCGGCCCGCCCACGATATGCCCGATCAGCGACCCCGTTCCCAGCGCCAGACCGAGCAACGCCCCGATCTCCGACTGGCTGAGCCCGTGGGAACGCAGCAGGAAGGCCGGCACCCAACTGGATATGCCCATGCTGAGCAGCGCCGTCAGCGTGCCGGCCATCGTCAGCCAGGGGATGGTGCGGATGGCGAACAGCTGGCGCACCGTGGCGAAGAAGGAAAGCGGCGGCAGTTCCGCCCGCACGCCGTCGGCCATGCCCTTGCGGACCTTGGGGAAGGTCAGGAAGACCAGCGGCCCCAGGATCAGCCCCGGCAGCCCCGCCAGCAGGAAGGTGGTGCGCCAGCCGAACTGTTCCACCGCCCAGCCGCCGAACAGCAGCCCGGTGCCGATGCCGATGGGCGAGGCCAGCAGCAGGATCGACATCGCCGTGGCGCGGCGCTGCCGGGGGAAAATGTCGCCGACAATGGCTTGCGACGGGGCGTTGCCGCCCGCCTCCCCGAACCCGACCCCGACCCGTGCCAGGAACAGCGTCATGAAGCTCTGCGCCGTCCCGCAGAGCACGGTCATGACGCTCCACACCGTCACGGCGATGGCGATGACGCGCGGACGGGACCAGCGGTCGGCCAGGCGTGCCGCCGGAATGCACATCACCATATAGGTGGCGGCAAAGGCCAGCCCGGTCACGAAACCGATCTGGCTGTCGCTCAGCGACAGGTCGCGGCGGATGGATTCGATCAGGATATTGATGATCTGCCGGTCGATGATGCTGACGCTGCCAACCATGGCCAGCACGATCAGCATGTACCAGCGCCTGGCCGTTGAAATCTCATCCACCGGCCCCCCGGCCGTTGGTTCTGGAATAGCCTTGTCCACACTGCCTCCCCATATTTTTCTTGAGGTCACGTGCCGCCTGCCGCGGCCCCCGGCCCACTATTCGGGTGCCGGCACCATGACGGCAATGGTCCTGCATGCGCTGGGCACTCACGGGCAAGCCTTGGTGCATCTATGCCGGTCAGGGCCCGTAGCTCTCCGCCGGTGCCGGGTCGGGAACCGGGTTGCGGCGGATGGAACCGAAGGGCTGTTCCAGGCGGCGGCGCACACGGGGCCGATCCAGCGGCAGGGTGAGGGCGTCGGCAGCCTTCTGTGCCGCGATGTCGGCCTGGGTGAAGCGGGTGCGCAGGCGCAGGTAATCGCCCCAGGTCGGGCAATGATAGCGCTCCGTCCATATCTCCGGATCGCCGATATCGCGGGCCAGTGACCAGTCGAAACCGCCATTGCGCAACCGCACATGGGCCAGCTTCAGCATGGCATCATAGAAATCCCCGACCTTTTCCGCCGGCACCTTATAATCCAGCTCCACCACGACGGGGCCGGAGCGCAGGCCCAGGTCCAGGGCCACTTCCGGTTCACTGCGGATGTCGGCGGGGGCCAGATCGGCATAGGCGTTGCGGATCAGCGGGAACAGGCGGCCCACCAGCGGCAGCACGCCCATGAGGCCGGCCGAAGCGTACAGCGCCATGTCCACGCCCAACCTTGCCGCAACCATCCCCCACAATCCCGCACCCAGGGCGATGCCGCCCGTCAGCGCGCATTGGAACAGGGACAGGGCCCGCCCCGTCACCCAGCGCGGCGCCGCAAACTGGACCGTGACGTTCAACAGCGCGATGGTCAGGATATTGGTCGCCCCCACCAGGAACAGGGCCGCACAGGACAGGGCCAGGTGTCGGCTGGCCCCCACCAGGACCAGGGCCGCCAGCGACAGGCAAGCACACAGGCTGACCGCACCTTCGATGGACAAGCGCCGTTCCACCCGTCCCACCATCAGGGCACCCACCACCGCCCCGACACCGCTGGCCCCCAGCAGCAGGCCGAAGGCAGCGGCATCACCGCCCAGCAGGTCGCGCGCCACGAGCGGCGCCAGCGCCACGGCCGCCGCACCTGCCACCCCGAACAGGAAGGCTCGGGCCTGCACGCGGCGGATGGACTGCGAATAAAGCGCGTAGCGGATGCCCGCCACCACAGCCCGGTCCAGCCGCTCCGGCGGCAGGGCGGACGCGGACGCCGGACGCCGCCACAGCAGGAAGGCCAGGAACAGAGGCACATAACAGACCATGTTCAGCCCGAAGGCAGCCCCCGCACCAAAGGCCATGACGATGACGCCGCCGATGGCCGGCCCGACACTGCGCGCGATGTTATAGCTGATGGTGCCCAGCGCCACGGCGGCCGGCAGGCGGGGCGGGTCCACCAGGTCCGGCAAGGTGGCCTGCCAGGCCGGCCCATACAGCGCCACCCCCACCCCGATCAGGCTGGCGAACCCCAGCAGCAGCCAGGGTGTTGTCAGTCCCAGAACTGACAAGGCCGTCAGCAAGGCCGAGGCGCAGATGGCGAAGCCCAGCCCGGCGAGTGCCACCAGCCGCCGGTCGACCATGTCGGCGATGGCCCCAGCCGGCACAGCGACCAGCATCAGGGGCAGCATCAGGGCCGACTGCACCAACGCCACCATGGCCGGCGACGGCGATAGCCGCGTCATCTCCCAGGCCGCCCCCACCCCCAGGATCAGCTGCCCGAAATTCGACAGCAGGCTTGCCAGCCAGACCCGGCGGAAGGTGGCCACCCTCAGCGGCGCCAGGATGCCGTTCCCCTTGCCCGACACGCTTTCCCCACCAGCCACACAACACCCCCATCCCCGGAACCCTGCCAATCTACCCGCCGGACCATCGCCCGCCAGCCATGTCGGGCGCGGTGCAGCATCAATCGCCGGGGCGATTGGTGGTTTACAGACGCGCATGCGATATCCGCTGAAACCTGAGATCAAGGGGGATAGAGCGATGGCTGAGGCATTCATCATCGACGCCGTGCGCACACCGCGCGGCATCGGCAAGATGGGCAAGGGGGCCTTGTCGCACCTGCATCCCCAGCATCTGGCCGCCACGGTCCTGTCGGCACTGCGCACCCGCAACGACCTGGACCCGGCATGCATCGACGATGTGATCTGGGGCACCAGCGCGCAGATCGGCCTGCAGGGTGGCGATATGGGGCGCATGGCGGCCCTGGATGCCGGCTTCGACGTCACTGTCAGCGGCGTCACCCTGGACCGGTTCTGCGGCAGCGGCCTGACCGCCACCAGCCTGGCCGCCGCCCAGATCATGGCGGGGATGGAGGATATGGTCATTTCCGGCGGCACGGAGATGATGTCCTATGTCACCCAATATGGACAGGATCTGCGGGCGGCGGGCGTGAAGTCGCCGGGCGGCCTGGGCAGCGGCAACAAACGGCTGGCCGCCAGATATCCACAGTCGAACCAGGGTGTCTGCGCCGACGCCATCGCCGCGCTGGAGGGGATCGGGCGCGCGGCACTGGATGCTTTCGGCGCCGAGAGCCAGCGCCGCGCCGCCGTCGCCATCGCGCAAGGGCGCTTCGCCCGTTCCCTGATCCCTGTGGTCGGCGAGGATGGCGCCCTGGTTCTGGACCGCGACGAACATCCGCGCCCGGGCACAACGGTCGAACAGTTGGCGGCCCTGGCCCCCGCCTTCGCCGCCATCGCCGACATGGCGGCGCAGGCCGATGGCACGACGTTCAAGCAACTGATCAATCTGAAATATCCCGACCTGGACATCGTGCCGCTGCACCATGCCGGCACCTCTTCGGGCAATGTCGATGGGGCGGCGGCCCTGCTGCTGGCGTCCGACACCGCTTTGAAGCGCACGGGCCTGAAGCCCCGCGCCCGCGTCGTGGCCACCGCCAATAGGGGCGGCTGCCCGACCCTGATGCTGAACGCGCCCGTGGCGGCTGCGCGCAAGGTGCTGGCCAAGGCTGGCCTCACCATCGCCGACATCGACCATTGGGAGGTGAACGAGGCGTTCGCGGTGGTGGTGGAGAAATTCATCCGTGACCTGGCCCTGGACCGGGAGCGTGTAAACCCCAATGGCGGTGCCATCGCCCTGGGCCACCCGATCGGTGCCACGGGCGCGGTGCTGATCGGCACCGCCTTGGATGAGCTGGAGCGGACGGGAGGGCGTTACGCACTGATCACCATGTGCGCAGCCGGCGGCATGGCGCCCGCCATCATCATCGAGCGGCTGTGACCCTGCCCGTTTGCAGCTTTCTTTTGCGCGCCCGGTCGCTATCTTGTCGGTCGATGGAGGATCTTGGATGACAAACCAGATGTTCAGGGGCAGCGGCGGCGGTATCCGGCGCGACCTTTCGCTGAAGATCATCGCAACGGCACGCACCTTGCGCAAACGTTTCGACCAGCGGGTGGCCGACCTGGGCGTGACGCGATCGCAATGGACCATGATCGCCGCCATCGCCCGCTTTCCCGGCATGACGCAACGGACGATCGCGGAGACGCTGGAGATCACGGAGGCGTCAGCCGGCCGGCTGATCGACAAGCTGTGTCAGGAAGGCATGCTGCGCCGGACCCCGCGCAACGATGACCGCCGCGCCTATAATGTGGAAGTCACCGAACGGACGGAACCGTTGCTGGCCCAGTTGGGCGTGCTTGCCGAACAGCTGGAGAAGGAGACGTTCCACGGCCTGACAGAGGCGGAGCTGACCCAGCTTTACGCACTGCTGAGCAAGATCGCCGATAATGTCGCCGAACCCTGGCCGGCGGAGCTGGAGGCATAGGGCAGGTCGTGCCGGAGGCGGGCGAGCCCTGACTGGCAGGTTTTATGGATGAAGACCGGGACGCCGCCCGGTTCCACCGCCAGCGTCACCAGCCCGTGGGCGCGCGCGCCCAAGATCAACGGTATCCCCACCCCCCTCAGCGCGGCTGCATGCGGATGGCGCCATCCAGACGGATGGTGGTGCCGTTCAGATAGACATTGCGCACGATCTCCAGCGCCAGGCCCGCATATTCCCCGGCATCGCCCAAACGCGACGGGAACGGCACCATGGCGCCCAGGGCCTGCTTCATCTCCGCCGGCATCCGCGCCATGGCGGGCGTGTCGAAGATGCCGGGCTGGATCGTGCAGCACCGGATGCCCTCGCGCGCCAGATCGCGGGCGATGGTCAGGGTCATGCCGACAATGCCGGCCTTGGCGGCGGAATAGGCCGCCTGGCCCATCTGCCCCTCCGTCGCGGCGGCCGACGCGGTGTTGATCAGCACGCCGCGTTCGCCGTCGATCGGGTCCAGTGCCATCATCCCGGCCGCCGCCCGCGTGATGCAGCGGAAGGTGCCGACGGTATTCAGCTTCAGCACCCATTCGAACTGGTCGGTCGGGAACATCTTGATCTCGCCCGTCACCTTGTCACGCCGCACGGTCGGGATGGCGTTGCCGCCGCCGGCACAACAGATCAGCACCCGCTCCTGGCCGTTCACCTCCCGCGCTGCCGCGAAAGCAGCATCGACCGACGCGTCCGAGAGTACGTCGCAGGTCACGAAGACGGAACCGGTTTCCGCCGCCGCCCTGGCCCCCGCCTCCGCATTCATGTCGAAGATGGCGACCTTGGCACCAACCGCGCGCAGCGCCTGGACCGTCGCCAGGCCAAGGCCGGAGGCGCCACCGGTCACCACTGCGGAGACGGAGCTGTCGATTTTCATGGGCTTTACTCTCGCCGAAATGGAAATGCACGGGAGGGCGCAACGGTCCCTTCCCGATGCGAAGCATTCCCCGGTCCCCCGTTCCGCTCAACAGCGCAATGCGTTGGCGTACCCCGATATCGCCGTGGCGTTAGCTCGGGCGCCACGGCCCCGAACGGCCCCATCGCGCTTGCAAATGACTGTTTCGTACGACCATTTTTCGACGACTTCTGGGGACCAGCGGCATGCGGGCCGCCAATCTTTATCCAAGAAATCCGGGGAAATGGACACCGATGACACAGGTGATGAAGGGGATCAGGGTACTGGAGGTGGCGCAATTCACCTTCGTGCCCGCCGCCGGCGCCATTCTGGCCGACTGGGGTGCGGACGTGATCAAGGTGGAGCATCCCGAACGCGGCGATGCACAACGCGGCTTCATCAATCTGGGCGGGATGAAGATCGATCCCAAGCGCAACGCGATGATGGAGCATCCCAACCGCGGCAAGCGCAGCGTGGGGATCGATGTGGCCACCCCGGAAGGCCAGCAGGTGATCTATGAGCTGGCGAAAACGGCCGACGTTTTCCTGACCAATTATCTGCCCGGCGCGCGGCAGAAGCTGCGGATCGACGTGGAGCATATCCGCGCCGTGAACCCGAAGATCGTCTATGCGCGCGGCAGTGCCTATGGCGACAAGGGGCCGGAACGCGATGTCGGCGGCTTCGACGGCACCGCCTTCTGGTCACGCAGCGGCATCGCCCACAACATGTCGCCGGCCGAACTGGACGGGCCCTTGCAGCAGGGCATCCCGGCCTTCGGCGACAGTATCGGGGGCATGAACATCGCGGGCGGCATCGCCGCCGCCCTGTTCCATCGTGATCGCACGGGAGAGGCGCTGGAGGTCGATGTCTCGCTGCTATCCACCGCCTGGTGGGCGTCGGGCACATCGATCGACATGTATCTGGAAACCGGCACCGTCATGCGCAACCGCATGCCGCGGTCCGGTGCCAGCCCCGGCAACCCCTTCATGGGCAATTTCCGCACCCAGGATGGCGGCACCATCAATCTCTGCACGCTACAGCCGGGGCCGCATGCGCGCAGCCTGTTCACCCATGTCGGCCGGCCGGAACTGGCCGACGACCCCCGCTTCGCCGATGTCCGGGCATTGATGGAGAATTGGGCGGCGGCCAGCGCCATCCTGGTGGAGGCGTTTGCGTCCCGGCCGTTCGATTACTGGCGCCAGCACCTGAAGACCTATTCCGGGCAATGGGCGCCGATTCAGAGCCTGTTGGACCTGACGGCCGACGAACAGGCGCTCGCCAACGACATGCTGTTCGAGGTGGAGGCCGCCGATGGCGGCAAGCCCCTGCGGCTGGTGCGCGGGCCGGTGCAGTTCAACGGTGCTGCCATCACCACCACGCGCGCACCGGAGGCATCGGAACATACCGAAACCGTGCTGATGGAGATCGGCATGGAATGGGAACAGATCGAAAAACTGAAGGGCGTCGGCGCCATCGCCTGAGGCCCGATGACGGGATTGGTGACATGAAACCGGGTATGAAACTGAAAAGCGCGGCCTGCGACACCGAGGTCATGGTGATCAAATGCGGTCAGGGCAGTGTGGAATGCGGGGGCACCGCCATGGCGGCGGACAGGCCGGCAAGCCCGGCCCCCTTGAACCCCGCCCAGGCCGGCGGCACCCTGATGGGCAAGCGCTATGTCGACGCCACCGGCAGTTTCGAACTGCTCTGCGTGAAACCGGGCAAGGGCTCGCTCAGCGTCAACGGCACGGCGCTGTCGGTGAAGGACGCCAAGCCGCTGCCCGCGTCCGATTGACGGGGTCACACATGAACATTTCCCTGATCCTGCAGATGGCGGCCGATGCAGCACCCGACCGTATCGGTCTGGTCTGCGGGGGCAAGCGCTGGACCTATGGCGAGCTGCTGATGGCGGCGTGCGGGGCTGCCGAGCTGATCATGGCCAGCGGTGCCGCCCATGTCGCCCTGCTGGATGAAAGCAGTGAGGCGGCGGTCATCGCGCTGTTTGGCGCTGCCCTGGCTGGCGTGCCCTATGTGCCGCTGAACTATCGTCTGGCCGATGCCAATCTGGGCCCCCTGGTGGACCGCATCGCACCGGCTTTGCTGATCGGCGATGGCGCCCGCGCCGCCCGCACGGCGACCCGCAGCGACAACATCCCGATGACGCGGGAAGAGTTCGTGAGGGGCGCCCTGTCGCGTGGCACAGGGGCCGGGATGTGCGAGGGTCCGGAAGGCGAGACGATCGCCATCCAGCTGTTCACCAGCGGCACGACGGCAGCACCCAAGGCCGCGATCCTGCGCCATTCCAACCTGCTGTCCTATATCCTGGGCACGGTGGAGTTCGCGTCCGCCGGAGAGGGTGAAGCGGCCCTGGTCAGCGTGCCGCCCTACCATATCGCCGGCATCGCAGCATTGCTCAGTTCCATCTATGCGCAACGGCGCATCCTGCTGCTGCCCGCCTTCGATCCGGCAGCCTGGCTGTCGCTGGCAACGGTGGAGGGCGCCAGCAACGCCTTCGTCGTGCCCACCATGCTGGCCCGTATCATCGACCATCTGGACAAGACACCCGGCGCCGATGTGCCGGGGCTGAAGGCGATCGCCTATGGCGGCGGCCGCATGCCGCTGGAATTGATCCACCGCGCACTCGACCTGTTCCCGGCAACGGGCTTCACCAATGCCTACGGCCTGACGGAGACCAGTTCCACCATCGCCATCCTGGGGCCCGACGACCATCGCGCCGCCCATGGATCGGACGATCCCGTGGTCCGTGGCCGCCTGGGGTCTGTGGGCCGCCCCCTGCCCACCGTCGAGATCGAGATCCGCGACGAGGAAGGCCGCGTCCTGCCAGTCGGCGAACGGGGCGAGATCTATGTGCGCGGTGAGCAGGTGTCGGGCGAATATCGCGAACGGTCGGCGCTGGATGCCCAGGGCTGGTTCCCTACCCGCGATGCCGGCTGGCTGGATGATGCGGGCTACCTGTTCCTGGCAGGCCGGGCCGACGACGTCATCGTGCGCGGCGGAGAGAACATGTCGCCCGGCGAGATCGAGGATGTGGTGCTGGAACATCCCGCCATCGCCGATGCCTGCGCCGTCGCCATCCCGTCGATCGAGTGGGGAGAGGCCGTAGGCTTGGCCGTCACCATCCGCAAAGGCCGGGCGGCGCCCTCCGATGCCGTCCTGTGCGAGATGATTCGCGGACGCCTGCGTTCGTCACGCATACCCGAGCGCATCCTGGTAGCACCGGCGCTGCCCTATAACGAAATGGGCAAACTGCTGCGGCGCGAAGTGAAGACCTGGTTCAAGGACTGACATCCTGACCATTGGGGGCCGCGCCGCACAAGGCCGGCCCCACGCTGCCGCCTCCCTCCTGTTGGATCACGGCAAATAATTCTTTGCCGGCAGCACCTTCGCGGCCACCGCCCCGAAACGGCATCAATGCCGCATCTGCGCGCCGGCTTTTTGCGTCGCACCAAAAAATGAGACACTATCATTTTTAATTGACAGGCTGCCCGATCCGGATGAATATCCATGAAAGCACGGGAGGAGTTCAAAATGTCCAACATCCAAAATGGCAACAAAGCAAAAATCGCCAAGCGGGTTGTCGAGATCTTCGAATTCATCGATGAAGAAAATCGTGAAGTCACGGTGATGGATATTGTCCGCCGGTACGACTGGCCGCAATCCAGCACCTCTGAACTTCTGGCCAGCCTTGTCGATCTTGGCCTTCTTTACAAGAATGCCTTCTCCAGGACTTACACCCTGTCTCAGCGGGCCGCCATGCTGGGGTCCAGCTGCCAGCCGGCTATCGTCCGCGATGGACGCCTGACCCACATGATCGACAGGCTGGTGGTGCAGACGGGCCTGAATGTGGCCACGTTCGGCATCGTCGGCGTGCGGTCGCAGATCTTCTCCTGGCGGGCCGGTGTGGCGGGCCAGATGTCTGGCCCCTCCTCCCTCTATGGCGGCATGCAGGAAGGGCTGACGGATTCCGCGACGGGCTGGCTGCTGCTTTCCACCATCGCACAGCCCCGCCGCGACGGCATGGTTCGTCGCCTGCTGGCCGATATGCAGGAAGAAACCAAGCCCAGCTTCGCCGACATGACCGCCCGGATCGCCGCCTGCCGCGACCGGGGCCATGCCACCGGCCCCGTCGGCTGCGGTTCTGCCGCGCAGGTGACGGCCGTGCTGCTGCCGGGGCAACCGGAAGGCCGCCCGTTGGCCATCGGCTTCGTCTATGAACCTTCCGCCGTGATCGAAGAGGCTGCCCTGCTGCGCTGTCTGCGCGACGCCATCACCGCCCATGTCGAGCTGGATAATACACCGGCTCCGCTTTCCTTCATCCGAACCTCCCGCATGGGGTTCCCCGCCGAGCCTGAACGGATGGCCGTGTGATCCCATGTGGCGCCGCTGCCTCGGGCCTGGGGCCGGCGGCGTGAACTGACGGGCGGTCTTCGGACCGCCCTTTTTTTGTGCCTGCCCCATCCTTGCCGTCCCCCCCTTAAGCAAATGCCCCCGCCGGTCGCCCGGCGGGGGATGCGCGGTTAAGCCGCTGTCTGCTTGGTCGCGTGATGCTTGAACATCTTCATCAGGTCGCCCGAGGTGATGGGGCGGCTGACCCCCTCCTCCACCGGCCGGACGCCGCCCGACGGCTTCGGCGTCACATCCACACCCTTAGCCGCCGCCGCCGCACGCAGCGCGCCCACGGTCAGCTCTTCCCGCTTATGGTGCTTGAACGGGTCGAAGCGGAAGAAGCGGGCGGCGTTCTGGTGGGTGACCTTGTCGATCTGCGCCGGCGTCAGGTGCCTGATGCTGTCCCACAGATGTTCGGGCACTTCCGGCCACAGGCTGTCGGAATGCGGATAGTCGCATTCATAGGCCACGTTATCCTCGCCGATCGCGTCCAGGTTCTTCAACCCGAACCGGTCATCGATGAAGCAGTTCAGGAAATGACGCTTGAAGATGTCGCTGGGCTTGGTCTCCCCCTGGATGACCGTGTTCGTCCAGGCCCGGTGACGCCAGTTGGAAAAGTCGGCGCGCTCCATGAAGTACGGCACCCAGCCGATGCCACCTTCCGACAGGGCGACACGCAGGGTGGGATAATCATGCAGCGCCTTCAGCTGCAGCCAGTCGGCGGCACCTGTGGAGATCGACATCGGCATGGTGGTGATCCAGGCCTCGATCGGGGTCTCCATCGACGCGTGCGGTGCCGGGTTGCCGGCGCCGATATGGGTGCAAATGGTGATGTCATGTTCGACGATCGCCTTCCAGAACGGCGCCCAATATTCATTGTGGATGCTGGGCAGGCCCTGAGAGGTCGGGTTGTCTGAAACGGAGACGGCGGTGCAGCCCATGGCGGCGATACGGGCGATTTCCTGCACGGTCGCATCCATGTTCCAGGTCGGCAGCAGCGCGCAGGGGATGAAGCGACCGGGATAGGCACCGCACCAGTCCAGGATGTGCCAGTCATTATAGGCCCGCAGATGCAGCAGGGCGGCTTCCTTGTCCGGCGCCTTGTGGAAGCGGTTGCCGTCGAAACCGACGCAGGAACCAAAATTCAGCGAGGCGGCGATGCCGTTGACATTCATGTCATCGACGCGGGCATGGACGTCGAAACAGCCGGCGCGCAGCTGTTCCAGCGCCGTCGGCTCCATGCCGTATTCCTCCATCGGACGGCCCACCACCGCGTTCAGCCCCACAGACGGCAAATACATGCCCTGATAGGACCAATAGCTGGTGCCGTTCTCTGCCACGCAGAATTTCGGCGCGCTGGCCAGCGCATCGCCTTTCAGGTGGCGGTCGAACATGTCCGGCGGTTCACTGATATGATCATCAACGCTGATCAGGATCATGTCGTTCATTTGCATGGGTCGTCTCCTCTGATTTTACTAACCTTGTATAGCATTTTTCAGTCCCTGGCGAGCAGCAGGGCCGCCGCCATCGGCCCGCCCCCCGACGTCGCGACCGCCACACGGGGGCTGCCCGGCACCTGCCGATCGCCGCCCTGTCCGCGCAGTTGCACCACGGCTTCGTGCGCCATGCCGAAACCGTGCAACCGGCCGGCGCCCAGCTGGCCGCCGCCGGTATTCATGGGCAGTTCCCCATCCAGCGCGATGCGGTGGCCGCCTTCCAGGAAGCGCCCGCCCTCGCCCAGGTCGCAGAAGCCCAACCCCTCCAGCCAGGTGATGGGCTGGAAGGCAAAGCCGTCGTAGAACTGGACCAGATCGACATCGGCGGGTCGGTAATCGGTGTTTCGCCAGAGGTCGCGGCCCGTGGCATAGGCCCCGGCCCATTCCGCCTGGTCCCAACTGTAGCGGTCAACGGAGCCGGCCATGGCCGCGATGCGCACCGGCACCGATGCCACGTCCCCCAACGCGTCACCCGCCGATACGATCAGGACCGTGGCGGCGTCGGTGAAGCGGTCGCAGTCATAAAGGCAGAATGGCGTGGAGATCATGCGCGCCGCCATGTATTCGTCCATGGTCAGCTTCTTCTTCACCAGCGCGCGCGGATTGCGCACGGCATTGGCGTGGCCGTTCAGCGCCACCTGCGCCAGCTGCTCGCGCGTCAGGCCATAGCGCTTCATGTGACGCGTGGCGAACTGCGCCGTCCAGTTGGCCGCCGACAGGGCGAAGAACGGGGCGGTCCATTGCGAGGCCCCGTCCACCTCCTTGCGACGCAGCGGCGGAAACTCCTCCGGTCGTGCCAGGGCCGCCGCCTC
>Ga0066602_10000718_pt1 | contig 25462 bp, 20 predicted proteins | sample Higcelweek5metaG_FD_59481 | JGI IMG/M metagenome (GOLD analysis project Ga0066602, IMG submission 59481) | Freshwater pond sediment microbial communities from the University of Edinburgh, under environmental carbon perturbations - High... | ecosystem: Environmental > Aquatic > Freshwater > Pond...
TAATCTTCTTTTGATCTACTCAGTCAAGCAATCTCGGAACACTATATCACAAGATGGTATCTTTTTCTTTGCAATAAAGGAGTGTTGGACTATTTTCAATGAACAAACTAATGTCTTCAAGAACTATTCCTGCCTCATCGAGACAGTATTGAATGCATTCATCCAAATTGATATTTGTAATGTTGCCATCATGTTTTTTTCTACTGAGCCTCTCTTTTTGAATTGCAACTCTGGGAATTCCATCTTGGAGCAAACATACTGAAGCATCGTGTGAATAACAGAGTCACATAACATAATGATGTTGTTTCATCGACGTTTAATAAATGATAAAATTATAATGTGTTTTTGTAAGATTAATGCATCCAGAAGCGGTGATGAGATAGGTATCTTCTATTCGAATTCATCAAATGTGTTTATTGTATGCTCAAGGTTCAAATGCAATAGTCATACCTGATTCAAATGGAGTTTTTGCTCTTGGATGAATAACTGGAAGTTCATGGAGATCTCTTCCAATTCAATGCCCAATTGCATGATGGCAGATATATTCTGACTTATTGGGTGGGATGAGAGGTTGAGAGTGAAGATCTAAATGGATATCAATTGCTCGCATTGCTTTTTCAAATTCATCATAAATTTTTGCAATAATGACTCATGGTTTGACTTCTGAAAGAATCTTTTCTTTCAGACTAAATATTTCATTGTAAAGCACTACGAGTTCTTTTGGAGGAGATCATTTAATGTATGTTCTGGTCACATCTGCATAATATCCAAGATCAATATCTTTATATGAAAGGTCAATAATAATTGGTAAGTTTGCTTGGAGAGAATGATTATGCATAAAGTGTGGAAAGAATCAATATTTTCCACCAGCAATAATTGGAAAGGGACAAATAAGATTATTCTGAGCCATAAATAAATTGATGTGTTTCCTGAGAATATGGGAAGTTAGTTGTACTCCTTGATAATAAAGATATTTTCAACGAATTTCAGATTCTTTGAGAATTTGCTCAATGTGCAAAAAACATTGCTTGCTTAAAGACGCATTTCTTTTCATAATCTTGATTTCATTGGAATCTTTGATGACGTTAAAATATATAAAAAATGAATCTTTGATGCATATATCCATTCAACTTTTCTTAAACTTAGAATAGAGCCAGAGAGGAAATGTTGACGGGACGAAGATAGAACACTGAAAATTTCAAAGAAAATGCTCAATGCTTTGAAAGATGGGTTCGTTGTCTTGTATAAGTGAAGACAGCAAAAAAACATTGGAAATCTTGGAATGTTCTTTAAAATAAGCATATTCATAATTTGGTACATAAATAGATTCTCTCTCTCAATCGAATACAAATAATATATCACTTGGTACAGATATCCCAATTTTTTTGTATAGAAATGAGGAATCACATGGATTCGCATAGTGAACATAAAGTATAGTTTGTGTCATAATTATTCTTCAAAAAATATTCTTTTTGTCATACGGATGTACTGTGGGTCTTCCACCCAAAGAGGATAGAAATTTTCACGTGCATAAATTGGTTGGTTCTCTTTTCAAATTCACAAAAGGGTTCATTTTTCTATGAATTGAAAGTCCTGAATGTTTTTTTCGATCACTCAAAAATCTTCTTTTTTGAGTATATCATAGACAAGATGGATATGTGCCTGAGTGCTTTCGGTGGTTGTTTGTGAGTCGAGAATTCCGAAAAACTGCAAAATATTTCTCATAAGCTGTAAAGCAGTTTGGATAGATTTTTCTTCTTTATCATATCAGACTTCAAATCCGATACCCTTCACTGCTTTCTTGATTAGTGAGTTTTTTTCAACAAATACAGCATTTTGAATTCATATTTTTGATAGAATTGCTAGTTTCTCTCTTGAATAGATTGAAATTAATGCATACGGACCAGAAATTGGAAAACTAGTTGAATGAAAATCAAAAGTATAAGCTACGTCACTTAGAAATGGAGCTATACTTGAGGCAATGAGCGACTCGTATGAGTCTCATCATTGGTCTAAGAATGCGTTATTAAGATCTGTATGAATATATCTTTTGTTTTCATGTATAGCCTGTGGGTTTGCGAATATTATTCGAAAAGGAGCTAGCAAAGAACTATCTCATATTTCTTTCTTTAAAAGATTTATGGCTTTCAGCGGAGCCTGCTCATTACCATGGACTCATACAATAATATTAACTTTTGGCGGAAGTGCAAGTGGTCAAAAGATTTCAACTTGTAGGGGCATAAAATTGTTATCTATTAGGGGGGCTTGCATAGAATTTATATAGTTTATAAAATAATTGTGGATTGGAAAGATAAATGGAATGAGTAGATTGTTCTTTGATGCATGTGTCATATATTTTTTCTATCCATTTTTTCGGGAGGAGAGATACTGTCGAGTAGGGATGAGACATTTTTTTTATTTGTTCAAGTAAAAGCTGAAAATTGCATAAGAATGCTTCTTGAGAAAAGTGAGTCTGTGCTTTTTTTGAGGATTTTTGTGAAATCAATTGATAGTAATCTGGTTCTAAAATAAGTTTTGTCATGTATTGAATTACCCCCTCGTAGTCAAAGTTTACTCAGTAATGTTCTCCAAGATTTGATGAAAATGATCAATAGGGGAGGTTAATATCTTTTAATCATCACCAATGACTACTTACAAGTGGAGTTCATAAAATCATAGTTTCAATGGCAGAAATTCAGAAATCTTCCTCAAAGTTCCAAGTCATATTTATATTGATGTAGGAAGCTGTCAGAAGAGTAATGATGGATGTTCTAGGTATACGTGGAAGAAATATAACACCTTGTATACCATGGGCAGTTATGTAATTTTGAATTTCTTGTTCATAGGCTTGAAAATCTGCTTTCTCATTTCAGAACCCATACGTGGTCAATGAAGAACCACTTCAGACAATGACGAGACAAACTTTATCTTTAGGGAGACTTTTATAAATTTTTAGGATTCAGAGTATGTTTTTTTCATGATTAATTCTTCCATGATAGAGAACTATCTTTTTGTCATTTGGTATCTTGTATTGTTGGAAGAGTACTTCAATATCTGATTCACTTGTACATTGATTTCATAGAGTCGTAAAGTAGGGCAGTAAGAAAGAATGGAGGGAGTTTCAGTATACATAACGAAACTTTTTCAAAGCACCACGACTTGCAAATGTGATAACATCAAGGGGTCAAATGTAGTCTCGATTTCTATAAAGAGTAATTCATGCAGCATGATCCATCCAAGCATGTCACATAAAAATAGTTGGTTTTGAGTGATTTTTTTGGTAATGAATACATTTACTACAAGTGTTGAGGACAATATCAACGTTATTATAAAAATCATTCAAAAGAGAAGAATGTTGGTTGGCATCGTTCAGACAGTAGGTGAGAATCTCATAATTTCTCTCTAAAACAACAATAATGTCATTTACGAGATTTTCAAGACTCCAATAGAGTTCATTTTGATAAATTATTCCAATCTTCATGGGTGTTGTGGTCAGAATATATTCTAAGATATTTTTATAGTTGTGAAAGTCAAAGAAGAGCACAAAGAGAGTTGACGATTATGTAGAAGCACCTTGAAAAGTACCGTATTGTTTGAGTTCATCTTGTGAAAGTCAAATGTCTTCTAGTGTCAAAGAAAGTTTTTTGAGTATCGAATGAATAATCTCGTAGTCTATATCAAGATTGAGTATTTCAATTGCTTTTTGTTTTGTAGTTTCGTGATATTGGATTAACATAGATTCTTCACAATCATAGTGAGAATATCAAAAGTATTTTCTAGATAACACAACTTGCAGGAAATTGAGAATACAATTCGTTGAATATCGTGGATAGCTCATCTTGGGAACTTTCCATCCAAGCTCATTTTCTATGATTTTCATATATGCCTGAGTGTCTCTTTTTTCGTAAATCCAAGGTGAAGCAATCTCTATATTATATTGCTTGAGTAATTTCTCATTTTCTCAAATTTCTATTCAGATATTTTTAAGAAAAGGATAATTTTTCAACAGTGAATCAAAGGTATTTTGGGATAGATTCCGAAGAGGAAATCTGCTGGGTTCTTTGTCTGATTGTCCCTTATTCCGTCCAGTAATGAGATAGGGTATTTGATAGGCATAGGCAACTTCTATTGCTTTATGAATCATAATAGGGGCACAGAATCGACAAATACTTATAGGAATTTTTTCAAGGAGTATGGTTTTTAGTACTCGTGGGACAAATCATGGTTTATCAAACATCCAATCAATTTCAAGTTTCTCCACTGTATTACTTATGTTTTCAAGTGCTTCGGGGGATTCAAATCAGTTATCAAAAGTATAGGCAAGAATTCTAAGATTTGTATCTTTTTTTAATTTGTAAAGAGTCATAATAGAGTCTTTCCCTCAACTGACCAAAACTAGACAATCATAGTTTTTTCAGCCTTTTCTTTTGGAAATAGTTTCGTTGAATTTTCACTCTATTTTTTGGAAATTATTTTCCAAATGCTCTCGATGCTTTTCAAAATTTAGACAAAAAATACATTTTCCGCTTTCTGAAGCTATGTACTTTGAATTTATGTTTCTCACACATGAGGTGCACAATTTTACATTATGATTCATAAATACGCAATAAAAAGATAAAGGGACAAAAGATGAAGCTTTAATGAAAATTATCAATCATGGACTAATGGTCTAAAATATTCAATAGTTTTCTTGAGTCAATGTTCTAGATCTATTGTAGTCTCCCGTCAGAATAGATTTTTTGCGAGTTGGCTGTTTGCTTTTCTTTGTTTCGGGTCATCCGAAGGTAAAGGTTGAAAAATAATCTTGCTTTTTGATTCAGGAATAAGTTTAAGAATTGTTTTAGCAAGGTTTTTCATATTTATTTCTTCATCGGATCAAAGATTTATAGGTCAAGAGTTTCACTCAACATGATTCATCATAGCAATTATCCCCTCAATTAAATCATCAATATACTGAAAACTCCTCGTCTGGCTTCCATCACCGTATATAGTGATATCTTCTCATTTGAGTGCTTGTATAACAAAATTGCTGATTACTCTGCCATCATGAACAAGCATATTAGGTCAATATGTATTAAATATTCTGATGATGCGAACATCAACTCCATACTGTCTATGGTAGTCCATGAATAAGCTTTCAGCACATCTTTTTCATTCGTCATAGCATGACCTGAGTCCTATTGGATTGACATTCCCCCAATAAGATTCACTTTGAGGGTGAATCAATGGACATCCATAGACTTCGGAAGTTGAGGCTTGAAGAATGCGAGCATTCAATTTTAGTGCGAGATCTAGCATGTTAATACTTCACAGTACAGAAGTTTTTATGGTTTCAACTGGTTTTCTTTGATATGAGACTGGTGATGCAGGACAGGCTAAATTATATATTTGATGAAATTGTCATCAGAATGGGTTAATGATGTCGTGAAAAATAAATGTAAAATTAGGGTTACAAAAGAGATCTTTAATATTTTCTTTTCATCAAGAAAATAAATTATCGAGGCAAACGACCATATTTCATTGTTGAATAAGTTTTTTACACAAGTGGCTTCAAATAAAACCAGCTCATCAGGTTACCAATATTTTCTGCATGTGAATCGATAACAAAGTAAATCAAAGTGAGTATAGATGAGTGAATAAAAGAAAATTTGTTGGGAAATTAGGATGAGCGAATCAAGCTATAGATCAAAGTTTCTTCAAGTATGAATATTAGTATCTATTTAACAGTTTAGAGTATGTATAAGAAACATCATAATCATACTGACAATAAAAAAAAATCAAAGCATTTTATAATAAATTAGATAGCAAGTATAATACATATTGTGATTTTCTGTAAGATGATAAGTTGGGAGTGGATAAAGAGGATAGATAAGACAATGAGTATAGAGAAGTTTAAAAAAATCAAAAGTTATGGCAAGTATGAGCGAGCTATGACTGGAGCGGAGCGAAAGGAATAGCGAGCGAATACTTGCCATAACTTTTGGCGGAAAATTTGCTCATACAAAAAAGAAATATATGATTGTGCTAGTTTAAAACATAACCATATATTTCTTATGACCAATAATACCCATTATATTTTAAATTACAAATAAGATATGAAAGAATGTTCTATAATGACAAGAATAAAGATAATAAAGCCTATTCTTGAAAAAAAGATAACTCAAAAAAATTTGGCTAAATCTCTCCGAATATGAAAAAATACCATAAACAACAGTATGAAACTGTATTATATGAATGAGGCACATGAAATTCAATCTGGTTATCTCAATCTCGATCAAATATAATATCTGTTTTAAAAGTAAGGAAAAATTGTTCAAAGAACTCATATTGTCCGTAAAAATTATAACATTCTGGCTTTTCCTTTTGGCATTCCTCTCCGTAATCATCCTGAGTCATCCCCATAGATCTCTCTGATGAGAGGATTATCATTTTAAATATTTCTTACTTTCACTCTCACTCCAACATTTTGAAAATATGGGAATATTGATTTGATGAATGATGTATATTTGTTTGAAATTCAAGTTGAATATTTTCCATATTGAGAATTCTCAACTGATTTGAATAGATCATTTTCTATTATTACGAGGATATCCTTTACTCTCTCCCCTACTTCATTAAATTCTTGATTAAAATTCTTATTGATATTCAAAACCATGAACTTGATGAATAACTCTTTATTGAGGGTAAACTGTTCATGAAAAAGCTTTCACATTTTTGTACTGGAATGATGCTTGATTTTCTCTTCCATATATTCTTTAATAAATGCCGTGTAATATTCCTTTTTGGAAAAGTTTGAAAAGATAATTTTGTTTGTTGCAGAAGATTCTTTTATCTTTTCCAAAAATGGGAAACCTCAAGTGTTAGCATATTCTAACATGAGGTTTATAATGACTTGTTTATCTTGAGTTGAAATATTCATTTTTACTTGTTATGGGTTAATTGAAGCTCACTTAGGAAGAAATATCCCCTTGTAAACAGAAATCAGCAGTAATCAAAGTACATTCTTTCTTTCAGGTTCCTCAAGCATTCCTTTTCTAAAGTTCTCGATAACTGTCTTTGTATCAATCTTATGATTTGAAAGCTGATTTGATATGTCTTTTACTATTGCTAGTCATTCGTATGCACGTATAAACCCGTCGTCATTGATCATAGAGTCTGATTTATATACTTTTAAGATGGTATCAATTTCTTTATTGATAAGACTCCATTCTTCCCCATTCAAGAATAGTAATCTATTTTTTATTACCCTCTTATATTCTTCTAAATCTTTTTCTAAAGGATACTCATAGCGGTTAAACAAAAATATATCGTCTACTTTAGTGAGGGTTTCGGTCTGTGTTTTTCTAAAAGCGAATGGTAGCCCCATTCAGAGTTGATGCTTATTTCCTAATGGAGTATTAATTGGGAAGGTGTTTGGAAATGTGTCCATACAAATGATAATAAAGTGATAAATTGTAATACTAGAGGATTCCCTACTACAATTTCTAATATAAGAAATTTTTCACACTCTCTTTAGATGATATATATGCTATTATCTAAAAACAAGAAATATCACACTTAGGTGATATTTCTTGTTTGGTTCTGTTAATATTCTTTATCGAAAGAAAGGTTGAGAGTCACCTCCACTCCTAGAGTCCAATGCCTTTTTCTTTAATTCTTTCAACTGAGGATGCTTTTACTAGTGATTGAAATTGATTATCACACTTAGCATAGTCTTTTCTTGTATTTTCTCAAACGGTATAGTATGGGATTGATGCTATTGTTTCATTACCTGCTTGTAGCATTACTTCACTACCGTCATTGATGATTTTAAGCTTCCTCATTGAAAGAAAACTTTCTTCAATAGATGAGAGTTTTACATTGTTGTGAACTTTGTAAAAGATCTCCTTGAGGTTATCAACAACCTGTTGATTGTATTTTTGCATAATGTAACTGTTATGAAATAAAATATCATGCAAATACTAATATAAGAAATTATAAACTATGAGGTACAAAGAAGTTGTGGTTTATGAAAATGATACCCTTGGAAGAATACTATATCTTCTCAAAAATTATGGTCTACTAGGAGATGAAGATATTTATCTTCAATTCCTTCTATAATGATAGGGATTTTTCATTTTCTTTTTTGTATATCCGATACTAGTTTTTCTATTTTTATTAAAAAGGCTTCTTCTGAAATATGACTATTTATGAGCTGTAATGCAAATGACTTGTCAATTTTTATGAAATCAATATCACAAATCATATCTAGGAGCTCATTGTTATTGTTCTCATTAGGAAAATCATCTATCCCTACGAGGATTCACGAGGAGCGGAGATTGCTGATAATTTGATTTAACCTTTCGGTTTCTTCTTGATTGAATGCTCCATTTTCGGTTATTTCCAATGCTAATTTATCAAAATCTTTAAATTTATATTCTTTACAGAGAGTATGGATTCTTTGAAGAAATCATACCGATATGAATGTATGAGGTTCAATGTTGATATTATAGATAACATCTTCATGTCATTGATTATATGATTTTAGAAACATTTCAATTACCATAAAATCAAATTCAACCTTTTGAATATTAGACATCATTTGGATCTTATCATATACCCCTAAACTATTCTCTCTGCATAAGATCTCACTTACTGTATGAGATATTCATCATCTCGTTCTTTCATAGATCTTTTGATGAAAGAGTTGAATTCATCAAATATCAACAATGTCTTTTAATGCCTGCATGATTATTCTTTATTAAAAAGTATAGTTCGTAGTTTTTCAATCCCCTCTTTATTTTTCAAAGATATTTTTTTTGTTTCAATTATGTTTTTGATTTTTTTCTTATCTACATTCCATGCAACTGCAAGAATCTCTATTGTCTTGTTTTTCATATAAGAAATGTCGAAATATGCCTTAATATCAAAGGGGTTCTCGGCATTTAGTTTATTTTTATTAAAAAACATTTTTACTGTTTTTTCACTTTTCCCAACCATTGTGGCTAAGAGCATATAGCCTGCATTTTTCCTTATATTACTTTGGTTCATACGATGAATATATAAATTAAAATTCCCTAAACCAAATAAATAGTCAATCTAGGTGGTTATATAATATATATTTCCATTACAAAATCCCAAAAAATGATTTTTGGGATTTTGTTGTTTTGAGTCATGTGTATATCGATAATTTAATAGGACTTGTAGAATTTCTTATATTCCAAAGTGTTTATTACTTAATATCTAATTTATGTTTTTTTATTGACTTGACTTATGAACTAAGATTTTACTTCATCACGAAATGTTCCGAGGTGGACGGGGATACATTTATGAAAAAGCGAATAAAGAGAATCCAATTACATACTTCTCCTTTCGTACTTTATTGGATCATTTATCTCAAGATGAATTAAAGAAGGTGAATACCTCTCCTATTTGAGTCTACGAGTATATAGATTGAGAAAAACCACATCAATTAAGTTCGTTTGCACTCAGTTCTGCTCCCGTGAATAGAGCATTTGTTTTTTACAATGAAATATCGAATGTTGGCAATTTACGTCAGTTGTACAAACTGAGTAAAAAGGATGATTCTGATTTTGCACGAATGATTGCTTCTGATTACTATAGTTCCTGAGTTCAAGAAAAGAGAGAGATAATTGATAAGATAAAAGATTCATACAAATTGATAGTACCAAACAATTCAGATAATATTCTTCATGAATGAGTAGTAAATAATGTTCAATATAAGGTAATTATAGATGATTGGAATATTAATATCCAAGTAACTATTGATGAGGAAAATGAGTTGTTTTCTTCTTTAAAAGAAATGGAATGAAATAGGGAGATGTGATATACTGATAATCCAACCCTAACAAAAATGCAGGCAGTTTATCTTTCAGTTGCTAAGGAATTAATTGAGAATGCTAATGCTATGAAGTGAAAAATTAATAAGCGTAGACTTTTTTTTCTCAATTCATATACGCAAATCTTAAATATCCTTCAAGCTGATGAGAAATTTAAAAAAGGAAAACCTAAAACTTTTATTGATAACCTACAAGTGGAAATTGCGAAATTATCTGAAATGAGTATTGATGTCCCTGAGTCTCTCTTGGATGCAACGATATCAAGTCGTTTAGATCACCTCATGAATTATAATCCTACTTATAGTTCAGGAAAAACGGACTTAATGGATATTTCGGATCTAACACAAATAGAAAAGGTATTGTATCATAAATGTTATCATAATTTACCACATGATCTCGATGAATATGGAAGTAAAATGAAATTAGAAAAAAAGGTTACAGAAGGATTTAGAACATATTGAAAGATAACACATCAAACTCCTGAGATGGATGTTAGTAATATCCAAACGATTGTAACTAAATTATGAAATCTTAAAACTGATTCAAAGAATGTAGTAAACGCTATCCAAAGAGAGTACACATTCTCACCCAAGTTAAAGGTAGGAACAATTACTGTGGATAAGCATGAATGAACTCACTTTGAAAATCAAGTTGATAGATCTAAAAGATATGCAGAGAGTCTCTATAAGCTTACCAATATAAGAACACTTCACAAACAAATTATGGAGTGGGAGATTGATTACAATAATGTGTGAGATTTTAAAGAATTGGTTGGGAAATACAAAATGTTAGCTGAAGATATTGCCTCAAATTATTCATGAGAGGGTGGGCTTATAGTAACTAAGGATGTAATCACTGCTATTCTTACTTATGTTTCTACAACTCCATGACTCACTGAAGATGAGGAAAGAGAATTTAGATCTAGACTATATTCTAATACTCGTAATCTTTTAAATACTATTTTAGAGAAAAAAGATAATACATCTTCTGAATTGAATAAAATTATAGGCACTCTTGAGTCTTCGTGTAATTTGTGATTTGGGTCATTATTTCAGGTGTGAGAAGCATGTAGTGTAGCTCTATCAAAATTAGATGAACTTTGAATTGATGTGCAAAATACAAATTACTCAATTTGAAATGTTGAATGAAGAGGAGCATACTTCACTCCAGATGCCTTTAGTAATTTTCTCAAACCATTCTTAGAGGATGTTCAATTTGTCTGACAAGTGAGTGTACTTGACCCTAGTTGTTGAAAAGGAACTCTATTGTCGTATGTTAATGGTGAAAATGTAAAGAAGGTTTGAAATGATGTAAATACCCTATCCTTAGAGATATTAAAATACACTCAAGGACTCAATTATGAAAAATTACTTTCAACTGAAAATATTGAAGAGATGAAATACTATGTCTCTAATTCTTCATTGATTAGTACACTATGAAGCTCTGAGAATTATCTTGATTCATGAGTAAGCTTTGATGTTCTCCTTTCTAATCCTCCGTATATCAATCAATCTATTGATAGAAAGACAATCAACGTATTAAAAGAAAATTGATTGAAGAATTTCGTAAATGGAAAGGTGAATATGTCTGAGTTGACCTATAGAGCACTTTCACAAAATTTGAAATTATGAGGTCTTGGGATGAATATACTCTCAGCAAGAGGGTTATCGAAAACTGAGTTAAAATCCAAATTCAGCGATTGAACCTACTTGGTTCCTTTATATAGAATTTGAGTGAATGGGGATCCGTTTAAAGCCGAAGGAGTTGAATTGGCACCAATTGATATTTCATGAGATGATGTCTACACATACAGAAATTGAGAATTGGTAAAATGAAGTTGAAAAGCTGAATTTTTTGTAACCATCTATACACGTTTAGAAAAATCTCAACAAGATGTTTTTGAAAACTCATGTCCAACTATTTTGGTGAATAATAAGGATATCTCCAATATCTGAGTTTTTTTGAAACATGAAGTTTTTGAAAAATTAAACACACTCGGAATCTTCTCAAACATTAAAAATTATAATCATGCGAGGAATTACTATACACTCAATGCAATTCAGGACTTTGAGAAGCAGAAATGAAAAGAATTATGAGCACTGAAGGATATTTTAGAAAAAGAGTCGATCATAAATGAAGATGTGGAGAGATTTCTATGAAGCTATGGATCACTCCAAGAATATATGATTTACAAATCAAATATTGATAAATCTATTGGAAAATTAAAGTTCCATAAACCTATCAAAGAAAATACTCAAATCATTAATGAATCTCTTAATCTATTAGACAGAATTCATGTTAAATATACTCCTTATACCATGGAGGCAATGAAGACTATCATAAATGAGGCATCTTTAAAAATCGTCTTAGAAAGAGAGTTTGGATTGATTGATAATTCATATTCTTTTAGACCATGAGTTGATTCTAAAGTGATAAATCGATGAGGGAAATTCTATTTTGAGGATTATGATATTAGTAAGTTATTAACACATCCTTTCCCTTTTTCTCTTCAATTGTTAGATTTAAGAACATATAAATTTGTATTAGGAAAATATTTACTCAATGTTGGTGATGGGCAACTTCTGAACGATAAACTCAGTACTATTAAGAATATTGTGGATTACTATTCCCATATTGAGGATAAATCACCTCTTTTTACAGTAAAAGGCATCGGTGGTATTTGATGAAGTAGTAATATTGAGAAAGTTATTGATAAACTTATAGAGGATAAAAATAGAATTTGTAGTTTAAAAACTTCAACGATTGATGAGTACTTAGTGGGATATTTATCTTTTGGTATAAATGTTGAAAGATTAAAAGAGTTGGTTGTTTATCTTAATAATAATCCGAAGTCATTTGAATTATTGGGAAAAGATGAAGGTTTTCTCAATAAGCTTGCTTCTGGCAATATCATCACTTTTCCTAAATGATGTATATTGAAACTTAAAGATGATTCTTTTTGAACAAATGTTTCTAAATCTACTCAAGGTTTGTACAATTATATTCAGAAATATGCTCAGGATAAGGGGGTAATTGCATTCGATTCTGTTTTGTTTGATTGAAAAACACCAAGAAAATACAGAAACAATTATGAATTATTGAATGCTTTATCAAACGTGCTGATTCATGAATATAACCAATGAAATGATTATTTCTCGATGGTAATTCCATTTGCAAAACATTCAAGCCAATCCTTAAAAGAATTCTCTAAGATAGTAAACTATTCAAAGTTTAATGAAATTCAAAGAATTGATGGGTATTTTGACTCAATAGCCCATATTGAAAAAGATTTTAAAAACCTTGAATATTTGGTAAACAGAACTCAATCTAAATTACGTAAAAAAGTGAATTTTACAGAGTTTACTGATCTGCTTTCTGAGAAACACAAGGATTCTTACGCTCTTCATAGCGAAAGCGTTGTTCAATGGGCACGTGATTTCCTTATAGAAAATCATACCATTTCTCAAGAAAGTAAAGATCAAATTAGGGAAATGTATGATAAATTGAAATACAATATTACTACGATTAAAATTCCTGAGGTGAGAAATCTTTATATCAGGAATATTGATTCAATAAGGAAGAACATAGAAACTCTTTTAAATATGGAAGTGAAGCTTGTTAATTCAGAATTGATGCTGAGTAATTTGAGAGATTTGCCACCACTAACTTCATCATATTTAAAATCACCACAAACACTGATAAAACTTCATGATTTTCTAGAAGCATCTATTGTTAAAAATAAGGAGGATCTTGTATTGAATGAATTAGTGGATATTAAAAACTTAATAAAAAGTAATATTGCAACGGGAACTAAGGTGGAGAATGTAAAGTTGGAATCTTTTGATAGAAGTTACTTTTCTGACTCGGTTTATCAATCTCAAGAGAAGAAAAAAGGGATGGATAAACAAATCAGAACAGAATCAAAAGCACTTTTTGAAAAAAGGATTTTGAAAGAAATGGAAGATTTAAATTGAGAGAGCGACAATGGAATGCTTTTGAATATTTATAATGAATCCGTTGTAAGTTTTATTCAAAAAGAGTTTTCCTCAAGAATTGTATTTATTGATAATACAATAAATCACTTTCTTTCATTGGAATCAAAACTTGATGATTTAAAGAATATTTGAGTAAATGACTCTATAACCTTAGATGAATTATATGACACTCTAAACTATGCAAAGTTTATGACTGCTAATTTAGATGGAGCAGATAAGATTATCGCTTTGGGTTTTATTGCAAAGAATGGGGATGAAAGAGATTGAATGAAGGAATTTATTCTCAACACAGATCTTCCATTTAATTCAATGATTGATTATGATAGAATTGATGCTCTTTTCAAGCAAAGACATGATGATTATGAGAGATATGGTAAGAATATGGCAGATTCGATTACAGCGTCCCTTTGAGTGAGAAGTAATTATACGAAACTCTACACATCTGTATTGCTCGATATTGAGACAGAAATACTTAATAAAAAGGATTACAGTGTTTTTAAAGAGGATTATATGGAATTCTCAAAATATATTGACTCTATTTCTCCTTATGAAGAAGAAATTAAACTATCAACGAAACTTGCAAGTGTTTTGGAGAAAAGAAGCTTATTGAATAAGAAGAATGTCTTATTTCAGGACTTACTCGAAATAGATAATGTAGAGGAATATATATCCAACAACGGCTTAGACGACTTAGATGAGGAGGAGAAGATTGCAATTATTCTTTGAGACAAAGATTTTATAAAAAGCCTAAAAGAAGAACAAAATCTTCTTATAAGACAAGTAAATCAAGCAATCACCGAACTAGATGTTGAAAATCTTGAGAATAAAGAAAAAATGAAACCTACTTTGATGCAAATGAAGGCTTTATATCACTTTAAAAAGTGACTTGAGGGAAATAAGGATTTGTATAAAATGCTCAATCAGAGTGAGGTTGGTACAGGTAAAACATTTACTATGCCTTTCTATAACAAAATTCTCGATGATTTTTACAAAAACGATTCAATAAAGATCTTCTTTACAGAGGCAAATCTTGTTGCGAATACAACCAAATCACTCATTGAGAACGGAATTCATCCAAGTGATATTCATGAAGGAAAACTTTCGGATATCAAAGATGTAGATTCAATTACACAATTCATAAAGAAAGGGGGTAAAAATGTGATACTATCAAGTGCTACTCTCCAATCATTTGATCCTAAGAATATTGATGTATTATCTAAATATTTAAAGAAAGGTGATAAGAATGTTTATGTGTATTGTGATGAAGCTACATTTTTAAAGAATACAGAATCACAAGCCTACGAATGATTTCTATATTTCCAAGGAAAAATGAAAAAGTCCAATAAACTTAAATTAGTAAATTACCTTACTGCAACACCAGTAAATAATGATAATGGAGATTTTCTTTATCTATTCAATCTTATGAATAAGAAAGATGTATTGAAAATGGTGAAAGAGCTATCAAATAGTAGAGATGATTATAAGGATCTATACAAGGTTATATCAATATTGCCAAATCTGAGATTGGGGAATAAAGAATCTCGGTACAATGATAGTAATAAAACATACACGTACTACTTTGTCCCAAATATTGTCTCACTTCTAGAATTCATAAGAACAGGACATGTTCACGTAAATTTACTTACACAAATCAAAGACCCTTATATTAAAGATAAATATCTGGCTCTCAGAGAGTATTACGTCAATATGTGAATTAGTATTCCGAAAATCACAGAAGATGAGTTTAGGGATCCTCGTTATATACCGAAAGACAGTCTTGCTTTTAACTCTAGAGATACTGATCTTTCTAATACTCTCATTGATTTGTATAAACACTTGAATATTATCAATTTCGATAGAAATCTAAATTCTCTTGGTTTTGATGGAACAAAATCTCAGTTATTAAAAACATATTATTCACTCAATCCGTCTTTATTAGAATCATATCTAATTGAGGTTTTCATAAAGGAATTGAATGCGGTTCAAAACTTTAAAAAGTTTTCTGAAAATTTATGAAAGGTAATCGACATCGGGAATACAGACTTAGATACATTATTCAAAACAGAGTCCGCAAACATTATGAGTAATCTCATTCTCGCTGTGTCTGAACAATGTTGATTAAGTATCACAAAAGATGAATATTCAATCAAGTTTAAAGTAAAAAAGGGATTTTCCGAGACAACAGAATCAAGATCGTTTCCAAAGTTCACACTTAATAAGGATCTATTAATCAATACTTTAAATGCGGATGATTGAGATGGATATTTATACAACAATAAATTTCTTGATGCAGTTTTTCAATCAATTGATGTAATCAGCTACTCAAATTTTAAAACCTCTTTGAATAATCTTAAAGCACTTAAAGAGAAATGAGTAAGAGAAAGTATCTTAAAAAAAGAAGAAAATATCGCACGTAAATATCTTGATAATATCTCATCTATCATTTCTAATTTTATGGGAGTAAAAATTAGTTTTAAGACTGATAAAGAAGATGTTGTTAGATATTTTAGTGACTTTATTGAGATGTGTTCAAAAGGAACTGATAGTGTTCAAACAGTCGAGGGAACATATAAAGATGATCCTGCTTCTTTCCTTGGTAAGGTTCATATTTCAAAAGAATCGCCTGATTATAAGAAGTTTTCAAAAATTCTTGAATCACTCTCAAAGAATGAAGAATTTTCTGGTTTTTCCGAGAGAAGATATCTTATTCAACTCTTAGAGGATTTTAATTCACCGTTAGTGTCTCTATTCGTAGATAAATCCCTTAAAGGAATTGTAAATGATGCCAAAGAATATTGATGCCAAATCACTCTTAGTGATGAGGAATCACAAGAAATCAAAGACTACATCCTTTCAAAGTGAAATACTCTTAGTGGTACTTTAATAAATATTGCACAAAAGAATTCTAAGGATGAGATTAATTCTCTTATCTTAGTAAACTTTGTAAATACCGTTCATAATCTTGAAAAAGAGATCAGAAAGCTAAATTCCAAGATTTCATTCATTACCTCTAAAGATTGTTCAACAAGTAAGGAGAAATTAAAAATAGTTTCTGATTTTGATAAACTTGAAGATTTTGGGAAGGTCTTAGTATCAACAACGAAATCTATCGAGAAAGGTGTGTCTATCTTTAACTCTTTGAAGTGATATACTACCGTTTGAGATGAAAATGCTTGAGCTCTTACTCAAAGATTAGGGAGATTTAGAACACTGATGAAATCTCAGTTATCGAAACTAGAGGATGTAAAAACTGCTATTGAGAAAGGAAATCTTGATTTTAAATGAGAAAATGAAAAAATCCTCAGAAATATCAATGCCTTGCTTACTAACTCCAAGGAATTCTTCATAATCGGAAATAAACTATCCGAAGGATTACTTCAAAGATCAGAGGCGAAAAATATACTTCTTCAAAAGGTAAATGCTACTTCCCTATTCAAATGACTCACCGATTTTAATGATAATTATTTCGGTGTCAATCATTGAAGCTTTAATGTGTCATGAGTTTTAAACTCAATTGAAGGTATTATTAAAAATGAAAAAGATTGATTTTTTGAAAGGATAAAAACTTTCGGTTGTGAAATACCATGATGAATATTGTCTAGTGAAATTAAACGTAATATTGAAACGAACATAAGACGTAATATTGATAATATGGCGTTGATTGAAAATATAAAATCAGATTATCCGCCACCTGAAAAAGTTTCTTGATTCAGTCTCTAATGAAAAAAAGAAGAGCTCTTGTCAAAAGTAGCTCTTCTTTTTTTTGCAAAATGTTTGGAAAAATACTATGAAATATATAGTATGTTAGTAGATTATATTTCTAAAATATTCCTATGATTGATTTTATTTCGTTTCTCAATAAATTGAACTGGATTGACCAAACTACTTTCCAGATCAATGAAATCAGGCTGTATAATCTATACATGTCATTGGTTTTCTATATGTTGTTTGTATTGTTGGTGTTATATGTATGACTTATAATCTACATCCGTCACAAGGTAAGTATCCAACGTTTTTTCGGATACAAAAGAATCTAATATCTAATATAAAAATATGAAAAACAAAGAATATGAGGTTGTTGGAAATACCTCTCTTATGAAAGATACACGTAGTGATGATTTCAGAACGTTTCTCGAAAAAAACGCAGATGGCGATTGATGACTTATATGCAAGCTCGTTTTAGTTTATATGGACTCAAAACATAATTTTCTTTGAGTGTTACTTTTTGAGATGGTAGTCGCTTGAAATTTGTTTCTCACTGAAAGTTTTCTTGTTGTGCTTGTGTGTTTATTTATGATGATAATCTATGGAGTCGCTTGAATCACTTATTTCAAGAGATATGTATATTTCAAAAAACATCTTAAAGCTATTTGGGAGATTAATTCTGAGAATCTGATATTGATGTACAGAAATATAGACTCAGAAAATGTAAAGAAAATGGTTCAAATCATTTCATCGGCAAATAATATTTATTTATCTTAATTTTTTACTATGGATCTTAATAAAGTACAATTAATTGGGAATGTTACCCAAAATATAGAACTCAAGCAAACCCCTACTGGGCAAAGTGTGGCATCTTTTTCAGTAGCGACCAATAGAAGTTGGTTAGATAATGCAGGAATAAAGCAGGAAATTGCTGAATTTCACAACATTGTTTTGTGGTGAAAACTTGCCGAGATAGCACACAACTATCTTTCTAAAGGAAAGAAAGCTTACATAGAAGGTAGACTCCAAACAAAAAGTCGGGAAGCTCAAGACGGAACAAAAAGGTACAAAACAGAGATTGTCGGGGAGAATCTTATTCTTCTTTGAGGTAAAAGTGATTGAATTCCAGATGATGCAGGAACTTCTCAAAAAAGTCCCGTAACACAAAAATATCGTAAACCGAAGGAGGATGAGATAAGTATTGATGATATTCCATTTTAGTATTTTTCGTGAAATACATAATTGTTTTTCAATAAAGAGATATATATCATATAACTATCTCTTTATTTTTTTATGTATTGGTATGGATCTTACTTGATTGGCAAATATTTACAAATGAATGCTTATTTTTAGGGAAGAAAATAGTAAAAGTGCTCTTGTGAGTTATATCTTTAGAATAAATCCTCATCAGAATTATCAAATGCTCTCCTCTCACGATATTATGGAAGAGGCAAATGAGATAGATCAGTTCTTGAAAGCAAATGATAGATATACAGTAGAAATAATAAAATCCAAGAGAAGAATGTGCGATTATGATTATATCGACAAATATAAGGAACTTTTGAAAGAATCGAGCCAAAAAGGATTATCAAAAGTATCTCGATACATCATGTATGGAAATGCAAAGTTGATCCAGTCAAAAGCTCCCAAGAGCTACAGACATGATTATTTTATTAAAATCACAACAGATATTACAAAACTGCAGGATGATGAAGAGATTATAAAAAAAAGGCAACTGGTAACAAATCTTCTCACCCATTTCCCCTATATTCAAGAAGCATTAAGTACGATTGAGGTTATTCAACTTATTCTCATTCAAAATAGGTATTTCTCAAACGAACTGATAGCCCTAACAAAGGAGGTGTTAATTAAAGAAGGAATTATTTTGTAAAAAATTGCTAATGAAAAAAATATTTGGTTTATTCTTTATGATATTTGTTATTCTTCTTTTTGTGCTTTGAGTGAATTATCTATTTAATTCTACACAAAAGAAAGTCTCATATATTTGAGATTATTCAAATGCAATTATTTCATGAGATGAGGATATAACAGATTTTTGAGTGTTTCATTTAAAAATCTGATGAGAGGAAATAAAATGAACCTCTATTTCGTATTTTTCACAAAAACTCAATGAAGTGGTTGATGAAAATCTCAAAATGCCTATTGAGATCAAGGTGGTTGATGAAAAATGAGTTATATTAAAAGTGCACAGTAATTATACGTACAAAGATTTTTCGTATTCACTAGATATTGCTAAAATATTAGAACGTATTAAGTATTCAATTTTGGATGAAAAAAAAGATTTATCACTAAATATCAAGGATTATATCTATGTTGATAATAAAAGGCTCAATGAATTAGTTTGAAAAATAAAAAATGAATATGATGAAAGAAGTATCGGTAATCTTTATCAAGATGAAAATTGAGGAGTAAAAGTGAATAATAATAAAATTTACCTTACTAAGGTAATTGATACAAGAGCGAATATTGAGAATGTTTGAAACAAGCTTGTATTACAGTGAAGTCAAATTGTACTGGTTTTGGAAAGAAAAGAAAATGATCTGTATAAAAACGCACAAGAAATAAATAAAAATGCTGATATGTTGAGGAATTATTCTCTCACGATAACTTCTGATCAGCTTCTATGAATGAAGACAAGTTATGTGTTAACTCAGTTAAAAAAGATACAATCAAAGTATGTTGAGGCTACTTTCAGTGAATGAAAACTTTCATTAAATTTTAAGAAAGGATTCTTATCTGATTATATTTGATTTGATGAGAAAACTGGGGAGTTATTCTTTAGAGATACAGCATTTTTTGAAAGATATGCCTTCTTAAAAAGTTTTGTATTATCAGATGATTCCAATTCTATAGTGGATATGCCCTCACTATATGATGTTACTGTTTCATGATTAGATGAAAACTATCCAAAGTATAGTGATTTTAAAATTCTAACATCAGATATATCACTTCATTTTGATCCAACCGCATTTTCAAAAGGATTAAAGGTTGTTTTTCAAAAACCTGCAATTATTGAAGAGCATCTATTTTCAAATATTCTTATTGTGCAAAAGGATTCATGACAGAAAGAATTATCACTTAATGTCTTAGATAAAGAGGTTTATGTAAAAAATCAAGACTCAATGAGCTTCAAGCCGTGAATGTATAATTCACTCTCATATTTGGGGCAAAAGGATGTAGATTTTTGAAAATACCCGTTTATGGTAACGAATATCTCAAGCAGTACTGATTGCTCAGTTAATTCACATATATTGAGTTGCTGAGATCAAAAAATTGGAAACCTAGAGTACACAGATTGAAAAATAGTGATTAAAGATGTTTCCAATCTCTTTTGGGTTTATCAAGAAGACGACAGTAGTATTACGAAATTGAACGGTAGCTTTGTTTTAAATTCAGACACAGTTTCGCTCACCAACGGAGATGTATTTTATAATTTCACACTTAACAATCAGCTTAGTAAGATTATTTATAATCACAAATTGAGTCTCCCAAAAATTCTTACATCTAGAACGAATATAGGTGTTAAGTCTAACAAATTAACTATAAATCTTGTAAGTGAGGCAAATCAATACCTTATCATTAAAGATTTTGGAAATGAATACTATTTTTACTTAGTTGAACTTAAAATCAATGAAATATAGATCGGTAATTATTGGGATATCTCTTGTTGTTTTATTTATTTGATTGATTTGATTAGTGTTTTGTAAGTTTTACGGCAACCTCATGTTGCTCTCAAGCAAAACTGCTATAAATTTAAGTAATACAACAATCGAAAGTGCAAAGGTTATCTCTGATTTTAAAATTCTTTGAAAGTATAATTTCGGAAATTATATCGGAAGATCTTCTATAGATCTTGTAAATACAAGGAATGAGTTATATGCAAGTATAGTTCCAGACATTTTTCAATCAAAAGCAGAGTATTCACTGTATGATAACGAGATAAAATCGCTTTTATTTATAGAAGATAAGAGTTTTGTTTTTCGTGATCTCACTATCTCAATTCGTTGAATATTGGGGGCTTTATTTAATTCTTTTGGGTCTTGAAGAGATATTGCTTGAGCTTCTGGAATAACCCAACAACTCGTGAAAAATTTACTATTGGAGGATAATTCACGTGAGATAACCAGAAAAGTGAAGGAATTGATAATCAGTTATTATATCCAGTATAATTATTCAAAGATCAGTATTGTAAATGAGTACATTAATAGAATGTCTTATGGGAAAAACGTTTTTTGAATTCAAAGAGCATGAGAAATCTATCTTTGAAAGAAATTTGGAGAAAAATTATCTTTGGAAGAGAGTTTCTTTCTTAATGCTATGCTTAAAAACCTAGTTATTATCTTCAAAATCAATTGGATTTAAAGGAACGTGCGAAATATTACATAGTTCAATACTATAAGGATTTTGGCGGAACTCTTGGGCAAATTAATCGTTCAAAACAAATTATTGATACACTAATTTTGAGCTATTCAGTAAAGAATCAGAGGTATGGTTCAAATGATTATTTGATTGATTATTTTGCAAAACAAAAACTTCATTGAAGTGAGATAAAGATAAATTATGATATAGATATCCAAACTGAGGTATCAATATCATCAAAAATACAATCTCTCAATGAAAATTTATGCAAGAAGTATCAAATTTGTGATATTGCAATTGTCGTCTTTGGAAAAGATGATAAGATAAAATACTTGTATTGATGAGACTATAAAAAATCTCAGGTTGATTCTGTAACTGCAAAACTTGAGGTTTGAAGTACTCTCAAACCCTTTATTTATATGAGATATTTTGATTTGTATTGAGTAAAAGATTTTGTTCCAAATTCAAAGATTTGTATTGGTTCGTATTGTCCAAACAATCGGAATTTCTCGTTTTCTTCAAAGGTTTCCTTCAATACCGCACTTAATCACTCATATAATATTCCCGTTTTCCATATTGTTCGAGATAATTTATGATTGCGAAATGTATAGGAGCCTCTGCAAAATTAGTGACAAGAAATTAACAAGAAAGTAGAAGAAAAGTGGAAATATTAAGGAAAAAGAGTAAAATATAATCAAATATTTTACTTATTAAAAAAGCAGTATGACACCGATTAAAGATCAACTTACATTTTTGAACTATTTTCAAAATGAATTATGAGTAACGAGAACAGAGAAATTTTTATCCAAACTTAATCAAGTGGTACCATGGAAAGAGATAACAAGAAAAATAAAACTCAATAGAGAAAGATGAGAATGATGAGTATGAAGACCAAAAACAGAGGTAGCGAGGTTAGTCAAGATACTGTTTTTACAATGATTGTATTGATTGTCAGATCCAGAAGTGGAAGATCAAATACGAGACAGAAATAGTTTTCAGAAATTTTTATGAATATGAGATGCAAAAGATATACCAGACGAGACGACAATATGTAGATTCAGAAATGAACTTACCGAGAATGAAAATCAAGAAAGTATATTTACGATAACACAATGTATGTTATCACAGATGTGATACAATGTAGAAAAAGGCTTTATACAAGACGGAACAATCATAGAGGCACCAAAATGAAAGAAGAATAATAAATGAGAGAATACACGAGATAAAGAAGCAAGTTTCACAGAAAAAAACGGAAGAAGCTACCATGGTTACAAAGGTCATATTCAGACATCAGAAAAAGGAGGTTTTATAATGAATACTACATACACAACGGCAAAGGTACATGATTCACAAGCAACAGATGCTTTGATGACATGAGATGAATGATGAGAGGCATATTGAGATAGTGCTTACATAGGAAAAAATAGAAAGGACTTTTTAGAAGCAAATGATATTCAATCAGAATTTAATGAAAGATGAGTAAGATGAAATCCATTGACTCCATTACAAAAAGAACAAAACAGGATAAAATCAATGACAAGGGCAAAGATAGAACATCCTTTTGCAGTAATTAGATTCTGTTAAATAAGTGAAAAAGTTAAAATACAGTGAAACTTTATATAAAAAAGAATAAATTATATAAAGTTTATACTATTTTCTAACATATACTGGGTATTAATACCCATATTTTACCAATATTCTTATATTTTCACTTACCACAGCCCATCAAATCGAATTTTTGACACTACTATCCCCCCTGACTCTCAACTTTGCTAGTCAGTATCTTCTCTTCATAGTGCTGATCTTTCATTCTCATCCTGCCCTAAATCTCTGATTTTTCTTAAATAAAGCTTTCTTCTCCGCTTCTATCTCCTCTTGATTCTTCTTTCATCTTTTAGGAATATGGAGTTTTCTATTTTTTTCTTCTTCCAATGCCTTTTTCTCCGTCTGATTATAATATCATCTATCCCTTGCATGATTTTTTACTTTCTTTCATAAAGCTTTTTCTACTCACTCTATTTCTTGTCTCAATATCGTTGCATCATTGGGGTTTCAATCAAGAATTTTGTAATATCATATTACTCAATTTTCAGCTTCTACCAATGATAATTTACGTCAGATCTCTATTGTTTTTCATTCTTTTCATTTTTTTATGATAGTCGCTTCATCTGAAAAGTAGCTTATTATTTTTTCTCACATCTCTACTGCTTTTCATTCTATCACTCGCTTTCTCGTCTGTTCTATTACTTTTTTTACTTGCTCTATTCTTTTCTCAATATTTCTTATCTCTTGGTTAATTTTTTCTTTTACCTTATGTTTTTCTCTTTTGATTTTAGAAACTGTTTTCTCTCACTTTTTTACTGTATCCTCTAGTACTTTCAACACTTTCTCATACGATTTTTTTACCAATTCTTTTCACTCCTCATTTCTTCTCTTTGAATATTTCTTTATTTCAAAATACCCTGTTCTTAACTTTCTTACCCCATTTTTTATACCTTTTTCGATATAGTTTTTTCATTTTCACAAAAGTGCATCTATCTTTCCAATCCCTCTTATCAACAACTCTTTTCATTTTTTTAATAATGTTGAATCGGTTGGGTATGCTACATTCTCCTCTACTACGGTTGTATCTCATCTGCTCTTATTTCAACGAATTATTTTCTTCTTTTTAAGTTCTTTTAAGATAATTTGTTCATTAATTTTTTGCATGAATTCCTCTCAAAATTCATCATGCCAACCTTTGATTATTGCATAACTTGGAACTTTTTGTTTGGTATCTGATATTCATAAAAACAATCGATATGCGAGATTTTGTTTGAGATTTACCTCTGTCTCCCTATACGTCATATCATAATTCGTTTTTAGGTAGAGTACTTTAAACCTCAGAAGAAGTCAATATCACTTCGCTCATTCTATGAGTCTTGCGTCTCAGCCATTTTGTTTCATCTTTGCTTCCATCAAACTTTCAATTTGACTTCCGTGGGACTCTAACAGTTGAAATACTTTGTACAAAGCCTCATCATAATCTTTCAAATGAAGATTTCCTGACGAAAATAATGAAATTTCATATACTCATGGACAAAATTTACTCACTCACATATTTTGATAATTAAAATATCTAAATTTCTCCCTTATTATAGCCAAAATCTAATGAATTACAAATATTTTTTATCTTTTTTCTATAACAAAATTATCAATTTTAAGCCATCTTTTGACCCTATTATTTAACAGAATCTAATTTATCTAAATAAAGCATGTGTTCCTCAGATACATTAGGATCATTATACATATTTCTAAAATTAAAAAATAAAATTATTGACTTTATACTAATTATTGTTTTAAAATCAACTTTTTCTAAAAATCATTTTTCCTTATTCCTTTTTTCTCCCCCCAAAATTGCCCGAGTAGGGCAAAAAAAGTTTTTGGTTTCGATGATTTCAGTATTCAAGATGATATTGTCTAAAACAAAAAGTAGATGTCGCCTAATGGTCTGCGGCTATGCGAAGTATTTTGAGACAAAATTTGGAAAATTTTGGAGCAAAA
>Ga0066602_10000721_pt1 | contig 25393 bp, 24 predicted proteins | sample Higcelweek5metaG_FD_59481 | JGI IMG/M metagenome (GOLD analysis project Ga0066602, IMG submission 59481) | Freshwater pond sediment microbial communities from the University of Edinburgh, under environmental carbon perturbations - High... | ecosystem: Environmental > Aquatic > Freshwater > Pond...
TTAATATTTTTTCTATATTTAAACTTCGGCCAAGCCAAGAAAATTAAAACGGCAATTCTGAGCTCGCTTACAACTTTTGGAATTTGGTTTCTCCTAAACATGTTTTATCTCCTCCCTCTTTCCTACGGGTTTGCTTATACCATGAGTCAAAGTATCGGTTCGTCTGTTCAAATATATAGGGATTCCGACTCACTATTTATTCTTAACTCTTCGCGGATCTCAGACAGTATCCGTCTAATGGGTTACTGGGCACTCGGTAGTTACTCAAAAGGAACCCCCTACTATCATTGGTACCAACCATATCTCTCCAATCCATTATTGATTTTTAGTTTTCTTATACCAGTAGTCTCCTTTTTGGCTTTATTTGGAAAAAAATACCGCTCTTATATTTTATTTTTTGGTTTGACACTAACAGTATTCATTTTTTTCCTGAAAGGTAGTTATAACCCCTTAGGTAATCTTAATCATTTTATCTTTTCACACTTCAATCTGACCACAATTTTTAGATCAGGATATCAAAGGTTTATTGGTTATATTGCTCTTTCAATGCTCGTTTTATTTACTCTTGGTCTCGATATGATTTTCAATATTAAAATAAAACAATCCCGTAAATGAAAAAGATAATTATCGAGTTATTACGTTTCCTCTACCGCCTTAAGGAGTACACAAAGATATATACTAGATATTTATTTTGGAAACAGTTTTTTAAACATCTCGGAAAAGATGTCGTCTTTATGGACAATGTTCAGATAGTTTGTCCTTGGAATATTGAGATAGGTAACCACTTTTATATTAATAACAACTGCACCCTTCTTGGATTTGGTTCAATAAAGATAGGAAATTACGTTATGCTTGGTCAGTACTGTGAAATACTGGCAGGCGAACACGACCATGCGGACTTAAAACCTATGATGTTGCAGAAAACGATACAGGGAAAGATTATTATTGAAGATGATGTCTGGATAGGTACACATGCAGTCATTCTTCCAAATGTAACCATCGGCAGGGGCTCAATAGTTGCCTCCGGAGCAGTAGTTACGAAAGATGTTCCTCCATATACGATTGTTGGAGGAATCCCCGCCAAACCGATTAAAAAACGTTTTTCTTCCCAAAAAATCAAAAAAGCGCGCGAGCTCTACTTAAGATCTTATGATTCGAAATAAATATTCTCTTATCATTTTCATTATCTTTTTAATCTATCTTGTTTTTACCTTTCCTTTTTGGACAGGCGAACTGTTCCGTAATGTTGGAGATTTTGCCAATCGTCAGGTTAATATCCCTCAGGAATACTATCAGTTATCAAATTCTTTAAACGAGAACAAACTTGACTCTGTTGTTTTTCCTGTTCCCATAAACAAAATCGGTATGGGTTCATTTTGGTGGAATGACGGCAAGGATGGATATGCTTCGATATATCCATCCATTTATATGTTGTCCAGTAAGCGGACTTTCTATATTGATTATGATTCGGTCAATGACTACAACCTCTCAAAATTAGTTACCGACAAGAAATATCTCAAATTTCTCGGATTCCAAAACATTAGTACAATAATTTTTCATAACGATATTAACTGGGGAACGGTAACTGATAGTCCATACTGGTACCCTGACGATAGAGATACCTTTAATCATCTGCAGGAAAAGATAAAAAGTGTTTTTCCGGATAACGTAACAACCATAGGGCAGCTAACATCAATTAATATTGTCAACAGCAAGTCAAACATTTTTCTTCCGCACGTCTTCACCACCAATAAAATATTATTTAGCGAGGGAGAGATAAAAGATTTACCGGATATCGTATCCAGGGACGATTTTGATATTAGAACAGCCGTCCTTTTTAAAAATAAAGATAGTTTTATAAAGGATTTTATTTCCGGAAACTCTACTCAGGATAACAATCGGGTCACTGAGTTTAAAAATATTAATCCCACCAAATACAGACTGGTCATTCATCAAACATCAAAACCTTTCATTCTTATTTTTAACGAACAATATCACCCCGATTGGCGGTTATATCTTACCCCTCAACATTCCAGTAACGGTATTAAATCCCTAACCGGCAGATATCCGTTAAAAGAAAATTTGGAACAGGCAACAAGCGATGAACTTACTCTTTATCTTTCCCGCAACTGGTTAGACTCGGTTGGAGCGGGCTATATCTCCAAAAATTTTCAAGGTACGATTCAAAACGATAATTTATCCTCCGGCAATCTGCTTGAAACACTACTCCATGGAACGGTTGTAACCTCCGCAAAACACTTACAAGTCAACGGCAATGCCAATGGTTGGACTATCGATCCTTCAGAAATTTGTCAAAAAAATAAATCAACGGATTGTGTTAAAAACCCCAATGGTACATACGATATTTCTTTAATCATCGAATTTTGGCCACAACACCTCTTTAATTTGGGTTCAGCTATATCTTTGATCACTCTATTAATATGCCTTACATATATACTTAAACCTTACCGTCTGATAAAAATAATTCACAAAAAAAGATGAAAAAGAAACGAAATCTAAATATTTTAATTTCCTTACTACTATTTTTTGCGGGTCTATTCTTGGTGATAAAAACTGTCTATGTCGGTGCCGGTAATAGCTTCACCGCGATTAGTATTGGACACAAAACCAGCCAATTAGACCATTTTTCCTCTGGTTTGCTATTAAAAGGAAATGTGGTCTCCGGGTTTTTCACTGCCAAAACCAACAATTTAGGGGGGCTTTCATTTCGTTTTGATAATCAAAACGAAATGAGTACCGACGCCATCATTTTTCGGATCAAAGAAAAAAACAGCACAGCTTGGTACTATGAAAGCCAACACAAAGTCGACCAGTTTCAGCCAAAAGAACTCTTTCCCTTTGGGTTTCCTATCATTACCAACTCAAAAAATAAGACATACGTCTTCGAGATTGAATCTATCGGGGGAACAGAAACCAACGCCATTGCCACTAGTCCAATTCGACCGGTTTTCACTTCCAAATATCAGTTTGCCCGTTCGGATTTGCTCAAACCTGCAAACGCAGTCAACTATATTTTCTTAAGAATCTTAAATCTTATTACCGATATCGGATATATCATTGCTCTATTCACCTATCTGACCCCGTTTTTTATTTTTTTGGCATTCTTATTTATAAAAAATAATCATTTTAGAATCCTTCCATCGTTATTTATGATGATTGTTATAATTCTTCAGGTTATATTTCAGACAAAAGTTGGATATCTTGTTCCTCAAGTACTGGTTTTCTGTTGGATAGAAACCGTCTTTTTATACAAAATAAGCAGTTATTTTGGTGCAATATTTGTCTCCTTCTTCACCCTCTTAACAGCTATTTTTAGCAGTTTAAATCAATTTCAGTTATCACAAAACTCTGCCGGTTGGGTCTTCATTTTTCTCGGAATTACTATTATTCAGGGTATTATTGAACTTCGTTTAAAACCGGATAAAAAATCCGAAATCAGTCTGGGGGGCATTACTCTGAAGATACATTAAAAAAATACACCAACAATGGAAAACTACTCACAGGATAAAGTTTTTAATTCAATGCGGTATGCGAGCGATTTTCAAATCAATAAGACAGTCGAGATCAGGATAAATAAAATAATAAACCTCATTGGAAAGAACAAGCTGGTTCTTGATATTGGTTGCGGGGATGGGTCAATATCAAAAAGGATAAAAGATGCCGGCAATGAAGTGGTCGGAATTGAGATAAGTAAAAATGCTATTCGCAAAACAAAAGAAAAGGGAATAAAAGTTTACGATATTTCTCTTAACTCTGAATGGTCAAAAAAAGTTACGGAAAAATTTGACATAGTATTTGCCGGTGAAATTATTGAGCATATTATTGATACAGATTTTTTTCTCAAGAACATCAGTAAAGTATTAAAAAGGGACGGAAAACTTGTTATCACCACTCCCAACGTAGCCGCTCTTGGAAGAAGGTTGATGCTTCTGGTTGGTAAAAACCCATTTCTTGAAACCACAAGAAGATTTACCGATGCCGGACATGTGCGATATTTTACCCGCACTAGTTTGTGTCAGCTGCTAAAAGAAAATGGTTTCCGGATTCTAAATTCTTCATCAATGGTTATAAACTTTCATTCTTCAGGAAAAATATACTCCAGACTTCTAGCCAATCTGATGCCGACCTTTGGGAACAATATCATTATTTATGCACAAAAAACAAAATAATCACCGGGAGATATATTAGAATAAGTCATGAACCCTTTTTTTTCTTCAGACGACTGGTTTCATCTTCGACTTTCCGATATCCATTCATTTCGTGAATTTCTAAACTTCTTTTCGTTTTTTTTCAATCCCCAAACCGCTTCCTTTTACCGCCCCCTCTCAACCCAAGTTTTCTTCCTTTCTTTTCAAAGGATTTTTGGTCTAAACCCACTTCCTTATTATGTGTTTGGATTTATACTTTTTTGTTTAAGTATTTACCTTCTTTATAAATTTACTTCAACCCTAACAAAAAATGTTTCGCTTGTTATATTTTTCTATGCTATTTCCGTCACCAACTTCACCCGGTTATTTTTTATTTCCGCTTATCAGGAATTATTCTTGGTAAATTTTGTTCTGCTTAGTTTAATAACTTTCCGGAAAAAACCGGTTATTGCTATTGCTTCGTTTATTCTGGCTCTACTGAGCAAAGAAACCGCCGTTGTCTTACCACCGCTGTTATTACTCATTGACTGGTATCAAAACAAAATCAATCTCAAGAGGTTGATTCCATACATTGCTATTCTAATTCCCTATCTTTACCTCCGCCTCTTTGTCTTCCATGGAAGTGGGGGAGATAGTTATATCTGGGATTTTTCACCTATAAGAGCCGCAAATACACTATTCTGGTACTCTCTCTGGTCACTGGGTGCTCCCGAGTTACTGGTTGATTATGTCGGTAGCGGTCTTAAAATCTTGCCGCGTTTCTTTACCGATTATCCGCTTTGGTCAAAGTTTATTCTTACTTTTCTCGCAGCTACCATCATCAATACCGGTCTTTTATTAATAAAATTCATCAGAAAAATTGATCGAACTATAATTTTTTCGGCCGCCTTCTTTACTATTAGCCTCTTTCCCGTTTTATTTCTTCCTTGGCACAAGTTTACTTTGGAACTGACCTTACCCATGATTGGATTTGCATACTTTCTTTCACATATCTGTGAGCACAACAAAAACATACTCTCCAAATCATTCATTTTTCTTTTTTTGATATTAAATACGTCTATGTTTTACCTTACCTATACCAGAAGCTATGCTGTTAATCGTGGATTAATCTCTCGGAATCTAATAAATTTCCTTCAATCAAACTACCCAACTCCACCCAAAGGATATTTTGAATTTATAAACGATACCGGTGATTACGGTGCAGAGTGGGGTTCAAGCAAGCAGATATCAAACGCTTCGGGGGGTTCTGAATTATTCCGCGTTTTTTACCACAATCAGACTTTTCAAGTATATTTCGAAGACTATCCGGGAGACAGGCCGGACACAGTAAAAATTCCTCTCAGTACAAAAAGCTTTGTATCAAATACAATAGAAACTAGATGAAAAAGTACTATTCGTCAATTATTCTGTTTCTTATTGTTTCCTTCGCCTTTTTTATTAGGGTTTACCGTTTAGACCTCGATATTCCCACTATATATGGCGATGAAGCGGGAGGGCAGTATGTAGCTTTGGGAACGTTAACTCAACCGGCAGATCTAATCCATAAAGTTTTTTATCTACTACAAAACGGAGCAGCCACACTTACGTGGCATTTTGGTCTCACACCACTTGGTGTCCGTCTTCCGGCAGCAATATACGGATCAATAGCCGTACTGGTCATCTATTATTTCTGTACCGGTTTCGCCGGTAAACGTACTGCGCTTGTGGCATCCGCTATCGCCGCCATCTCTCCTTGGAGTTTTATGCTTAGCCGCATAGGGCATACCCATCTGATACTAATGTTAATTTTTGTTTTATTAAGCATTATTTTTTATCTCAGATCCGGTTCGGGTAAAAAAAATCTGATGAGTTTTATCTTCTTAAGTATCGCCGTTTATGAATATCCCTCAATGATTATCATCGCTCCTGTAATCGCACTTTATATGTTGTTTGAAAAGACAAAAAAAAGAATAATCATACCCACGCTATTGCTAACCGTAATATCATTTTGCGTATTTACTTTTGTCTACCGTGGATTTTCGGCTACTGCCCGGGGTCTTGATCTTGCCATTTGGAATGATGTCAATGTTACCGCCGAAAACAATCTATATCGCGGAATTGCGGGGGAAAGTAATCTCACCAGTGTTTTTTACAACTATCCGGTATCTGTCATTGGCGCTTTTGTAAAAAACTACCTTTCGTTTTTTTCTCCTGACTTTCTTTTTCTAAAGGGAGATCCGGTACTGCGCCACTCAACCGGTCAGGTGGGGGCTTTCCTTCTTTTTACCCTCCCTTTTATGTTGTATGGAGCCTTCAAATTTTTTCAACGGGCCAAACCCCGGATAAGAAACTACTTTCTTGTCTGGATACTTGTCTCACCCATACCGGCGGCAATTACAAACGATGGCGCCGGATACCTGCTTAGAGTCTATACCCTCATGCCTTTTCTCACCTATTTTATTGCCTTGGGTATGGTTAAGTCGTTTAAATTATTCAAAACACTCCCGTTTAAAATAATTTATGCGGTTTTGGTCGCATCGATAGCACTTTACTCTACTTGTTCATTTTTATATGGATACTTCACCGTCTATCCGGCGCTATCGGCAAAAAGTTTTGAAGTAGGCTTCAAAGATCTTGCTATATTTCAAAAGGAAAATAAAGATGCTTCCATTCTGGTTGTATGGCACGGTTTTTATCCAAATATGGTATTTCGTTTCTGGCAACAAACCCCTTTCGGAGAATATGAAAAATTTGTTCCTGAAGAAATAAAAGTAGGAAAATCTATATTTTATAAATCATTTTCAAATCTATACTTTAGTTGGCCGGATAGTGTTCAGGATCTAAACAGCGCGGTTTTAAAGTTAAAACCGGAATATCTGGCTATTCCCGCTTCGTATACCCATAAATCGTCTTCACCGCCAATCAAAACAATAAAGTACCCTGATCAAACTACTGCTTTTGAAATATACCAACAATGAACGAAAAACTTCTTGGGTACTTTAACGACATAGAAAAACACCATTGGTGGTGGGAAGGAAGGCGTCAGATTCTTCGTCAGTCAATTGAAAATAAAGCCGGACTCAAGATTCTTGATATCGGCTGCGGAACGGGAGAAACCTTATCGTTTTTGAGTGAATATCTTCAAAAACCCAATCTTTTCGGAGTAGACGACTCACCTGTTGCCATAAACTATGCAAAAAAACGGGGACACAAAAACATAATCAAAGTCGACGCCAAGAAACTTCCCTTTGAAGACCATACTTTTGACTACATTTTACTTTTGGATGTTTTGGAGCACATCAAAGACGATGCGGCGGTACTTATCGAAGCCGGAAGGGTTTTGAAAAAAGACGGAAAAATAATAATTACTACTCCCGCTCTCCAGTTTATCTGGTCGGAACATGATAGTGAGCAGGGACATTTCAGGCGGTACGTCCGGAGAAGGATCAGAAAAATTGCTTCGACAGCCAAACTCTCGGTTAATAGAATCAGCTATTTTAATTTCTTTCTTTCACCCGCTATTATCGGAATAAGACTTCTCAGCCGGCTTAAACCATTCGATAGATTCGGCAAGTTTGATTCAAAGTTAAACTTCAATGTCGCCAAAAAAACTTTTGTCAATGAATTATTAAAACTGATCTTCGTTTCCGAAATAAAGCTTTTAAAATACGTCAGTTACCCCTTTGGAATCTCAATTTTTGCTATCTTAGAAAAGAATTAATAATCTACAGTAGAATGAACAATATGGATGATGAAATACTTATCACCGGTAGCGAAGGATTTGTAGGAACAAAGCTTAAAGACGAACTAAAAAAACATGGTCACCCAATTTCCGGAACTGATATTCATGAAGTCGAAAGGGGAAAGGGAGAAAATATTTTTCAATGTGATATCACCAAGCCGGATGAAATTGCCAAACTAATCCGTGACCGTAAACCAAAGGCAATTGTTCATCTTGCGGCTCTCGTAAAGCCAAGTGAAGCAATTAGCAACCCTCAAAAAGCGCTAGAAATAAATTTGGGTGGTACAAAAAATATTTTCGAAGCCGTAAGGGCCATACCCGATTACCGGCCCAAAATTCTACTGGTCGGATCATCGGAAGAGTTTGGAACCGTACCTTCGGGAACAGTTGTTACCGAAAGTACACCTCTTGCCCCACGCAATCCTTATGGGGAAAGTAAGATGCAGGCGTGGAAACTGGCTGAAGATTACATAAAAAAATACAACTTTGACATCATCTCTGCGATTCCCTTTAACCATACCGGCCCCGGTCAGGCGCAGGGATTCATTGGTCCGGATGTTGCCAAGCAGATAGTTGATATTGAGAAGGGGCTTAAAGAACCGATACTGGTTACCGGAAACATTTCTCACGAAAGAAACTTTACCGATGTCCGCGACGTTGCCCGGGCTTACCGTTTACTTTTAAATCATGGAAAAACCGGTGAAAGATATATTGTCTGTTCAGACAAAAGCATTCCCTTATCGCATCTGGTAAATACTTTAATTGAAAACTCCTTGGTAAAAATTGAACACCGTATCGATCCCAATAGGGGTAGGCCGGCAGACACTTTTAATATTTCCGGAAGTCACGGAAAACTGACTCAAAATACCGGTTGGAAACCGGAAATTCCAATTGAAAAAACTCTCAAGGATCTCTTGGACTGGCATAGAGAAAAAAGGTAAGATATAGAAGTGGAAAAGTTAAAAAAGATCTTTCATTCGGCAACCGTCAAAGATACAGCTATAAGTTTTGTGGGACTGGGTGTTACCGCCATTGTTGGTTTTATCTATACCGTCGTTTTGGCCCGCACTCTTGGTCCGGAAAAATTTGGTATTTTCTCCGCTATCACTGCTCTGATTGCCATCATTTATAGTTTAGGCGATCTGGGCATTGCGTCGGCGATAATCAACTTCATTCCCAAGTTAAAAGAAAAACGCCAAGTTCTGATAAATACCGGTTTTTGGTTCGAATTTGTGGTTGGTTTGATTATTCTCATTATTTTTTGTATCTTTTCAATTTTTCACAATCAAATCATTCCCGGCTCCCTTACAGATCAGGTATTTTTGGCAGGCTTTATCGCCTTTAATTACCTTTTAATAAATTATGCCCAAGCAATCTTCACTGCCGAAAGAAAATTTTTAACTTACTCGTTTAGTCAAATAATTGATGCGGGAGTCAAAATCACCTTAGTATTTATTCTTCTCAGTTCCAGTAGGTTATCAATTTCCACGGCATTTATCGCCAACATTGTTTCAACTACTTTTGCCCTGTTAATTACTTTTAGCAAAGAACTATTTCGTATTCATTGGCAGTTTGACAAACCGGTTTTTAGCCAAATATTTCATTTCGCCAAATGGATGGCTGTCTCCAAGATTTTTTCCGTATTTACCACCAGAGTAGACATAGTCCTTCTTAATCTTTTACTTGGCAGTTATCAGGCAGGAATATACTCCGCCGCCAGTAGGATTACTTTATTTTTCTCCCTACTAATTTCCAGTCTTGGATCGGTAGTAAACCCCAGATTTTCCAGTTTTGATACCAAAGAAAAAACGATAGGATATATGAAAAAACTTATCCTTCTCATCGGAGCCATATCTTTTTTAATGATTCTGTCGGCACTTCTTGCTCATCCAATAATAAACATCGTCTTTGGTAAAAAATATCTTGACTCAATACCGGTTTTCCAAATGCTGACTCTTTCCATGATTCCCTTTATGTTTACTCTTATTACTACACCGGCTTTGATGTACTCGTTTAATCAGCCAAGCTTCATTGCCAAATTAACTATGATTCAGGTAACCATAATGATCTCACTTGATTTGCTTTTGATCCCAATTCTCGGCGCTTTCGCACCGGTGATTGCCCTTGGAGTTGGAAATATCATTACTCTATCTGCATCGGCAATAAAACTTCGATATCTTTTTTCTCATGATGAAAAATCCTAAAATAGTCGTTCACTGTTTGGTAAAAAATGAAGAAAACTTCATTTGGTATGCAATAAACTCCATCCTTCCTTATGTAGATAAAATAATGGTTTGGGACAACGGGTCGACGGATAAAACAGTCGAAATAATAAAAACAATTAAGTCAGCCAAAATTGATTTAGAAAGTCACTCTGCAGTTTCCCGGGAGGATATCAGCCACCTGAGACAGGAAATGTTGGAAAGAACTCCAAAAGAATACGGCTGGCTTTTCATTCTTGATGGAGATGAAATTTGGCCGGAAAACTCACTTTTGAAAGTCATTGAATTTATTAATCAACATCCTTCAACCGAGACAATCGTTACCAAAACATTTAACCTGGTAGGGGATATATATCACTGTCTTCCAAACTCTTTTGGAAAATATACCTTTCTGGATAAAAAGGGAAATTATAGTCTCAGATTTATTAATCTTCAGGCAATACCTGGATTGCATGTATCCAGCCCCTACGGATCCGAAGGTTACTATGACGAGAAAAACTTACCGGTTCAAAACCGGCTTGGAGTAGTCTATGTCGACACCGGGTATTTTCATGCGACTCATTTAATCCGGTCGTCAAAAAATAAAGAAGTTATCGACCGGACACATAAGTTGAAATATTATCTGGGGGAAAAAATCTCCTCTTCGGATATGCCAAAAATATTTTTTTTCAAAAAATCTTCAATAATTCCGGATGTAGCTCAACATATGAATTTGACCGTGATACTAAAATCTATTATTGCATCCCATCTCAGAAATATAAAAAACTATTTTATTGACTAATATGAAAATAAATAAACTATATGACCAACTAAGTTCGAAAGAACAATATCTTCTTGCTGGTAGGTCAAATCTTCTTTCTCCAAAATTTCCCAGATCTCTTTTTGCGTACGAAAATAGATTTAAAATAGTCACAAGGGAAATCATCAAACAAATATCCAAAACGGATAAGAAAATTTCCTTTCTTGATGTTGGTTGTGGAGACGGAGTATATGAAAAATTACTTCCCAAAAATGTCATCAGTAAAATGCAGGCAACCGGAATAGATTTTAGTGCTGAACAGCTCAAAAAAGCATCAAAATATTTTAACAAGACCCATAAAGTTGACCTTGACTCGGAAATATTACCGGTTCCCGATAAGTCGGTTGATCTTGTAATTTGTTCTGAAGTTCTGGAACATTTATTTTTTCCGGAAAAAATTATCGCCGAGATTCACCGGGTACTTAAACTTAATGCTGTCGCCATTATTACCGTTCCCAATTTTTCCTCGATGCAAACAAGACTCTCAATCTTTCTAAGCGGAAAATCTCCATTGGTAAATTACTCCCAAAATAAGGAACATATCCGTTTCTATTCCATTCCGGATATTAAAAAACTATTAAATATTAACTTTGAGATCATAAAAGTACGCGGTATTGGTAGTTTTCTTTTTGCCCGTTGGAACTCCGTTATTAAACTTCCGCTCCCCGCAGTATTCCAGGATATTGGTGACCGGTTTTTTCCTAGGTTTGCAAACGGTCTAATGATTGTTGTTAGGAGAAAACAATAACTAACGGAAGTTATATTTGAAAATACACCAGACTGCGTACAGACCATCTTTCCAACCGATTTTTTTACCCTGATCATAGTTTCTTCCCGAATAACTTACTCCAACTTCAAATACTCTGCACCCCATTTTTGCGATTTTTGCCGTAAACTCCGGTTCAACTCCAAAACGGTTTTCTTTAAGTTTTAAGCTATCAGCCACTTCGCGGGTAAACATCTTATATCCTGTTTCCATATCCGTAAGATTTATGTTCGTCAGCATATTTGAAAGTTGGGTTAAAAAATGATTTCCGACCATGTGCCAGAAGTTCAAAACTCTGTGTGGTCTATCTCCTAAAAACCGCGACCCGTAAACAACATCCGCTTTTTTATCTAAGATCGGTGCAAGCATCACCGGATACTCTTCGGGGTTGTACTCGAGATCGGCATCCTGAATGACTACAATGTCTCCAGTAACCTCTTTTAATCCCCTTCTTATTGCTGCTCCCTTACCCATGTTTCTTCTTTGGAAGGTTACTTTCACTTTTCTATTTTTTATTTTCTTCAGTATCGCAGATGTTCCGTCACCGGATCCGTCATCCACAATAATTATTTCCTTTGCCAGTTTCCCTATTTTTGCTTTCAAGACAGCCGCAACCGCTCTTTTTATAAAAGCTTTTTCGTTATAAACCGGCATGATAACTGACAACTTCTTCATTCTGGCTCTAGTTTACAATAGGTTTATGAGATTAGCGTTTGTAAATTTTTATTCGGGGTACGCAAATAGGGGCGGGGAGACCTATGTGGACTCACTATCAAGTGGACTTTCCGGAAAACATGAAGTGCTTCTTTTTCAGGCGGGACCAAAAAAGGGAATAAAACCGTACGGAGTTGAGGAAATAAAAGTTTCATATAATCCAAATCATCCACACAGCAAACTACCGGTAACTCATTTGCTTAATCGTCTCTTTTTGGACTATTTTCATTTAAAAGAACTTATTTTTACCTTAAAACTTCTGCCAAAACTTTGGCGGTTCAAACCGGACGTCATTTTTCCTCAAAACTCAGGCTGGGAAGTCATCATCCTTAGAATGTTTTCTTCTTTTATAAACGCCCGGATTATTGTCGCCGGACAGTCCGGACCGGGTTGGAATGACAGGATCAATTTATTCATCCGCCCCGATGTTTTTGTTGCTCTTACCAAAACTCAGGCCGTGTGGGCGGAAAAAGTCTCTCCATGGAACAAACAAAAAATTGTTATTATCCACAACGGTGTTGATCCGGATATTTTTTCCGGAAAAGGAAACAAATACGCAGTTGATCTATCCAAACCAATTATTCTCGTTGTCGGAGCCGCTATAAAAAGTAAGGGAATTGCCAATACGATAATGGCTGTTTCCCGCATCCCAAATGTCTCGCTTCTTGTAGTTGGTACCGGACCTCTTGAAAAAGAAGAAGACAAACTTGGACAAAAACTTCTTGGAAAGAAATACCTCCGTCTCATTGTTGATCATCATGAAATACCCCGTATTTACCGCTCTGCAAATGTCTTTACCCTATGCTCGGACAGCAGTGAGGCATTTGGCATTGTCTATCTCGAAGCCCTTGCCTCGGGTCTTCCTTGTGTCGTAACGGATGACTCCAGCCGCCACGATATTCTTGAAGATACAGGAATATATGTTAAAAATCCGTCTGACGCAAAAGAATATGCGGATAAAATCAGAACAGCTTTAGCTCAAAAATCAGCCTCAAAAAATCTCAAACAAGCCGGCAAATATTCATGGAAAAAAATCACTGCAAAATATGAAAAAATACTGGACAGATAACAGTCATCATATTTTGGAACTGGCAACCGGTCTTGATAATTACAACCGGTGGATAATATCTCTCTTCAAAGAATATTTTAGAAAAAAAATTATAGAAATTGGTTCCGGACTTGGCGGTCTATCCGGACTATTGCCCAAAACAAACACCACTCTTTCCGATTCAAATAATTATTATGTAAATCACCTAAAGAAAAATTTCCGCCGGCAGATAATAAAACTTAATATCGAAAATTCATCTCTTGATGGTTATAAAAATTCCTATGACACAGTTTTTTCCTCAAATGTTTTTGAACATATTGAAAATGATCAAAAGGCATTAAAGAACAGTTACAAACTCCTCAGGAAAAATGGCAGGATGCTGTTATTTGTTCCCGCGAGACCCGAAATCTCCGGCAGTCTCGATATTTCCATGGGACACTTCCGTCGGTATACAAAAAAAGAACTGGTGCAAAAAACAGAAAAGGCAGGTTTTAAAATTATCAAAATAAAATATGTTAATTTTCCGGGATACTTTACATGGTGGTTTAGGGGAAAGCTGCCTATTAAACCGGACTCGGATAACTTCACCGCAAGAATTTTCGACCACATGATTGTCCCATTTTTATATCTTGAAAAATATTTTCCGGTTCCGTTTGGACAAAGCCTAATGCTGATTGCCCTAAAGCCCTAACTACTGTTTTGCTTTTGGTGGATTCATTTCCGCTTCCCATGCCGAAGAAATAATTTGCTCTATCTGGGGATACTTTGGCACCCACTTCAACTCCGTTTTTGCTTTTTCCGAAGAAGCAACCAGTCTGGCGGGGTCACCGGCACGTCTTTCTGCCATCACCACGGGAACTGTTTTTCCGGTTACTTTCTCCACGGCAGCGATTACTTCTTTAACCGAGTAACCACTTCCGTTTCCGAGGTTGTACTCATTTGTCGGGGATAAATCCATTTGTTTTATTGCCAACAAGTGGGCATCAATCAAATCCGAGACATGAATATAATCACGGATACATGTACCGTCCGGAGTATCGTAGTCGGTACCAAAGACGGCAATGTTTGGCCTTTCACCTTTCACCGCTTGGAAAATCAATGGAATAAGATGCGACTCCTGTGCGTGTTGTTCTTTACTTTGTTCCGTCGCTCCACAGGCGTTAAAATAGCGGAAAATAGTGTATTTGAGATCTTTTGTCTGCGAGTATCTCTTTATCACTCTCTCAAAAAAATACTTCGCTTCTCCGTAAGGGTTAATAGGCTCTTTTTCGGCTTCTTCATTGATGGGTACAACTTTAGGATTTCCAAATACGGCCGCAGTTGAAGAAAAAATAATCTTCTTTACATTGTTTCTTATCATTCCGTCCAGTAAATCCACTCCTTGACACAAATTGTTTTGAAAATATTTACCGGGTTCATTTACGGACTCACCCACCTGAATCAATCCTGCAAAATCCAAAACGGTATCGATTTGATGCTCCGAGAAAATTTTATCCAACAGTGACCCATCACCCTTGTCACCCAAATAAAAAGCTGCCTTCGGGTGAATATTTTCTTTATGACCGGTTTTCAGGTTGTCAAGGATCACCACCCCGTCTCCACGGTCAATCATCTTTTCTACACAAACTCCTCCAATATACCCTGCACCACCAACAACTAAGTATTTGTTCATAGTTTATGTTACTACAGCTATAATTAATCTAATGCGTTTTCTCAAAAATATAGAAAAGATGCTTCGAACCAGAGGTTATCTCTTTCTGATAATAGTCTTGTTCGCTATTGGTGCTTTCCTAAGACTCTATAATTTTGAGAACCGTCTCATCTTTGGACCGGAGCAGGGCATGTCTCTTTTAACTTCCGCCTCGAATCTGGAAAAATTTTCCCTTCTTGGAGAAACAAACTGGATCAGAGCCACCAGTGCCGGACATATTCCTTTCCATGGTGCTTTATACAGCTATTTTCTTCTGCCTCTCTTAATAATTACAAACTTCAGAGTACTTCCGGTGACCTATGCTTTTGCCGTGTTAAATTTATCAACCGCTTTGCTGCTGTTCTTCATTGCCAAAAAAATGTTTGGAAAAGCTATCGCAGCTTTATCCGTATTCTTTTTTGTTTTCAGCGATGTGATGATTCATCACTCTCTTTTTACTTGGATTGTCAACCCTACCCCTTTGTTGGGAGTACTCACCCTTTGGCTGGTTTCCAAGCTTACAAAAGACAGGAAAAATATATTTTTGACCCTTTTACTTGGCTGTTTATCCGGATTTGGCTTTGGTCTACAAAGTTTTTATCTGTTGTTTGCCGGCTTCCTTTTTCTTCTCATACTAATTATTTCCCGGAAACGTTTTTTTGCCGGAATAACCTTTTTCTTTGGAGTGCTTCTTGGTAGTTTGCCCACCGTTATTTTTGATATCAGACACGACTTTTATCACGTTAAAACATACTGGCAGTTCTTTTTGGACATGTTTACGGGACAAGCTTCCGGTACATCTACTTATTACAATTTTCTCTTTTTATACCCCTACCTGTTTTTGTTTTATGCATTTATTACCAAGATACTGTTTAGAACTTGGAAACCGCTTGCTTTAATTCCGGTTACAGTTTTTCTTTATGGAGCTTTTACTTCTCCCTTTTTCAATCTTAATAAGTCTACCGGCATGTTTCCGGGAATTACCCTAAAATCTTTTGAGTCTGCTTCGTATTCAATAGCTCAGGATAACCCTCCGGTAAAGTTTAACGTTGCTACTCTCTGGGATTTTGATACCAGAGCCCACCCGTTAAGATACATTCTCAGCTTTTATTATCACAAAAAGCCTCTTCCCTACGAAGAGTATCAGAACCTTGACGCTCTTTATGTTTTTGCGCCTGAAAAGTATGATATGAAAAGTCCCAAAGTCTGGGAACTGGAAGTTTATTACCCCTACAAAATTAAAGAACTGCCTTTATCGGTTTCCGGTTACCGGCTGTATAAACTAACAAAATGAAACTTACGGTTGTCGTCCCCACCCTAAATGAAGAAAAGAATTTATACAAAACTCTTTCTTCAGTCAAAAATTTAGCCGGCGAAATCTTGGTAGTTGACTCAGGCTCAACCGATAAAACTATAGAAATTGCCAATAACTATGGCGCCAAAGTCGTGGATCATAAATTTATATCCTTTTCAGATACCCGTAATTTTGGAGATCAGGAAGCAAAGGGGGACTGGATCCTCTCAATCGAAGCGGATGTCGTTGTTTCACAAGAACTGGCCAGTGAAATTCAAAAAGCAATTGAATCGGAAAAATACTCGGCCTATTTAATTCCCCGTCTAAACTATATCTGGGGAAAACCCATATGGCACACCGACTGGGGTCCAAAAGATGACAGTCATATCTGGCTGTACCAAAGAGGGAGCGGACAATGGCGGAGTCTGGTTCACGAAGAATTTGTAACCGGCAAACCGGTAGGCAGACTTAAAAATTATCTGATACACGAAAACTACGAAACCATTTCGGAATTCATAGAGAAGATAGATCGTTACTCGGAACTTGCGGCTAAACAAAAACAGTTTTTCCCCAACTGGTGGTATCTCCGAGATTTTTTTAAACGTTATTTTTATAAACTGGGGTTTTTGGATGGTTATCGTGGACTATTCCTAAGCTACCTTCAGGCAGTTTATTATGTGACACTCACCGTCAAAAAACAGTCTCATGAAAATACTCACTAAACTTAAACTTTTTCTTCTTCCTTCCGCCCTACTGTTTCATATCAGCCTCATTTTTATGAGAGGATATTTTTTATCCGCCGAGTTTACTCTCTATCCATATCTTACCGGAAGGGGATTTTTGCCATACCGCGACCTTCTTGACCAACACTTCCCATCGCTCCTCTTTGGTCCATTTTCACTTCCCGCCTTTCTAACCACCAATCCTTGGCCGCTTTTGGGTGTGTTTCTCACCACTCTCTGTCTCACCGATTTATTGCTTTTCGTTACTCTAATCCGTTTCAAGATAAAAACTCCCTTTGTTTGGTTGGTTCTTTTTATTGTTTCCTCAGTATATTTTTCCGGCAATATTCTTTGGATAGAAACATTTGTTAACCTGCTGATCTCACTATGGATATTTTTATCTTTTTCAAAAAATAATCTAAGACGTTTTGCCTCCGGATTTTTACTCTCACAAATTCTTTTACTGCGCCCGACTATCGCTCCGGCTCTATTAATATTGATTCTTTCCCTGTCGGGTTTTTCCTGGGCACTAATTCTTGGTGGAGTTACCGGCATTGCCATACCCGCCTTGTTTATTTTTAGACAAGGTATTTTTACCGAGTTTTTCAGATTAACAGTTCAGTTTAATCAACAGGTATATCCACTGGAAGCCAAGATCTTCCCCGCAAAACGGCAAATTTTTACACTTTTTATATGGCTCATACCGGCAGTCTACTCCATATTTAAAAACAAAAAATATCAATACTTGGCGGCAGTCGTCTGTCTTTTAGTCCTTGCCCTTCCCCGCTTTGGCTATGAACATCTTCAGCCTCTTTTTTTAGTTGCTACTCTGTTTTGGGCAGTACTTGATAAGAAACCCGGAGTTATTGCCTATCTGTTTATAGTTGTCTTTTTCTGTCTGAATATTATCTCAGCTATCCGTCACCCATACGGTAATTTTTATCTCACACCGGAGGTTCAAAATGCAGCTAAACAAATCGAAGAAATACCCGGTCAAACAATCTATTTACTGGGTGCACCGGACATTCTTTACCGGCTATCGGGAAAAATACCTCCAAACTATCTCTACGTTCCATCGCTTCCTTGGTATCTCCACCAAAAGGATATTCGGGACAAAATAATAAATTCATTGAAGATATCAAAACCACCTGTTCTGGTAGATTTCCGGGCTGAGGTCGACAAGAAGAATATAGTAGCCGAAAGCGGGGACCTCTATGAATATATTAAAATGAACTACACTAAAGGGGGAAAGATAGGAGATTATCAGCTTTTTCTCCCAAATTTATGAAAATAGCTATTGATATCTCTCAGGCAATATACGGAACAGGGGTTTCCGTCTATACCAAAAACTTAGCCGCCAACTTAATAAAACTATTCCCCAACGACGAATATATTCTCTTCGGCGGCTCTCTTAGACGTAGGCAGGAGTTGGTTTCTCTCGCCAAAAAGTTAAAGGGAATCCCCAGAATTTATTCTTTTCCGCCCAAACTAATGGACTTTGTCTGGAACTCCCTTCACATTCTTCCGGTAGAAAAAATAATCGGTCAGGTTGATCTCGTTCATACCGCCGACTGGACAGAACCGCCATCCAGACTTCCCAAGGTGACTACGGTTCACGATCTCATTCCCTTCAAATTTCCCGAAACAACCACGAATTTGGTTAGAAATGCCCACAAAAAACGTTTGGCTTGGGTAATGCGTGAGTCGGACAAAATAATCGCCGTCAGTCAATCGACAAAAGAAGACTTAATTGCTATTTTAAAAATCCCCGAAGAGAAAATCATTGTTATTCCCGAGGGGGTAGAAGACAGATACTGCCCGCAATCACTTGATATTCAGGAAATTATTAAAAAACGCTACAAAATCAATGAAGACTATATTTTTACTCTTTCTACTGTTGAGCCAAGGAAAAATCAGGCAAGGCTTATCAAAGCTTTCAAACTGGTTAAAAAAGACTTTCCGGATCTCCAGTTGATTATCGGCGGCCGGACTGGCTGGGGAGAAATTCCGGAGGCGGTTGAGGGTGTTTCCATGCCGGGCTATATCCCCGATGCAGATCTTCCCGGTCTTTACACGGGCTGTTTGGCCTTTGTTTTACCCAGTATTTATGAGGGGTTTGGTCTCTCACCCCTTCAGGCTATGGCCTGTGGAGCTCCCGTGGCTGTCAGCAACGTCAGCAGCCTCCCGGAGGTTGTCGGTGAAGCAGGCGTGCTTTTTGATCCGGAAAGCGTGGAATCGATCGCAGCTGGTATAATCGAGGCGATAAAGAACAGGGGTAAGCTCAGGCAAAAAAGCCTCACTCAAGCTTCAAAGTTTACCTGGGAAAAGACAGCCTTAGAGACTCACAAAGTTTACCAACAAGTACTGGACACAAAAAAATAACTATATGAATATTGGTTTTGATATAAATGAAGCAAACATTCCTCAAAGAGTTGGGGTAAATCAGGTTTCTTACAACATCTTCACCCACATGGCCAAGATGTTACCGGAAGGGGATAAACTTTACGCTCTTGGCAAAGAAAGACCGCTTCCGGACATGCCTGCCGGAAATGAAAATCTTATCTATGAAATTTTTGGTTCAAAAAGAGCTTGGGTTTTAACCAGTCTTACAAAAAGACTTTGGATCGGAAAACCGAAAATTGATGTACTTTTTTCTCCCAGTCATTACACTCCACTTTTTTCTCCCACAAAAACGGTTGTCTATCTCATGGATATGAGTTTCGAACGTTTTGGTACGGAGTATTTCACCAACTATGACATCAATCAGTTAAAGAAGTGGACACCTTTATCTGTAAAAAAAGCAAAAAGAATTCTGACAATTTCTGAATTTTCCAAAAACGAAATAATTAAGCTTTACGGTACTCCGGAAGAAAAAATTGATGTTGTCTATCCCGCTTTTGACAAGGATATTTATCACGGTAAGATCCCAAAAACAAAAGTTGTCTCGGTCAAGAAAAAATACGGCATCACCGGCAGTTACTTGCTTTACTGGGGAACACTTCAACCAAGAAAAAATATTACCCGCTTAATAGACGCTTTTGCCAAGCTGGATAAACCTCAGATGAAACTTGTCATTTCCGGAAAAAAAGGCTGGCTTTACGATCAAATTTTAGAGCAGTCCAGAACCCTCGGAATTAGTAACCGTGTTATCTTTACCGGATTTGCCCCCAACGACGATCTTCCGGCTCTAATTAAAGGCAGCCGGGCTTTTGTTCTCCCTAGTCTTTACGAAGGTTTTGGTATGCCCGCCGTTGAAGCTCAGGCTGTTGGAACTCCGGTAGTTGTCTCCCGGGTTAGTAGTCTGCCCGAGGTAACCGGCGACTCGGCGGTATATATCGAAGACCCAATGTCGGTTGACAGTATCAAAGAAGCTCTAGAGAAGGTAATTTCACTTTCGGTCGGTGAAAGGCTTAAACTAATAAAAGAGGGGAAAGAAAATACCAGACGTTTTGATTGGGATATTTCCGCTCAGAAAATATTAAATATTTTAAAAACAATATGAAAATATCAAACCTGAACCTATCTCAAAACGGCATTTATTTTGTCGACAAAAACGGACAAAAACTGCAAACATCTCACGCTATGGGAAAAATCACCAACCGCTTTTCCAGCTTTTTTCTTGATCTCTGGCTATTAAAACTCTCTATTGTTGGCAATTTCCCGAGTCACGGTTTCAGAAATTTTTTCTATCGTTTATCCGGGATCAAGATGGGTAAGGGTGCTACCTTTCATATGGGAGCCAGATTTTTCCTTCCCAAAAATATCGAGATAGGGGAGGGAACCATTGTCGGTGACCACGCCTTTTTTGACGGTCGTGCAAAGATAAAAATAGGTAAACAGGTAGACATTGCCTCATCGGTCATGATTTACAACTCGGAGCATGATCTGGGAGATCCGGAATTCAAAGCCATTGAAGAACCGGTAACAATAGGAGACTACGTATTTATCGGTCCCAGAGTCATAATTATGCCCGGTGTCAATATAGGGAAAGGTGCAGTTGTTGCCGGCGGTGCTGTTGTTACCAAAGATGTTCCGGAAAATACGATTGTTGGTGGAGTCCCTGCAAGAATAATTGGCGAAAGACCCCTCAAAGAACAAAATTACAAACTGGGCAGAGCCAGACTGTTTCAATGAAAATTAAATTTATCATTGCCGGAGTAGTCTATCTGTTGGGTCTGATCTACCTTACACTTCCCTCTCCCGCTTATCCTGATCTGACGCAGGCAGAACGTTCGGATGAACCGGGCGATACCTATCAGCATCCCGATCAAAAAGGCTATTACACAAATCTGACCAGAGCTGAAGTTCTTGGACAGATCCAATCAAAATTCGCTCTAAAAATTCTTGGAATTACCATACCTTCATACCGGCTTAACTATCGTCCGGAAGAAGCTTTCTCGCTCGTCCGCGATCAGCTGAAGAGCTACTATCTTGAAGAAATAATCTATCCCCTCCGCGAATCTATTTTTGTTAATGGTTGGGAGCCAACCCACTCACCTCAGTACGCAAAAATGCTGCAAAATGAAAATCCGGATATCTCTTTTAGGGGTGTGCCGTTTATGAGTAAGGTTACTCTCAAGCCGACAAACTCAAACGTTTTAGCTAGAGTCGTTGTCTGGACACTTATGTTTCCCGTCGCATATTTCGTTTTTAAATCCCTGAAAAAATCCTTTAAAAATGTCTAAACCGGATCTTTCAATCATTATTGTTTCTTTTAATACCAACGACATTCTGTCGGCTTGTGTCAAATCGGTCATCAAAAATACCTATGACATAGACTATGAAATTATTGTTGTCGATAATGGATCAAAAGATGGTTCACTTGGGACAATTAAAGAACTCGAAAAAATGTTTCCGCAAGTTCATCTGGTGGACGCCAAATCCAATCTTGGTTTTGGAAAAGCCAATAACTTAGGATGCCAAAAAGCCAATGGTGAATATTTCCTTTTTTTAAACTCTGATACACTCATTTTTGACAACGCCATCAAAGAATCACTGGATAATCTCAAGAAAATCCCCACATGCGGAGTTTATTCATGCAAACTTTTAAATCCGGATAAAACAGTTCAGGCATCCGGAGGTCAATTCCCCACCTTCGGCAATGTTTTTGCCTGGCAGTTTTTTATTGACGATTTGCCGTTAATCGGAAATCTGGTTCCATCATTCCACCCTAAAACATCTTCATATAATAAAAACAAAAAACTTGACTGGGTAACCGGAGCCTTTATGCTGATTCCGGAGAGGGCGTTCCGGGAAGCGGGAGGCTTTGATGAAAACATTTTTATGTACACCGAAGAGATGGAACTCTGTTTCCGTCTTAAAAAGCTCGGTTTCCAAACAATCTACTCGACATCTTCCGCCATAATTCACTTGGGCGGCGCATCCGGAGGATCTGTTTTTGCCATCACAAACGAAGTAAAAAATATGATCTATTTTTGGAAAAAGCACAAACCAAACTGGCAGCTTCCTTTTATAAAATTTTTCTTTATTTGCGGTTCATTGCTTAGGTGGTTAATATTTGGGATAATTAAAGGAGATGATAAAGCTCGTCGTGCCTACACACAAGCTCTTGGATACACTTTATAAGTACGCTATCGCAGCCGTACTTCTCTTTATACCGCTTTACCCAAAGTTTCCCTTGTTTACTGTTCCTTTTACATATGTCCAAATAAGGGCGGAAGATTTTCTCATAGCTGCCATCTGGGGAATCTTTATTCTGCGGACCATAGTATTAAGAAAAATAAAATTTCCTCCAATCACCTTCCAAATTGGAATTTATTTTTTAGTTGGTCTTCTTTCGCTTATTTCGGCCATCTTTATAACCAAAAATATTATCACATCGGTAGCTGCTCTACATTTTTTACGCCGTGTTGAATACCTTTCGATCTTTTTTCTGGCTTACTGGGCAAGCAAGGATCAATCAAGTCATAAGTACTATCTTGAGTTAATACTTATTTCGGCTATAGGAGTTCTTTTATACGGTCTGGCTCAGATTTACCTCGGAGCTCCGGTAATTTCTACTATGGATGCCGAAGCCAGCAAGGGAATGGCGCTTACACTCCGTCCCGGAGTTCCTCTTTCCAGTACTTTTGCCGGCCATTACGATCTTGCGGTTTTTTTAATAATGATTCTTTCTTTTCTCACCGCCATCCTTTGTTCGGTTAAAAGCTGGATAAAACGAATCCCGTTTCTGATTTTCTTTTCTGCTATCCTTTGGCTCTTTATGCAAGCCGGTTCACGGATAGGTTTACTTGGTCTTTTTCTCTCGGTCGCCTTAATTTGTCTCCTTTACCGGCGGTTTATTCTGGGATTATTTCTCTTTGTGGTTATGTCCGTATTTATTATTACTTCTCCGGCATTTATTGACCGTTTTCAATCAATTATCAAGGTATTTACTTCCCAAGTAATTTCCGTCAAACCGGCCTATGCCGCCTCCGTTACTCCAACCATAACCCCCACACCTACACCCACCGAAGCACTCCGTGCCGTTCAGCAGGATACTTCAACGAGCATCAGACTTGACGTCGAATGGCCCATGTCACTTCGTTCCTTTTACAAAAATCCTCTTTTGGGTACCGGCTACTCTTCACTCGGACTGGCAACAGACAATGATTATTTAAGGGCATTAGGGGAGACCGGTCTTCTAGGTACACTTGCCTTTTTATCGGTTTTAATTGCTCTCTTTGCGAAATTAAAATCGGCGGTAAAAAATCAGCAAGGTATAAATAAAATCATTACTGTCTCGGCAATGGGTATTTTTGCTTCCTTTTTGGTAACTGCGGTTTTTCTTGACGTATTTGAATCGAGCAAGATTGCCATTTTGTTTTGGGCTTACATGGGTCTGGCGTTAGGTGTCAATAAAAATAGTTAACATGAAGAAAATAGACTTTTTAATCGCCATCGTTATTACCATTATCTGTTTTACTGTCCGTCTGTATAAAATTGATAACCCCATAGCCGATCATCACTCATACCGTCAAGCCGATACGGCTGCAGTTGCCAGAAATTTTATTAAAGAAGGATTTAATCCTCTTTTTCCCCAGTCGGATAGTTTTACTCCGCTCAGCGAACATCAGCTTCCAAATCCAAACCGCTACTTCATAAACGAGTTTCCGCTATATAACTCCGTTGTTGCTCTTGTCTATCATTTCCGTGGAATTGACACGGCTTACGCCCGCATTATAAGTGACATTTTTGCTTCAATAGGGGTATTCTTCCTTTATCTTTTAAGCAAAAAGCTTTTTGGCACCAAAGTAGCCGCTCTTGCCGCCTTTCTCTATGCGGTTCTTCCATACAACATCTATTACGGTCGTGTCATCATGCCCGAACCGGCCTTTATCTGTTTCTCGATTATCTCTTTTTACCTCCTCCTTCTTTTTGTGGAAAAACCCAACTTTTTAAGAGGATTTATCTTTTCTCTGATCTTTGCTGTCACCATGTTGGTAAAACCCTACGCTGTTTTTCTTTTTATTCCCTTTATTTACTGGGTCATGGCAAATCACGGACTATCCGCTTTCAAAAAACCAATGTTTTATATCGCCCCGATCCTTTCTATTGCCCCACTTCTTCTGTGGAGATATCACCTTTCTCTCCATCCGGAAGGTAGCTTTGCTTCAATCTGGTTATTAAATGGCAGTAACATCAGGTTTACCGGTGCCTTTTTCCGTTGGTTGATATACGACAGGATGAACCGTTTGATTTTTGCCACAGGAGGTTTTGTACTGTTCTTTTTTGGACTGGTTCATTCGGTTCAATCAAAAAAGGGCTGGCTAATGTTGTTTTGGCTTATTGGTGTTCTTACTTATTTCACGGTTTTTGCGATGGGCAATGTAACCCATGACTATTATCAGTTACCCATCGTACCGGTTGGCGTCATTCTTATCTCACTTGGTTTTTTTGAAATGATAAATAACGGAAAAAATCTATTTCAAAAAATTTCGCTTGGAGTAATTTCTTCAGCTCTTGTTGTGATCTCTTTGGCCTTCGGTTGGTATGAAGTCAGAGGTTTCTTTAATATTAACGACTGGAACATGATTGAAGCCGGAAAAAGAATTGATGAGATTACCCCTAAAGACGCAAAGGTTATTGCACCCTATCAGACCAATCCTTCTTTTCTTTATCAAACAGGGAGACACGGCTGGACCATGGGTTACGATATAGACAAAAAGATTGCCGACGGTGCCACTTACTATGTATCGACAAGTTATGATGACGAAGCAAGAGACTTAGAAAAGAAATACACCCTAGT
>Ga0066602_10000736_pt1 | contig 25188 bp, 25 predicted proteins | sample Higcelweek5metaG_FD_59481 | JGI IMG/M metagenome (GOLD analysis project Ga0066602, IMG submission 59481) | Freshwater pond sediment microbial communities from the University of Edinburgh, under environmental carbon perturbations - High... | ecosystem: Environmental > Aquatic > Freshwater > Pond...
AAGGGAGATTGGTATCATACCAGGATGGAGCGGTCGATTTCCGCAATGGTGCGGGTGCCGGTCAGGGCCATGGCCACCTTCATTTCCTTGGCCATCAGTTCCAACAGTTGGCTGACGCCGATGCCGCCGCGTGCGGCCAACGCATAGACCCAGGCCCGCCCCAACAGGACGCCCTTGGCCCCCAGGGCCAGCATGCGCACCACATCCAGGCCGGACCGGATGCCGCCATCCACCAGCACATCCAGTTTGTCGCCCACCGCATCGGCGATGGGGGGCAGGGCGCGGGCGGATGACAGCACGCCATCCAACTGGCGACCACCATGGTTGGACACGACGATGCCGTCGGCCCCGATATCAACGGCGGCCCTGGCATCCTCCGGGTCCAGGATGCCCTTGATGATCAGGGGGCCATCCCAGCTCTGGCGGATCCATTCCAGATCACTCCAGCAGATCGATGGATCGAAGTTGGACCCCAGCCAGCCCATATAATCATTCAGGCCGCTATCCTTGCCCAGTACCGGCTCCAGATTGCCCAGCTTGTGCGGCCGGCCCCACAGGCCGACATCCCAGGCCCAGCCGGGCCGGCCCATCGCCTGCAGCACCCGGCGGATGGGGGCATAGGGGCCGGACATGCCGGAATGCGCATCACGGTACCGCGCACCCGGCACGGGCATATCCACGGTGAACACCAGCGCCTTGGCGCCCGCGTTCTTGGCGGTGGCCAGCAGATCACGCATGAACGCACGGTCACGGATGACATAAAGCTGGAACCAGACAGGCCCCGGTGCCGCCGCCGTCACTTCCTTCAAGGAACAGATGGATACGGTAGACAGACAGAAGGGCAAGCCTGCCTGGTTGGCGGCACGGGCGGCCTGTACCTCGCCCCGTCGATGATACATGCCGGAAATGCCGACCGGCCCCAACCCGACCGGCATCGCCATCTTCTGACCGAACAGGGTGGTGGACAGGTCAATGTCGGCCACATTCTTCAACACGCGCTGGCGCAGGGCGATGCCGGTCAAATCCGACACGTTGCGGCGCAGCGTTTCCTCCGCATAGGCGCCACCATCGGCATAATCGAACAGGAAACGCGGCAGACGACGGCGAGCGGCTTCCCGGAAGTCGAGCGTGGAAGAAATGATCATCGGGTTCTATCCAGATGGCATGGGTGATGCGACCGGCCCCTATGAAGGATCCCGCCTATGCCAATGTAAAGCCCGAAAACAGGAAGCCGGGCTTGCTTGCCATCATGCCGGCAATGCAGCCACCCCGATTACCAGAATGTGGGATTTTTCCATATTATCAACGGGTTCAGTCCCAAATACTGATCTATTCAAATGCTGCATGAACCGATTGGCCGGCAGATGATTCACCCTAGTTTCGCTTCCAGCTCATCCAGCCGTTTCGCCATGGTGCGGATATTGTCGATCAGCAGTTGAACCAGTTGGCGCAACAGCGGGTCGGCACCATACAGGCTTTCGCGCAGCACGCTGGCCGGCATGCGCATCAACACCGATTCCACCTCCGCTGAGGCATTGGCCATGCGGGGCTTGCGGTCGAAAATCGCCATTTCGCCAAACACGCCCTTTTCATCCACAGCACCGATGAGGGTGGGGTGAACAATATCGCCGCGCCAGATACGCACCCGACCCTTTTCCACCACATAAAGGCTGTCGCCGGGATCGCCTTCCTTGAAGATCATCTCGCCGGGTGCAAAGGTACGGCGTTCGAACGCGGCGGACATGGGCAAGGCGCTCCCGCAATGATTAACGGCAGCCGCATCATTACGCCCGGCACCGGCATTTGGCTATAGGCAGCCATGCGGGTTGAAGAGGATTGACAATAGCACGATCGTTCGTATTATTCTGTGATGAGCAAAGGTGAACGCACACGCGCCGCTATCCTGGACGAAGCACTGGCCATGACCAGCACGGACGGGTTGACCGGCCTGACCATCGGCACGCTGGCGGAAAGGCTGGGCATGTCGAAAAGCGGGCTATTCGCACATTTCGGCAGCAAGGAGATGCTGCAGGCTGCCGTGCTGGGACGGGCGGCGGAGCTTTATGCGGATACTGTGGTGCGCCCGGCCATGGCTTTACCGCGCGGTTTGCCGCGGGTGCTGGGCCTGTTTGATAATTGGATCGCCTGGACCATGGCGCCGGTTCTGCCCGGCGGTTGTCCGATCCAAGCGGCATCCATCGAATTCGATGATCGGCCCGGCCCTTTGCGCGACATGATCATCCGCCATCAGGAGGATCTGCGTCATCTGGTCGGCGGTGCGGTGAAGCGCGCAGTGGATGAAGGTCATTTGCGGGCCGATCTGGATGTGGAACAGTTCGCGTTTGAGGGAATTTCGCTTTGTTTTGGTTTCACCCAAACTTATCGCTTGTTGAAGGATCCAAGGGCGGAGGCCTGGGTGCGGACGGCCATCAACCAGTTGGTTGAACGCAGCCGCCCGCGGGTCGCCTGATACAAGCGTTCACGTTAAACCGGCACCCCGCGGGTGCATTTCAAGAACTGGGGGACAAGATGGCCCGTATCGGCATTTACCCAAATAAAAGCACGAACGATCGGTTTATTTTTGATTTCCCAAAGCTTGATCTGCCGGGTTGGTTGGCCCCGACGTCACGGGCGGAGCGGGCTGCCCGGCTGTATCTGGTTCCGGAACGGCATACGGCCCCACCCGCCCTTCCGGAACCGCCAGGTGGCGTGGTGCTGGTGATACCCGGTTTTTCGCCGCATCTGAATGCGCGGATATGGGGGGCGGAACGGGTGGGTGCCCCCCTGATTCTGCTGGCCCATGATTGGGAAGGGCAGATCCAGGATATGATGCCTCTGATCATCGCACTGACCGATGCAGGTGCGCGGGTGGTGGCCTTCGATGCACCGGCCCATGGGCGCAGCAGCGGTGACGAGGCGCATGTGCTTTCCATGGCGGCCGCCGCGATAGCAGTGGCCAAAGCGGCTGGCGGACAGATTGATCTGGCGATCGGCCATGGCTTGGGCGCCAGTGCCCTGGTTCTGGCGATGGCGGAGGGGCTGCGACCGGCACTTATCGCCCTGCTGGCCCCGGTGGCCGATGTGATATGGCCGGTACAGCAGATCGCCCAGGCATTCAAACTGGATGGCACGGAACAGGCGGCGATGGTCAACCATATCGACCGGGCGCTGGGCCGGTCGCTTCATGGTCTGATCCTGTTGCCACCCGCGCTTTCCATCCCCGGTCTGTTGATCCACAGCAGCGATGACCGGGTTGCACCGGTGGCGGATGCGCTGCATCTGGCGGCCTTCTGGCCGGGGATGCGCCGGCATCTGGTGGATGGCCTGGGCCACCGCCGGCTGCTGGGCGACAGGCTGGTCCTTGATCTGATCATCAGATGGGCGTTTGGCGCGCAAGGCGGCGTCGACCAGCGCCCCCACTTCGACTAAGCTCTTTCCTGAAAATAACAAATTGGGGGATATGTCCGATGCCGTTCATGGTCACGCCGCTGTACGCGGGCCTGCTGGGGGTTTTGCTGCTGGTGCTCAGCTTTCTGGTGTCGCGCCAACGCATGCGGAACAAGGTTTCCGTCGGCGATGGTGGGGTGCCCGCCCTGATCGGGGCCATCCGCGCTCAAGGCAATTTCGTTGAATATGTACCGTTGACCTTGATCCTTCTGGTCCTGTTGGAATTGACGCACCATTCCGTCTATCTGCTCCATGGCCTTGGCATTGCCATCGTGGTGGGCCGTGTGCTGCATGCCTATGGCATGTCCACCCACCCGGAAGGGCGTAGCTTTGGGCGGATGTGGGGTATTCTGCTGACCTGGATTCCCATGCTGGCGGCCTCCATCCTGCTGATCATTGCGGCTGTTTATCACTTGCTGGCCGCGTGACCTGCGCGCGCCGAATCTGCCAGCCAATGAAGCTAGGGGGAGGAATAATCATGCCGCTTGTCATTGTCACCGGTGCCAACAGGGGTATCGGCCTGGAACTGGCCCGCCAATATGCCGCCGATGGCTGGCAGGTGGTGGCCACCTGCCGCGATACGGCCAAACCGGGTGGGCTGACCGATCTGGCGAATGTGGAAATCCAACCGCTGGCGGTAGATTCGGCAGCCGCCATTGCTGACTTTGCCGCCAGCATGAAGGGGCGCCCGGTTGATCTGTTGATCAACAATGCCGGCATCATGGGGCCGGACCTGTCCCGCCAGTCCAAGGACGGGATTGATGTGGCCGGTTGGCTGGAAACAATGCGTGTCAACGCGCTGTCGCCCATCCTGATGACCCTGGCATTGAAGGAAAATCTGGTGCCTGGGGCAAAAGTTGCCACCTTGTCCAGCCAGTTGGGCTCCCTGACGGAAAACGGGTCTGGCGGCATGTATGCCTATCGCGCCTCCAAGGCGGCGGTGAATATGGGCATCCGCAGTCTGGCTGCCGACCTGCTGGAGCAGGGTATCATCCTGTTGGCCCTGCATCCCGGTTGGGTGCAAACCGATATGGGCGGCCCGCAGGCACCGGTGCGGATACCGGACAGTGTGGCCGGCCTGCGGCAGGTGATTGCCGCTGCCGGCCCCACCGACAGCGGTAGTTTCATCGCCTTCGATGGGCGGCGCATTCCCTGGTAAGTGGTGAGGGAGGAAAGAGAATGGATAAGACACCGATTGAGTTCTTTTTCGATTTCGCCTCCCCTTACGCCTATCTGGCGGCCTGCCGGGTGGAGGCCGTGGCGGCGGATCTGGGTCGTGGCTTGCGGTGGCGACCCATCCTGCTGGGTGCCGTGTTCAAGGTGACTGCGGGCCAGCCGAACCTGATGAAACCGCTGCAGGGTGATTATCTGCGCCATGATGTGCCCCGCTGCGCCCGGCGCTGGGGTATTCCGATCGCCCATCCACTGCCCATGCCCTTCGCATCCCTGGCGGCGGCACGTGGATTTTACTGGCTGGAAGGGCAGGGCGACGGGCATCTGCCACCCGCTTTCGCTCGCGCCATCTTCAACGCGCATTGGGCCGATGGGCGGGATATGGCCATGCCGGAAAATGTGCTGGATGTGGCCACCGGCCTGGGCATCAAGCGGGACGCCATGGAACAGGGCATTGGTGATGCGGCCATCAAGGAACGGCTGCGCGCTCAAACGGAGGCCGCCATTGCACGCGGTGTTTTCGGCGCGCCCTTCTTTATTGTGGATGGGGAGCCGTTCTGGGGTGCCGACCGGCTGGACCAGATGGAGGCATGGGTGCGGGCCGGCGGCTGGTAATCAGCCCGCGCGTCCGAACAGCCCGTCGAACAGAGTGGCGGCATAGGTTGTCACCGCCTGGCCGGGGAGCTGTTTGGCAGCCCAAGGCGCCAGTTCATAGGCCGCGTTCACCATCGCCATGATGGTCTGCGACGCCACAAGCGGATCAACCGGGCGGATCGACCCTTCGATGATGCCATCAATCACCATGCCGGCAAAGCGGCGGGCCAGTCGATTCGATTGCTTGATCACCTGTTCCCGGAGTTCGCCCGGCAGTGCCTGCAGGGCAACACTGCGCAGCAAGGGCGCACGTCGGCTGTCGAATTGCAGATCCAGCAGAGTGGCGACGGCAACCGCCAGCCGGTCACGCTGACTGATGCGGGGCAGGGCAATGGCCATATCCTGCGCCTGTCTCACCACCGCGAAGCTGCGCTGGAAGCAGGCGTAGACCAGATCATCTTTGGCATCGAGATGGTGGTAGAAGCTGCCCTTGGTAACGTTCAACTCCGCCACGATCCGGTCAACCGAGGCGCCGCGATAGCCTCGTGCATTGATCAGCCGGGTGGCGGCGGCCAGAAAATCCCGCTTGGCGCCATCCTCTTCCAACGCAGGCAAGGAAAGGATCGTCGGCGACCAGGCCGCGCCTTCGGGTGCCAGCCCCTGGGCGAAAAGATCCAGCAGCCGGTGACGTACCCGGTCATGTTCCTCGGGCATATGAAGCGGCAGCCAAGTCTGCACCCAGAATAGCGTTTCAAGCAGCACATGGGTGCGGGCCGTATTGGCCCGCCGGGTCGTCTGTTGGGTGTTATCACCGAACAGGTCGCGCACAGTACGGTAACTGTCGTGATAAAGATCCAGCAACCGGCTGCGCTGCGGTTCTTCCATGGCGCGCATGTCTGAAATCCGGGCCACCGCCGGTTCCTCCCCCCGCCGGATGGCGCGGTAGGCGGCGAAGAAGCCATCCACCAGCGCTGCGATCCGGGCACGGGAGCCCCCACCATGCCGTCCGGCACCGGCCACCATGATCCGGAACCGTTCCAGCGTATCGTCGAAGCATGCTTCCGCCAGTTGATCTTTGCGTTTGAAATAATAGGTGACGCTGGTGGTGCTGAGGCCAACAAGGGCGGCAACCTCTGCCAGAGTCATGCCGCGAATGCCCTGTTCATGCATCAGGGCGGACGCAGCGGCAATGATCAGGTCGCGCTTGTTGCGCTGGCGGCTGGCGGCGGTCACATCAGACATGGAAGTGAAACTACCATGTCATCTGCATGTCGTCATGGGCCACATACAGGTGCAATGCCATTTTTCGTAAATCTGGTACGGTCGGATTATTTTGTTTGCCAATAATCCAACGCTTGGGCAGAATTTTCGGTATCCAACAACCCGGAATTGAGCATCGATGGTTGAAGAAAACAGGGCGGTGGCGGCCATTTCCATGGCCGCTTTGCTGGCTTCGGCGTCACCGGAAGGGACGGGATTTTCTGTGGAGGTTCCAGCAAGCTGGACCCAGGGGCGCACCGCTTATGGCGGCCTGTCATCGGCCCTGGCACTGGAAGCCGCCCGGCGAATTGCATCGGACCTGCCGCCATTGCGGTCCGCCCAGATCGCCTTCATCGGGCCGCTGGGGGGGCGGGTTCGGGTCACGGCATCGCTGCTGCGGCGGGGGCGTTCCAGCGCCTATGTCCAGGCTGATGTGACGGGTGAAAACGGGCTTGGCCTGCGGGCGATCTTCCTGTTCATGGCCAACCAGGCATCCAGTGTGGAGATTACCCGCCACCCGATGCCAGATGTTCCGCCGCCGGGGACAAAGCCATTGGATTTCCCGCCGGAACTGCGACCGGCCTTTACGGAGAATTTCGATTACCGACCCGCCATTTTCTGGCAGGACAAGGACGGCGCACCGCAAAGCGATTTCGCTTTCTGGGTCCGCCTGCGCGATCGGCAGGGTATCGACCCACATGTCGGCCTGCTGGCGCTGGCTGATGCGCTGCCACCCGCTGCCATGCCGCTGGCCCGCCGGCCAGGGCCGACCAGTTCGGCCAATTGGACAATCAACTTCATGCAACAGCCCCCGGTGACCACGGATGGCTGGTGGCTGCTCCGCTCCACCTTGCAGAATGCCGTGGACGGCAATAGCAGCCAGCAGATGGGCATCTGGAATAGGGACGGTTTACCGGTAGCCGCCGGTATGCAGCATGTGGCCCTGTTCTTTTAAGGGGTAGAAACATGGCCCGTGAATCCACGCCCACCCGTGCACAATATCGGCATTTCACGCCGGTGGGCACGCGCTGGATGGATAATGACGTTTATGGTCACGTCAACAACGTGACCTATTACTCCTACTTCGATACGGCGGTGAATGCCTATCTGATTGGCGTCGGGGTACTGGATATCCATGGCGGCGCCGTGATCGGGCTGGTCGTCGAAACCGGCTGCCGTTACTTCGCCCCCGTGGCCTTTCCCGATCAATTGGAAATCGGTATTGCCGTGACGAAGCTGGGCAACAGTTCCGTGCGATACGAGGTGGGGATTTTCCGCCACGGTGATGAAGTGGCCGCCGCTGCGGGCCACTTCATCCATGTTTATGTGGATCGGGAAAACCGGCGACCCACGCCGCTGCCGGAGGACTTCCGCGCGGTATTGGCGAAACTGCTGATCGGTGATTAAACCAGATTAAACAAGCCGCTCGCCGACCTTGTGCGGAAAACCGTTGAGGAAGGCGGCGGCATCCACCGGGCCCCGACCGGGGCGTTGTACACGCAACAGGCGCAACGCCCCCTCGCCACAGGCAAACGTGCCTGTGCTGTCCAGCAGGGTGCCGGGCGTGGCCTTGCCGGCCACCGGTTCGGCGGACAGCACCTTCAGCTTTTCCCCGTTGGGCAGGTCGATCCAGCAGCCGGGCCAGGGGTTTAGTCCCCGAACTTGCCGATCCAGCTCAGGGGCGGGGCGCGACATGTCCAGCCGGCCTTCATCCTTCACCAGCTTGGCGGCATAGGTCACGCCGTCTGCCGTCTGGGGTTCCGACTTCAAGCTGCCATCGGCAATGCCGGGCAGGGCTTCCACCATCAGCCGGGCGCCCATAGCCGCCAGCGCGTCATGCAGTTCAGATACAATCATGCGCGGGCCGATGGCGATTCTGCCCTTAAGCAGCATGGCACCGGTATCCAGCCCGGCATCCATCTGCATGATTGTTACGCCGGTTTCGGCATCGCCGGCCAGCAGGGCGCGGTGGATGGGGGCAGCCCCCCGCCAGCGTGGCAGCAGGCTGGCATGGACGTTGATGCAGCCCAGGCGCGGCGCGTCCAGCACCACCTGCGGCAGGATCAGCCCATAGGCGGCGACAACGGCCGCATCCAGACCCAACTCGGCAAATTCCCGCTGCGCCTCGGCATTGCGCAGGCTTTTGGGCCTTCGTACCGGAATGCCCAGGGCTTCCGCCCGGCGGTGTACGGGCGATGCCTGTAACTGCTGGCCGCGCCCGGCAGGGCGGGGTGGCTGGCTATAGACACAGACGACCTGATGGCCGGCCTGCACCAGCGCATCCAGGATGCCGACCGAAAAATCCGGCGTGCCCATGAAGGCGAGGCGCAACGACATGGCGGAATATCCAGGCAATGGGAAAGGAGCCGACAGCGCGGATCAGCCGCGCTGGGCCTTGCTATACTTGCGCAGCAGCATGTTGCGCTTCAGCGAGGAGAGGTGATCGATGAACAGAACACCGTCCAGGTGATCAATTTCATGCTGTATACAGGTGGCCAGCAGGCCATCGGCATCCATCTCCCGCACTTCCCCGGCACGGTCGATATAGCGCACGCGGACCTGAGCCGGGCGGGTGACGTCGGCATAGATTTCCGGAATCGACAGGCAACCTTCCTGCGTCACTGCCAGTTCTTCCGACGCCCAGATCAGTTCCGGGTTGACCATGGCCAGCGGGTTCGGCTTTTCGTTCTTGTGGTCGGTGACGTCAACCACGATCAGCCGTTCCAGGATGCCCACCTGCGGGGCCGCCAGACCGATGCCGGGCGCCCTGTACATCGTCTCCAGCATATTATCCATCAGGTCGGCCACACGACCGTCCACATTATTCAGCGGCTTGCACTTGGCCTTCAGACGCGTGTCGGGGATGGTGATGATGGGCAGCAGCGACATTTCTTCTTCGGTCCGGCGGGCGGGGGTGGAACGCGGATGGCATTATTACATTGTGGGCAGATAGGCCCCAAGCCCTTTGGCGTCAAGCGCCATGGGTGCGGGTCTACTCCCCCGCCAGCGGGGCCGGCAGCACATCATTTTCCGGTAAGGGATCGGCCAGGGTCATGGGTTGACGGGGGGCATGGTCCAGCGGGGCCAGTTCGGGCAGGCTGGCGCCATCGGGTGCGGCACGCAAATCCTTGAAGCGCCGCGCCGTCACCAGCACCCGCGATTCCAGCGACGCCACGGCGGCATTATAGCTGTTCACGGCCCCGCCCAGCCCCTTGCCGACACGGCCCATATGGTCGGCCATCACCGCCAGCCGCTCATAAAGCTCCCGCCCCAGTTGGCTGATTGTCTGGGCATTGCGGGTCAGCGCCTCCTGCCGCCAGCCATAGGAGACGGCGCGCAGCAGGGCGATCAGGGTGGTGGGGGTGGCGGGGATCACCGACTGGTCAATCCCGGCCTCAATCAATCCTGGATCCTGTTCCAATGCTGCGGAAAAGAAATTCTCCCCCGGCAGGAACAGCACGACAAATTCCGGGGCCGGATCGAACTGCGCCCAATAGCGCTTTTCCCCCAGCCCCTTCATATGGTCGCGGATATGCCTTGCATGGCGGGCCAGATGCACGATCTTCGCCCGGTCATCCCCCTCCTGCGTGGCATCCAGATAGGCTTCCAGGGGGGCCTTGGCATCCACGACAATGCTTTTGCCGCCGGGCAGGCGGACGATCAGGTCCGGGCGCAGCCGGACCCCATCGCTGGTCTGGGTGCTGGCTTGTTCGAAGAAATCGCAATGGTCCAGCATCCCGGCCATTTCCACCACGCGGCGGAGCTGGATTTCGCCCCAGCGGCCACGGGTGACCGGGTTGCGCAGGGCCTTCACCAGATTGCCGGTTTCCGTGCGCAACTGGCCCTGGCCCTCCATCAGATGGGCGATCTGGGTTTTCAGTTCCACATAGGCGCCGACCCGCGCCTGTTCGATGCCCTGTACCGCCTCCCCGAACTTGGTCAGATGGTCACGGATGGGGGTCACCAGGGCATCGATGGCGGCATTGCGTTTATCCAGGTCGCCGCGTGCCGATTCCTGGAATTTCTCCAGTTGCGCCTGGGCCAATGTCAGGAAATCGCGGTTATTGGCGGAAAGCGCCTCCGCCGACAGGGCCTTGAAGGCATCGCCCAGCCGGGCCTGGGCCTGATCCAGCAGGGCCAGTTTCTCTATATTACCGCGTCGTTCCTGTTCCAACTCGGTGCGGGTTTCCGCCAGCGCTGCCTGCAGGTGGGCCTGTTGATCCTGCGCCTCGGCCAACCGTTCCTCCAGCAGCGGCACCCGTTCGGCCACCGCCTCTGCCGCTGCCCGTGCCGCCTGTTCGCCCATCCATTGCCGGCGCAGATCGGCCAGCAGCCGGTCCCGCTCCGCCAACTCATGGCGAAGCTCCCCCAAGTGCCGGCCCATATGGTCACGTTCGGCCCGCAGGCCCGCCACCTCCGCCCGCAACCCGGCCAGCCGCCGGGCCGATCCCTGGCGCAGCCAGAGGGCGACAAGGCTGGCCGCGAACAGCGCGCCAAGGACCAGGGAAAGCGGATCAAGGGAGAGGCTGGCAGGCAAGGGGGAAGGTTCCGGTTGTCAAGGCGCGGGTCAGCACCATCATAACCACAACCGGGCAAAATGGGAACGGAATATGAACAAAATTACGGTGCCGCCATCCCGCTGGACCAACTGTGCCAGGCATTGGCGATGTGGGAGCGCATGACGGACGAGGCCCATTCCGCATCGCGCAGACGCAAGGCCGCCACCAGTTCCCGGTGATGCCGGTTGCTGCGCTCCAGGGCGGCCTGATCATAGGCATGGAAGGTGCGGTTGATCACCGGCACCTCCACCAGATGCGGCATCAATGCTGCCAGCAGCCGGCTGCCGGCGGCGGACAGGATGGTGTGGTGGAACTCACCGTTCAGGGTCAGATAATCGTCGCCCTTATGGGCCACGCAGGCTTCCATGGCGTCGGCCAGGGACTGCAAACGCTCAATTTCTTCTTCGCTGATACGGGCCGCTGCCAGGGTGACGGCGTGTGCCTCCATCAACCCGCGCAGGCGGAACTGTTCTTCCAGTTCCCGGTAAGACCAATCTGGTACCAGCACACCGGCCCCGCTATCCGGTCTGGCAGCCAGACCTTCGGCCACCAGACGGCGCAGGGCTTCGCGGATCGGCGTGCGGCTGACGCCGATCCGCTCGGCCAGTTCCTCTTCCTTCAACCGGCTGCCCGGTGGAAGTGTGCCATCCAGGATCAACCCCCGGACAGCCTGATAGGCCCTGGCCGTCGCACTCATCACACGGTACCTGCCAGATGGCCGACCGCCTCTTCCAACCCAATCACGTCGGCATATTTGGCGTTCAGGTCGAACAGGTTGGATTCCTGGATACGCGGATCGCGGTCGCCCACGGCTTCACGCACCACAAGGGGAATGAAACCGTTCTGGCAGGCATCCAGGGCGGACGCCCGTACACAGCCTGACGTGGACAGGCCGGCGATCAGCACCGTATCCACGCCCATGGCGGTGAAGGTGGCTGCCAGGGAAGTGCCGAAAAAGGCGCTGGCATATTGCTTTGTCACCACCGGTTCGGACGGCAACGGCTCCAGCCCATCGGCGAAGGCAGCCCATTGCGGGTGCTTGTCCCGCTCAAAACAGGTCAGCGCCTTCACCTTGCGGAAAAACACGCCGCCATCCACGCCACCGGGCGTATAAGCGACATTGGTGTGGATCACCGGGATGCCGGCGGCGCGCGCCGCGCGCAACAGGGCTTCCGCCCCATCGCGCGTTTTCTCCACCCCCGCATAAAGCGGACAGGCCGGGTCGAGATAGGCTTTGACGAAATCAATGATAAGCAGGGCAGGGCGCTTGCCCCAGCCCAGCCGGCTGCCGAAGCCGGCCTGCGCGTAATCGGCATTCAGATCTTTCGCCATGGCTCAGATGATCCCCGCAGCTTTCAGGCTGGCCAGTTTCTCGCCATTCAGGCCCAGAACGCCAGACAGGATTTCCTCCGTGTGCTGGCCCAGTTCCGGGCCGGCGTGAACCACACCACCCGGTGTATCCGACAGGCGCGGAGCGACATTCTGCATCGCCAGCTTGCCGAAGATCGGGTGGGCCACCTTGATGATGTTCTGGCGAGCCTGGAAATGCGGATCAACCAGCATTTCCGGGGTACGATAGATGCGGCCTGCCGGCACACCATGCTTTTCCATCAGGTCCAACAGGGTGGCGCTGTCCACCGTGCGGGTCCAGTCGGCGATCAGGTCGTCCAGTTCCTGCTGCACGGCGCCACGGGCGGAATGGGTGGCGTAACGTGGATTGGCCGCCAGTTCCGGCTGGCCCATGGCCTCTGCCAGACGCTTGAACACCGTATCCTGATTGGCGGCGATCAGGATCATCTGATCATCGCTGGCCGGATAGACGTTGGACGGGGCAACGTTGGGCAGAATGGGGCCGGTACGTTCACGGATGTAACCCGTCTGATCATATTCGGTGATCAGGCTTTCCATCATGGCCAGCACAGCTTCATAGATGGCGCTGTCCACCACCTGGCCACGACCGGTGCGTTCGCGCGCATGGATGGCCATCAAGGCACCCAGGGCGGCATAGGTCGCGGCCAGGCTGTCACCGATGGAAATGCCCATGCGCGAGGGGGCGGTGGAGGGATCACCCACCACATAGCGCAGGCCGCCCATAGCCTCACCAATCGAACCATAGCCGGCCTGGCTGGAATAGGGGCCGGTCTGGCCGAAACCGGTAACGCGCACCATCACCAGCTTCGGGTTGATCCTGGACAGCACATCATAGCCCAGGCCCCAGCGTTCCATGGTGCCGGGACGGAAATTCTCGATCAGGATATCCGACTTGGCCACCAGATCGCGCACGATGTCCTGGGCAGCCTTTTCCCGCAGGTTGAGCGTGACCGATTTCTTGTTACGGGCAACCACCGGCCACCAGAGCGACTTGCCATGGGGCTTTTCCCGGCCCCATTCGCGCATCGGATCGCCCACACCCGGCTGCTCCAGCTTGATCACTTCCGCGCCGAAATCGGCCAGCAACTGGCCGCAGAAGGGGCCGGCCAGCAACTGGCCCATCTCGATCACGCGCAGATCGGTCAGCGGACCCTGACGGCTGGCGACCTGACCTTCACCCAGGGTTTCAGTGGCCTTCTCGGTCACAGCGCTCTCCTATTTAATGTATACATCATTTTGTGTCGCGGCAGCCATCTCAATGGGTGGATGTCGACCTTCTTTGATTGAAGATGCACACAACACCGGCTGATGACAAGGGTTCTGAACCAATGTTGACCATTGGGTGGTCATTCGTGAAAGGATGATTGAATTCCCCTTGTCATGCCTGCTGAACCCATGTTTGTATACATAAATGAAGGACGGGGCCGACGCCTTTCGCGCGCCCCTGCCAATTTCCAAGGATGGGGACGGATGGCTGGTTCGATCGAAATCGTGGAAGTCAGCCCGCGTGACGGGCTGCAGAACGAAGCCGTGCTGGTCAGCACGGAAGCCAAGGTGGAACTGGTCAATCGGGCGATCGCTGCCGGCCTGCGCCGGATCGAGGTCACCAGCTTCGTCAATCCCAAACGCGTGCCCCAGATGGCCGATGCCGAAGCCGTGCTGTCAGCATTGCCCAAGGACAAGGGTGTCTCCTATATCGGGCTGGCGTTGAATGGGCGCGGTTTTGACCGGGCACTGGCGGCGGGTGCCTCTGAAGTCAATTACGTGCTGGTCGCGTCCGATACCTTCTCCACCCGTAACAATGGTGCGCCGACCCTGGAAACCCTGACCGGCTGGGCGGAAGTGGCCGCCGCCGCGCGGGCTGCCAGGATCCCCACCAGCATCACCATTGGCGCTGCCTTCGGTTGCCCCTTTGAAGGGGAAGTGCCGGTGGATCGGGTGGTGGAGATCGCCAAGCGTGCAGCCGAACATGGCACGGACGAAATTGCGCTCGCCGACACAATCGGCGTGGGCAGCCCCGCCGATGTGGTGGAACTTTTCACGGCGGTTGCCAAGGCACTTCCGGGCATGCGGCTGCGGGCGCATTTTCATAATACCCGTAATACCGGCATCGCCAATGCCTATGCCGCCATTACGGCCGGCGTGACCGTGTTGGACAGTTCCCTTGGCGGGATTGGCGGCTGCCCCTTCGCGCCTGCGGCCACCGGGAATATCCCGACCGAAGATCTTGTCTACATGCTGAACCGGATGAAGGTGGAAACCGGCGTTGATCTGGCCACCGCCATTGAAGGGGCGAAGTGGTTGGAAGGGGTTCTTGGGAGGCAGAATCCGGCCATGTTGGGCCGGGTCGGCATCTTCCCGCCGGTGCAGAAGGCGGCATAAACCGCCCCACCGGCTTTGACCGCTGTGTGGTTGCTCATGCCCCAGCGCAGCGCAGCGCACAAATGATTTGGGCATCATGCCCTTATGCGAACGAAATCGCGTCGAACAGGAGAGAGTGATGGCTTACAGGCTGGGCGTGGATGTGGGGGGTACCTTCACGGACCTTCTGCTGATCGAGGATGAGACGGGTGAGACGTTCCGCGACAAGGTGCCCTCCACCCCGCACGACCCGTCGGTCGCCGTCGTCAACGGCACGCTGAAGATTTGCGCCAAGGCGAAGATCGATCCCAAGGACGTACAGTTGTTCATGCACGGCACCACCGTGGCCACCAATACGGTGCTGACCAGCACGGGCGCCAAGGTGGGCTTGGTGACGACGGATGGTTATCGCCAGGTTCTGCACATCGCCCGTTCCTTCGTGCCGGGCGGTCTGGCCGGTTGGATCGTCTGGAACAAGCCGCCGCTGACCGCCCCGCTGGAATCCACGGTGGAAGTGCCGGAGCGCATTGGTGCGGATGGCGCCATCGTCACCCCGCTGGATGAAGCCGCATTGCGTACCGCCCTGGAAGGGCTGAAGAAGGAGGGGATCGAGGCGCTGACCATCTCCTTCATCAATGCCTATCGCAACGACGTGCATGAAAAGCGCGCCGGTGAGATCGCCCGGGAGGTGTTCCCCGACCTGCCGATCTCGCTGTCGTCTGAAGTCCTGCCGGAAATGCAGGAATATGAGCGTGCGCTGACCACCGTTGCCAACTCCTATGTTCGTCCGCGCGTGGCCAATTATGTGCGCAACCTGAAGGCGGAGCTGAACAAGGCCGGCATGAACGGGCAGATGAACCTGCTGCGTTCCGACGCCGGTTTGATGAGCTTTGAAAAGGCGCAGGATCACCCCGTCAATCTGTTGATGAGCGGCCCTGCCGGCGGTGTGGCCGGCGCCATGTGGGTGTGCGGCAAGTCTGGCTTCGGCAATCTGCTGACGGTTGACGTCGGCGGTACCTCCACCGACGTGGCGCTGATCGAAAATGGTCAGCCGCGTCTGGCGCGTGAAACCGAATGCGGTGATCTGAAGGTGCGCGCCACCTCCCTGGATATCCGCACCGTGGGTGCCGGCGGCGGTTCCATCGCCTTCGTGCCGGAACTGACCAAGGCGCTGCGCGTCGGCCCGGCCTCCGCCGGTGCCGTTCCCGGCCCCGTCTGCTATTCCCGTGGTGGCGATAAGCCGACCGTGACGGATGCCAACGTGGTGCTGGGCTATCTGCCCGAAGAGTTGCTGGGCGGCACCATGCGCCTGGACCGTCCGGCGGCGTCCGCCTCGGTGCAGACCATCGCCGACATGCTGGGCATCACCGTTCAGGAAGCCGCCAACGGCATTTATTCCATCGCCAACGAGACGATGATGGGTGCGCTGCGCCTCATCTCCGTCCAGCAGGGTTACGACCCGCGCGATTTCGCGCTGGTAGCCTTTGGTGGTGCCGGTCCGCTGCACGCCAACGCCCTGGGTAAGCTGCTGGGCAGCTGGCCGGTGATCGTGCCGCCCAGCCCCGGCGTGCTGTGTGCCTTTGGTGATGCTACCACCCGCCTGCGCGCCGAACGCGCCAAGTCGATCGGCAAGCCGTTCCCGAATGTCAGCAACCAGAGCGTGGCCGATGTGCTGCGCGAATTGCACGCCGCCGTTTCCAAGGAACTGCTGGCCGAAGGCGTGCCGGTGGCCGATCAGGAAATCACTTTCGAGGCCGGCGTGCGCTATTCCGGTCAGGCCTTCGAGGTATCCCTGCCGGTGGCGCTGGCCGGGTTCGAGGCCGGTGGCCTGGAAGCGCTGGGTGCTGCCTTCGACAAGGAGCATGAGCGCCTGTTCACCTTCTGCCTGGAATCGGATCGTGAGTTGGTGACGGTGCGCGCCACAGCACTCGGCAAGGCCTCGGCCATCAAGCTGGAGAAGCTGCCGGAGGGTAACGGCGACCCGTCCGCCGCCAAGGTGCGCGACCATGCCATCTGGGCCGATGGCAAGGAACATCCGGCCGTCATCTATGATCGCGCCAAGCTGAAGGCGGGCGACCGCGTCATCGGCCCGGCCATCATCTGCGAAATGGACAGCACCACCGTGCTGCTTCCCGATCATGTGGCCGAAGTCGACCCCTATGGGCTGATCTTGATCCGCCCGCTCGCCGCCCAGTGACATCCAGCTTCTGAGAAGGGGACAGACCCATGGTTGCCCAGATCATCAACACGAACCCGACCCCGTTCCAGAAGATCGCCATCGACCCGATCACGCTGGACATCATTGAAAACGCCCTGCGCAACGCCCGCGCCGAGATGGATGCCACCCTGTTCCGCACGGCCATGTCGCCGGGCATCCGCGAACAGGGTGACGCCTTCCCGCTGATCGCCAACCATGAAGGCAAGATGGTTGTCGGCCAGTTCGGCTCCTTCCTGGGTGGCTTCCTGAAGAACTACAAGAGCACGATCGAGGAAGGCGACGTCATTTGGCTGTCGGACCCGTACTCGGTCGAAGGCGCCATCAGCCATCTGAACGACTGGCTGATCATTCTGCCCGTGTTCCATGATGGCCGCCTGGTTGCCTGGACCTGCCATTTCGGTCACCAGACCGATGTGGGTGGCAAGGTACCGGGCTCCCTGCCGACTGATGCCACCTCCATCTTCCAGGAAGGCATCCGCATCCCGCCGATCAAGCTGTATCGCAAGGGCGTGCTGAACGAGGATGTGCTGGAACTGGTGTTGAACAACACCCGTACCCGCGACTGGTGCCGCTCGGACCTGAACGCCATCATCGCGTCCTGCCGCATCGCCGGTCGCCGCATCGTGGAAATGTGCAAGCGTTTCCAGACCGATATTTATATCTCCGCCGTTGACGAATTGCTGGAGCGCAACAAGCGCGCCATGGCCAAGCTGATCGAAACCTCGATCAGCACCGACAAGGTCAGCTTTGAAGATTATATCTGCGATGATGGCCGCGGCTTCGGTCCCTACAAGCTGCGGGCCACCATGTGGCGCGAAGGGGAGAAGGTGATCCTGGACTGGGAAGGCACCTCGCCCCAGTCGGAAAGCTCGATCAATTTCTACCTGAACGAAAACATGCTGAAGATGTTCTTCGGCATCTACATGATCATGGTGTTCGACCCGCAGATCCTGTTCAATGATGGATTCTATGATCTGGTCGAAACCCGTATCCCCGAAGGCTCTTTGCTGAAGCCGAAATACCCGGCGGCACTGTCCTGCCGTACGCACGGTATCGGTCGCGTGTTCGACGTGCTGGGGGCTCTGCTGGGCCAGCGCACGCCGGAATTCCTCAACGCTGCCGGCTTCTCCTCCTCCCCGCACCTGATGCTGTCGGGCACCTATCGCGGGTCGGGCAAATATTACCAGCTGTTCCAGATTGGTTTCGGCGGTATTCCCGGCCGTCCGTTTGGCGACGGTCCGGACGGTCACTCCCTGTGGCCGAACTTCACCAACGTGCCGAACGAGTTCCTGGAGGCTTACTTCCCGCTGCGCATCGAGCGTTACGAGACGATCCCCGACAGCGGCGGGCCGGGTCTGCACCGCGGCGGTAACGGCGTGCGCATCTCCTATCGCTTCCTGGAGCCGGGTGCCATCGCCATCCATGATGACCGCTGGTTCACCTATCCCTGGGGTGTCAATGGGGGTGAGCCGGGCTGGCGTTCCCGCCGTGTGCTGATCCGCGCCAATGGTGTGGAAGAGGTGCTGGCTGCCAAGATCGACGATGTCCAGGTCCGCCCCGGCGACCTGCTTATCTTCGACACCTGGGGTGGCGGCGGTTGGGGCGACCCGCTGGCCCGCGATCCGGCCCTGGTTGCCACCGACGTTAAGCGGGGGCTGGTGACGGTGGACGGTGCCAGGCGCTACGGCGTTGTCATCGCTGTTGACGGTTCGGTGGATGCGGCTGCCACGGCTGCGCTGCGGGATGAATTGGCGACCAAGCGCGGGGAAGTCAGCCTGTTCAATTTCGGCGGCACTATCGACGAACTGCGCGAACGCTGCCTGGCTGAAACCGGCCTGCCGGCGCCGAAAGATCCGGCGTTGCAGAACAGTGTATTGTTGGAAACAGCTGCGGCCTGATCGTAAATCAGCTTGCATCGATAGAGAGGCCCCATAACATAAAAATTATGGGGCCTTTTATTTTTATAAATAAAATTATTTAAAATAGATTAAGTGATATAAAATTCCCTATAAAATTAACAAAATCAACTAATTGTAAATCATGTATTCTTTTAGGGTCTTTTTTTGATACAGCAACCTATACAAAAAGATAGGATATTCGAATGTATATGAGAAATATCGACACCTGTATGCGATTATGCATTCCATCAGATGTCGTTATCAAAGGAATCCAGGCATGTTGGGCCGCTTTAGAAAAAATCGGGACAATCTTGCGACTCGCATCGCCGCTTTGAATGCCCTGCGCGGCAACGTGATGATCGCGGATCAGGATCTCAACATCATCTATATGAATCCTTCGGTCATGGCTTTGATGCAGGAAGCCGAAGCGGATCTGCGCAAGGAACTGCCGAATTTCCGCGCCGATATGCTGGTTGGCAGCAACATCGATGTCTTTCACAAAAATCCGGCCCATCAGCGCCGGATGCTGAGCGCGCTCAGCAAACCCCATAATGCGACCATTCGGGTGGGCAAATGGGTTTTCGACCTGCTGGTGACGCCTCTGTTCGAAGGGGGAAACCGTACCGGGTTTGCGGTTGAATGGGCCAATGCCCATGAACGTTTGTTGAACCTGGATTATGCCGCCCAGATGGCGGCCATCGGTCGGTCACAGGCCATCATCCAGTTTAGCACCGATGGCACCATCATTGATGCCAATGATAATTTCCTGAAGGCCATGGGCTATCGGCTGGAGGAAATCAAAGGCAAACACCACAGCATGTTCGTGGAGCCGGAATATAAGAACAGCCGTGATTATGATATTTTCTGGGATGAGTTGCGGCGGGGGGAAGCCCGGGCAGCTCAATTCAAGCGCTTGGGTAAAAACGGCAAACCCGTTTGGATCGAGGGATCCTATAATCCGATCTTCGATGCCCATGGCAAAGTGGCGAAGGTGGTGAAGTTCGCCACAGACGTCACAGCCCAGGTGGAACTGCTCGGCAATCTGAAATCCTTGATCGACAAGAATTTCGGGGAGATCAACAAGGAAATCGATCGCTCCATGAGCCAAGCCGGCAATGTGACGAGTGCGGCTGACGAGGCGGCGGAAAATGTCCAGGCCGTGGCATCCGGCGCCAGCGAACTGGCGGCATCGGTGGATGAAATTGCCCGGTCCATGGTGCAATCCCGGGACGCCGCTGACAGGGTGTTCGACCGCGCCCAGTCCGCAGAGGCCAGCACCCAACGCCTGACATCTGCCGCACAGGCCATGAACGGCATTGTGGCAATGATCCAGAACATTGCCGGCCAGATCAATCTGCTGGCACTCAACGCCACCATTGAGGCGGCGCGGGCAGGGGAAGCGGGGCGTGGTTTTGCCGTTGTGGCGTCCGAAGTAAAGAACCTTGCTAATCAGGCCGCACGCGCCACCGATCAGATTTCGACCGAGATCGATGGAATCCAAAATACGTCTGGTGAAGTGGCCAGTGCATTGGATGCCATCCGTGATGCAGTGAGGTCCGTTCGGGAGTTGGTGACGACAACCGCGTCTGCCGTGGAAGAACAAAGCGCGGTGACGCGCGGCATGTCTGATAACATGCAGCGTGTTTCAAAGGCCGTGGATACGGTTTCTTCCAACGTCAACAACATCAACAGCGCCGTGCGTGAAGTAGCCCAAGCCGTCAACAAAACCAAAGAGGCGGCAGAAGTTCTGGTCCGTTGATAAGGTAAAAGGGGCGCCGATGCTGGCGCCCCTTTTAAAATCTTAAACGAAATCATACCAATCAGACGGAAAAGATCAGTTGAACGCCTTGAAGGTGATGATGGTGAATGTGTCTTTTACCCCGGCCAGTGTCTGGATGTGACCAGTGACGAAATGGCCTATATCAGCACCATCAGTCAGGAAACACTTCATCATCAAGTCGTACTGACCTGAAATGGAATGGACTTCCGATACTTCTTCAACGTCCTGGATCGCAAGGTCGGCCACATCATAGGCCCGACCCAACTCGCATTTCACCTGGACGAAAATGGTCTGCATCGATCAAGCCCCAGCCTCGACGCTGGTGTCGGAAGCAAACACGTCGTCATGGACATTTTCCACGGACTCAAGTGTCAAAGCCTCGTTCACTTCTGCACCTGCCTTGCGTGGGCGGGCGATACGGAGAATAAAGGCAGGAACGTGATCGCCAAAACCCAACACGGGCACCAGATCGTCGTCCCGATCCTCCCGCCGGGGGCGGCGGTCACGCCGGTCATCGCGGTCGCGGCGTGGTGATTCGCTACGATCAGGACGGCCCTCGCCACTCCGATCCGGGCGGCCTTCGACATTACGGGCTTCAAACCGGTCGCGGTGAGCACGCTCGCGTCGGGGTTCGCGCTGCTGTTCGACGGTGGCCTCCACCACAGGTGCCTCAACCGTTTCTTCACGGGGGCGCCGGACACGCGGTTCAGGGCGGCGCGTTTCTTCCTTCTTGCTTCGTACGCCACGACGGCGGCGCGGATCATCGTCGAAGGAGAGTTCAGCCGATTCGATCCCCTCGACCGTGAAGCGAGGGATTTCCTGATTGATCAGCTTTTCGATAGCCTGCACCAGCTTGCCATCTTCCGGCACCGCAATGGTGATGGCGCGCCCGGCCTTGCCAGCGCGACCCGTGCGACCGATGCGGTGGACGTAATCTTCGGAATGGTGTGGCGTGTCGAAATTGAACACGTGGCTGACATTGGAAATGTCGATTCCGCGTGCCGCCACATCGGAACAGACCAGCAGATCAATGCTGCCATTCTTAAAGGCTTCCAGCGTTTCCATACGCTTGGACTGCATCATATCCCCATGCAGCGCACCGGCATTGAAACCATGCTTTGCCAGGGATCCGTAAACAATGTCCACGTCCTTCTTGCGGTTGCAGAAGATGAACGCATTCTTCACATCATCGTTCTTCAGCAGAAGGCGCAATGCCTCCCGTTTGTCTGCGTCATGCACCACCACAAGATGCTGGGCAACCGTGATAGCGGTGGAAGCAGGCGCGCTGACAGTCACTTCTTCCGGCTTGTCCAGGAACTTGTCAGCCAGACGCTTGATCTCCGGCGGCATGGTGGCGCTGAAGAACAGGGTTTGGCGCTTGCGCGGCAACAGGCTGACGATGCGTTCGATATCAGGGATGAAGCCCATATCCAGCATGCGATCAGCTTCGTCGATCACCAGCACCTTGATGTCGGTCAGCAGGATATTGCCGCGATCGAACAGATCCATCATGCGACCGGGGGTGGCGATCAGCACATCGACGCCGCGTTCCAGCTTCTTGATCTGGTCGCCGAACGACTCACCCCCGATCAACAGGGCCATGTTCAGCTTGTGATACTTGCCATACAGCTCGAAATTATCGGCCACCTGGGCGGCAAGTTCACGCGTCGGCTCCAGTATCAGGGAGCGGGGCATGCGCGCCTTGGCGCGGCCACGCCCCAGAATATCGATCATGGGCAAGGTGAAGGACGCCGTCTTACCGGTGCCTGTCTGTGCACAACCCAGGACGTCGCGCCCCTGCAACACCCAGGGAATCGCCTTCTCCTGGATCGGCGTCGGGTTCTTATACCCAACCTCATCAACAGCGCGGAGGACGTCGGGCCCGAGCCCCAGTTCCGAAAACAGCATTCGACCTTCGTCAGGCAGGTAAATCGACGTCGATCAAGACCGTGACGTCAGCGGCATGGACGAACGACCATATGGCAGAAGGAAAGCGCATTTGCCATGCGCCCACCGCCGACCAGACTAAACCGCCACGTCGCCAGCTTGGCCGGATAAGACGCATCAGTTAGGGTCGGCATCTTCGATAACAATTCCAGCCTTTAAGAGCAAGGATTTCGGGCGATGACGTACCCACCGCAGGACGCAAGGCTGCCCCTCCTTCTGTTGCCGGGCCTGCTGTGCGACCACGCACTGTGGGCGCATCAGAGGGCAGCCCTGTCGGATATTGCCGACATACAGGTGGCGGATCTGACCAATGCTGACAGTGTGGCGGTGATGGCGGCGCAGGTTCTGGCAACGGCTCCGGCGCGTTTCGCCCTTGCCGGCCTGTCCATGGGTGGCTATGTGGCGATGGAGATCATGCGCCGTACCCCTGACCGGGTGTTGGGCCTGTGTCTGGTGGATACCACCGCCCGGCCCGATACGGATGAACAGCGCGAACGCCGTATGGCTTTGATCAAGCTGGCAAAAGTGGGCAAGTTCAAGGGCGTGACACCGCGTCTGCTGCCGGCCCTGATCCATCCCGACCGGGCCGACGACCCCGCCGTGGCCGGCGTGGTGTTGGAAATGGCGGGGCGTGTGGGGCGCGATGCCTTTCTGCGCCAGCAGAACGCGATCCTGGGCCGCATCGACAGCCGGCCCGATCTCGCCGATATCACGGTACCCACACTTTGCATCGTCGGGCGGGATGATGCGATCACACCGCCCGATCGGTTGGAGGAAATAGCCGCCACCGTACCCGGCGGTCGATGTGTGGTGCTGGACCATTGTGGCCATCTGGCACCGCTGGAACAGCCCGATCAGACATCCGCCCTGATGCGGGAATGGCTGACCGGGCTTGCGGAACGCCAACTGATTCGTTACCGGTAACGTTCAAGCCAGTGGGCATAGGGTGCTGGCAAGGTCCAGGAAGGCCGCTCCACCCCCAACTGCTTTGCCGCCTCATAGGGCCAATGCGGGTTGGCCAGCAGCGGGCGACCGATCATGGCCAGATCAATATAGCCGTCGCGGATCAGCCGGTCGGCCTGTTCCGCCGGGCCGATATTCCAGGTGCTGGCCCCGGGCAGACCGGTTTCCTGCAGCACGCGGCGCGCGGTTTCGGCCAGCATTGCCGGCCCCCAGGGAATTTGCGCCTGGGGCGTGGAAAAGCCCATGGAGACGTCCAGGAAATCTAAGCCCTCCTGCTTGAAACGCTTCACCAGACCGATGGCTTCGGCCAGCGTCTCCTCATCCCGACCATCAAATTCGATCACACCGAAGCGGGCTGTCAGGGGCAGGTTCTCTGGCCATACCTTGCGCACAGCGGCCAGCGTTTCCAGCAGGAACCGGCCCCGATTTTCAGCGCCGCCACCATATTCATCGCTGCGCTGGTTGGCATGGACGGAGAAGAAGCTCTGCGCCAGATAGCCATGGGCGAAATGCAGCATCAACCATTTGAAACCGGCATCGCGGGCACGGACGGCGGCAGCCACGAAATCGGCCTTCACCCGTTCAATATCGACCTTGGTCATTTCTCGCGGCACGCGGGGCAGGCCACCACCAAAGGCAACCGCCGAAGGAGAAATGGTTTCCCAGCTGCGCGGATCACCGGCGGGAATATGGTCATCCCCCTCCCATGGAACGTTCGCGCTGGCCTTGCGACCGGCATGGCCGATCTGGATGCCGGGCACGGCACCGGCCTTGGCGATGGCGGCCACCATCGGTTCCAACGCTGCCGCCTGCTCATCATTCCACAGACCCAGGCAACCGGGGGAGATGCGGCCTTCCGGCGATACACCCGTTGCCTCCACCACCACCAGACCGGCGCCACCGCGGGCCAGCGTGGCCAAATGCACGGAATGCCAGTCATTGGCGACGCCGTCGGTCGCCATATATTGGCACATGGGCGACACTGCGATGCGGTTGCGCAGCGTGACGTCCTTCAGGTTGAAAGTGTCAAACAAGGTCGGCATATCGACAAGCTCCATAAGGGACAGATTGTGTCCTTCGATAGTTCGCTTGTACGATATTATTCGAACAATGGCAATAGGCCAATTTTGATGCTACGATGCTGGCATCATGCGAAGCTACAAGCACCCCGCCATTGAGGATGTCCGGCCGGAAGATTTCTTCCACGCGCTCAGCGATCCGGTCCGCCTGGAAATTGTCCGCCACCTAGCGCGTGAGCAGGAGGCAAGCTGCGCCGCCCTGGATGGGGGGCGGCCGAAATCCAGCATGTCCCACCATTTCCGCGTGCTGCGGGAGGCCGGGCTGGTCTACACCAAGCCCGCCGGGGTGACGCATATGAACTCCCTGCGGCGGGAGGAGTTGGAAAAACGTTTTCCTGGCCTGCTGGATGCCGTGTTGGCGGCCATAGGCTGAAATGAAAACGGGGCGGTTTTGGCCGCCCCGTTTACGGACACATACCAATCTGCCTTGATCGTGACCGATCAAGGGAAGTTTCGTGTTCCCTCAGGTGCCGGGCGTTGCCGCCGGCAGCTTGGCTTACGCGCCCATGGGGGCGCGGGCTGGCGGTCGCCAGCCTCC
>Ga0066602_10000737_pt1 | contig 25186 bp, 24 predicted proteins | sample Higcelweek5metaG_FD_59481 | JGI IMG/M metagenome (GOLD analysis project Ga0066602, IMG submission 59481) | Freshwater pond sediment microbial communities from the University of Edinburgh, under environmental carbon perturbations - High... | ecosystem: Environmental > Aquatic > Freshwater > Pond...
GCTTGGCGACGTCGCTCTCCGGCGTCACCGATGTCGCGACCTTCGCTGGCGACGTGTCGGCGCCGGGCGTGCCGGAAATGGCGGTTGACCTTGCCATGCAGCGGTTCGGCCGGCTTGACTGTCTGGTCAACAATGCCGGGGCCGGCAAATGGGCGCCCGTGCACCTGACCGACGATGATACCCTGGAAGAGGTGATCGCCATCTCCCTGAAGGGTCCGTTCCGCTTCGCCCGCGCTGCCCTCGCCGTGATGGGCGCGGGATCGTCAATCATCAATGTCGGTTCCACCTTCGGCCTGATCGGCGGGCTGAATGGGGGCGCCTATTGCGCGGTCAAGGCCGGCCTGATCGGCCTGACCCAGACGCTGGCGGCGCAGTACGGCGCGCAGGGCATCCGCGCCAACCTGGTCGCCCCCGGCGTCATCAAGACCGACATGACCCGGGACTACTGGGAAGCGGCCCCTTTCCAGCGCCTGAACCAGGAAATGACACCCTTCAACCGCGACGGCACGCCCGAAGACGTGGCCAACGCAGTGCATTTCCTGGCCTCCACCGAAGGCAGCTACATCAACGGTCAGTCCATTGCACTCGACGGCGGTTGGACCACCACGAAATACCTGAGCGTGGAGGCCTTGACGGCCCAGCGCGTTGCCACGCCCTGACAGAAAGGATCGGACCATGGTTGGAACGTTTGGCGCCGGCACCTGCCCCTTCACCGGCAAGGGCGGCTCGATCCTGGAGACAGGCTCGCTGATCGATACGGAGATTTCAGCCCGGCCCAAGGCCTATTACGATGCGATGCGGGCCGAAGACCCGGTGCATTTCGATCCCAAGCTGAACATGTACCTGATCTCCCGCTATGAGGATATTCAGCAGGTCCAGCGCGATCCCATCACCTTCTCTGTCTATGAAGGCTATAACGCGCAATATGCCAAGGGCTTCTTCGAGGAGTTCAAGCAGATCCTGGAGCGCGACGGCGGCGGCTATTTCCCCGATGCCATCATGTCAGACCCCCCCTATCACACCCGCATCCGCAAGTTGATGGACAATGCCTTTTCGGCCCATCGCGTGCGCGAGTTGGAACCGCTGATCACCCAGATCATCGTCGATGTGCTTGACACCATGTCGGACCAGGGTCCGGTGGACGTGGTCAAGGCATTTTCCGTTCCCGTCACCATCCGGGTGATCTGCGAGCAGCTGGGCATCTCCCAATACAATGCCGACAAGATCCAGCGCTGGTCGCTGGCCGTCACGGCACAGATCGGGCGCATGCAGAACCGGGAGCAGATGATCGAAAATGCCAAGGATCTCTGCGAATTGCAGCATTTCCTGATCGGCCAGATCCGGGACCGTCAGGCAAACCCGAAGGAGGACATGATCTCCGATCTCGTCCATGCCCGCACCGATGACGGTGCGGAGCCGACCCTGACCTTCAAGGAGGTGGTGTCCCTGGTCCGCGCCCTGATGATCGCGGGCAACGAGACCACGGCCACCGCCATGACCAACATGTTCTACATCCTGGCCACCCAGCCCAAGGTGGTGGAGACGCTGAAGAACACGGCCGATGACGACCGCCTGCTGTCGCGCTTCGTGGAGGAATTGCTGCGCATCGAACCGCCGGTGCGCGGCCTGTCGCGCATGACGACGAAGGAGGTGGAGGTCGGCGGCAAGACGCTGCCCAAGGGGGCGCATCTGCTGCTGATGTATGCATCGGCCAACGACCAGGAGGATGTGTTCACCTGCCCGCGCGATTTCGACATGGAGCGGTCAAATCTGGGCCGGCATGTCGCCTTCGGTGGCGGCCCGCATCGCTGCATCGGCCTGTCGCTGGCCCGCATGGAAATCCGCGTGGCGGCGCGTGAGGTGATCAAGCGCCTGGACAATTTCAAGCTGGAAATCCCGGTCGGCGAGATCCCCTATCTGAAGACAATCGCCACCCATTCCATTGAACGGTTGCCCGTCAGCTTCACACGGCGCGGGTAAGGAGGCTGGATTGGGACAGGAACTGAAAGGCCGGGTCGCCATTGTCACCGGCGGGGCCGGCGGCATCGGTCGGGCCACCGCCGAACTGTTCGTGGCAGAGGGTGCCCGCGTTGTCATCGCCGACGTGAACGACGACGCCGGCGAAGCGCTGGCCGCGTCGCTGGGCGATGCCGCCCTGTATCGCCATGCCGACGTCTCCCGACCGGACGACATCCAGGCCCTGGTGGATGTCGCCGTCGAACGGTTCGGTGGTCTGCATATCATGTTCAACAATGCCGGCATTTCCGGCGGGCGCCATCCGCATTTCCTGGATGACGACCTGACCGACTTTCACAAGGTGGTGGGGGTCAATCTCTACGGCGTCATGATCGGCACACAGCGCGCCGCCCGGCACATGGCCAAACATGGCGGCGGCGTCGTGCTGAACAATGCCTCTATCGCTGGCATCATGGCGGGTCAGGCGCTGATGAGCTATCGCGCCACCAAGGCCGCCGTCATCCACCTGACCAAGTCGCTGGCCATCGATCTGGCCAAGCACAATATCCGCGTCAACTGCATGGCACCGGGCCATATCCGCACGCCCATCCGGTCCATGACCAGCGATCCCGTGTCATTGGAACAGCAATTGCGGATCGAAGCGGCACTGAAGCCCGTGTGGGACGTGAACAAGCCACTGAAGCGCGACGGGGTGCCCGATGACGTCGCCCAGGCGGCCCTGTTCCTGGCCAGCGACCGGGCGGCGCAAATCACCGGGGCGATACTTCCCGTGGATGGCGGCATTTCCGCTGGCGACAGCGTCAATCATCTGGAGGAACTGTTGGCGGCGCAGGCGGCGGCCCTGGCAGAGGGCTGAGCCGCACGACCCGCGAACCCGATGGGAGCAAGCGTGAATGAGTACGATTGATGTCACCTTCGTCGAAGAGAATGGCAACATCGTCCAGGCCAAGGTGGACACGGGCCAGAGCCTGATGGAAGCCGGCAAGGCCAAGGGCATCGCCGGAATCCTGGCCGATTGCGGCGGGTCCTGCGCCTGTGCCACCTGCCATGTCTATGTGGACGGGGAATGGTACGAGAAGGTGGGCGCCCCCGACGATGTGGAAGCGGAGATGCTGGACATGGTCTCCGACGTCCGCCGGGCGACCAGCCGCCTGGCCTGCCAGATCAAGCTGACCGAGAAGCTGGATGGGCTGAAGGTGGAAGTGGCGCCTTACGCGTGATCGGCGTGTCTCGCAAGGTCAGGGCTCGGCTTGCGCCTCGACCTGACCTGCGCTTCCTACCCCGCCAGCAAATCCAGCCGGAAGTCGCACGATGCCGCCGTTTCCTGGATCTCGATGACATTGCCCTCCGGATCGCGGCCATAGACCGATTTCACATGGCCCATGTCGATCGGATGCGGATGGCCGAAGGTCATGCCCAGCCCCTTCAGCCGCTCATACTCCGCCTCGATGCCGATCACATCGATGCACATGTGCGTATAACCCTTATCCTGCGGGTCGCGCGGCCGCGTCTCCCCCACCGGGGCCTGGAACTCGAACAGCTCCATATAGCAGGTGCCGGCGCGCAGCATGGCACCACGCGCGGCGGAGCCGGGAACATCGATCAGCCGGTCCACGATCTCCACATCCGACCAGGCGAACGTATCGCCCACAACCTCGAACCCGAAGGCTTCCTTGTAGAAGCGGATCATGCGGTCCAGGTCGCGGCAATGCATGGCGACATGATGGATGCCCCTGATCATGCTTCGTTTCCTCCCCGAATTGTTGGTTTTCCGGGATCGAAAATGACCCCGGATCGGGGGGGCGACAATGCAAAACGGGCGCTTTGGCAGGCGCAGACAAGCAAGGCTGCGCGTCCCGTCATTCGGGTTCAGGGCAGGTGCGCGATAATCCCAGCCCATGCAAACCGACCTCACATGAAGGATCGACCAAGATGGGGAAGACGCTGATCTCCGGGGCCGCGATCTGGGACGCCACCGGCGCCCCGGCCTGCCGGGGTGATGTCCTGATCGACGGTAACCGCATCGCTGCCATCACGCGCCAGCCGGGAGGGTTGGAAGCATCCGGTGCTTTAAAGATCGACGGGACGGGCCTGTTCCTGATGCCCGGCATGGTGGAAGGCCATGCGCATCTGTCGTTCGAGACAGTGGCCGCGACCGAGGATCTGATCAGGCCCTCGCCGGAGGAACAGGTCTTCACCGCCGCCCGCGGGGCCAAGGCCCTGATCGATGCCGGCTTCACCAGCGCCTATGGCGCGTCGGAGGCCAAGCTGCACCTGGCCGTGGCTGTGCGCAACGAGGTGAATGCCGGTCGCCTGCCAGGGCCCCGCATCCGCGCCGGATCGATCGAAATCTCCGTCACCGGCGCCATGGGTGATGAAAGCCGGGGTCACGACCCGCGTCCTGGCGGTCCTTCCATGATCGTCGACGGGCCGGAGGAGATGCGCAAGGCCGTGCGGCTGTGCTGCCGCGAGGGCTGCGACAATATCAAGCTCGATGTCTCGGGCGACCCTTTCTATCCCGGCACACCCGGCCACACGACACCGATGAGTTTCGAGGAGATCCGCATGGCGGTGGACACCGCCCATGCCTATGGCCGCAAGGTCAACGCCCATACCCGTTCCCTGGAAGGGTCCAAGGCCTGCGTGCGCGCCGGCGTCGATGGCTTGTTCCATGTCGAATATTCCGACCCGGAACTGCTGGACATGCTGGAGGAGGCGAAGGACCGCTGCTTCGTGGTGCCGACCGTCAGCCTGTTCCACACGATCGTGCATGGTGAAGCATCCGGCTCCGGCCTGACGCCGGAAGTGGGCTTCTATATGGGTATTCCGGGATTGCTGGAGAAATCTGTCGAGACCCATACTGAATTGCGCAAGCGCGGCATCCGCCATCTGATCGGGGGCGACTATGGTTTCGCCTGGAGCCGGCAAGGCACCAACGCCCGCGATCTGAAATTCTTCGTCGATTATTACGGCTACAGCAACGAAGGCGCCCTGATCTGCGCCACCCGCCATGGCGGTCAGGCCATGCGTAACGAAGGCGACCTGGGAACCATCACCCAGGGTGCGCTGGCCGATCTGCTGCTGGTCAATGGCGACCCGCTGAAGGACGTCTCGATCATGACCGATACCGATCGTCTGGCCCTGATCATGCGCGACGGGCACATCCACAAGAATGCCATGGCCACCCTGGCGCGCCGCGCCCTGGCCTGACCCCCATAACCGCACCCCGGAGACCCCCATGCATATCTCATCGAAGAAACCGGAACCCGGCGATGCCCGCTGCCCGGCCGACAGCACCCAGGACATCATCGCCCGCGACAAGGTCGCCGCACCGTCCTGGGTACGCTCGGAAAGCTATCGCTTCCTGGGTGATGCGGACGTCACCAGCGACCGCTATATCGAGGCCGACTATGCAAAGGCCGAATATGAGCGGCTCTGGACCCGCACCTGGCAGTTCGCCTGCCGGGAGGAGCATATCCCCAATGTCGGTGACTATTCCGTCTACGACCTGGGCCGCTACAGCTTCCTCATCGTCCGCGTGGCCGAAGATGACATCCGCGCCTATTACAATGCCTGTCTGCATCGCGGCACCAAGTTGCGCCCGTCCGGCACCGAAGGCTGCGCCTCGGAATTCAAGTGCCCGTTCCATGGCTGGAGCTGGAATCTGGACGGCTCAAGCAAGAATATCCTGTGTTCCTGGGACTTCCCGCATGCCGACCCGGACAAGTTCACCCTGCCGCAAGCCCGCGTGCAGCGTCTGGGTGGCTTCGTCTGGGTCAACATGGACCCGGACGCACCCTCTCTGGAGGATTATCTGGGACCGGAGGCGCTGGCCCATATGAAGGCCTGGCGCCTGGAGGACCGCTATATCCATGTGCATGTGACCAAAAGCTTTCCGGCCAACTGGAAGCTGACCATGGAGGCCTTCATGGAGGCCTATCACGTGCTGGAAACCCATCCGCAGGTGGCGCCGTCCAATGCGGACGCCAATTCCCAGTATGATTTCTATGGCGACCATGTGAACCGCTTCATCTCGCCACTGGGCGTCTGCTCCCCACATCTGGGCGGGCAATATTCAGAGCAGGACGTGCTGGACCGGTTCACCGTGGGCGACAGTTCCATGCTGGGCGACCGGCCGCAGGTGGGTGAAGGCACGGCGCGGCAGGTGATGGCCGACATGTTCCGCACCATGTTCGCAGCGGCCACCAACAGCGACCTGTCCAACGTGTCCGACAGCGAGGTGCTGGACTGTTTCTCCTACACCATCTTCCCCAACACCTTCCTGTTCCCCGGCATCTCCCTGCCCATGGTCTATCGTTTCCGCCCCGACCCGCGCGACCATCGCCGCTGCATCTATGAGGTGATGTTCCTGCGCCCCGTGCCCAAGGACGGCCCGCGCCCCAACCCGGCCGAAGCCGTGGTGCTGACGGACGCGCAATCCTTCACGGAGGCGGACGGCATGGATCCCGGCTTCGGTCGCATCCTGGACCAGGACACGGACAACCTGTTCGCCCAGCAGGAAGGGCTGGAAGCCAGCGCCAAGCGCGGACTGACGCTGGGCAATTACCAGGAAATCCGTATCCGGCATTTCGAGAAGGCCGTGGACAAATACATGGCCATGCCGCCCAAGCGGCCAGAATTCAAGCGCTGAGGCCAAAGGGCGCCGGCAGGGTCACTGCCGGCGCCCGTTTCCCTGCAAGTTCACCCCCGCCAGCCCCGGATGCGGTTGCCCGCGTCGCAATGGATGACCTCGCCTGTGATGAACCGCGCCTCGTCCGATGCCAGGAACAGGGCCAGATTAACAATATCGTCGGGCCGTCCCTCCAGGTTCATCACCTGCATTGCCTGCACCCGCGCCACGGCTTCGGCAGGCAAGGCGCTGCTGGCAGCCGGCGTTTCCATCAGGCCCGGGGCGATGGCATTCACCCGCACACCGTCGGCCCCGAAGCCCGCCGCCATGCCGCAGGTCAGGGCGTTCAAGGTGGCCTTGGTGACGCCATAGATGGTCGTCGGCATATAGGCCGCCATGGAAGACTGGTTAATGACGTTGCCTTTCGCCGCGACCAGTGCTGGCCGCAACGCATCCGCCAGAAGGAGCGGCGCCAGACTGTTCACCGACAGGTAGTGCCACCATTTCGCCTGATCGATGCTCTCCACGGGCCGCGTCACCTCGCCATAGGCGATGCCGGCATTGTTATAGAGTACGTCGATGGTCGGGCAGACGGCGCAGACCTCCGCCCCGAAGGCCCGGATTTCCGCCTCCGATGCCAGATCGACCGGATATATGGCGCAGGTGCCGCCCCGGTCCGCGATCATCGCCGCCGTTTCCGCCAGCCCCGCCGCCTGCACATCCGTCAGGATCAGCGACGCCCCTTCCTGTGCGAAGCCCAGCGCCAGGGCCCGGCCCAGCCCGCCGGCTGCGCCTGTGACCACCACCCGCCGCCCCATGAACCGCTTTCCCATTCTCTCCCCCCGTTTTGATGACTGCGGGTACCATTAGAACAGGATTTGGCCGACGCACCTGATGCTGGGTGCATAGCGGCTTGGCTGTAGGCGTGATCGGTCGGAATGCCCGTGGGCCATCCACTAACCCGTTGATTATCATCGGCTCTCATGTGAATGCGCACAGAAACGACATCGATAATCGAGGGATAGGGGCAGAGAATGCGGATCAAGACGATCCTGCTGGCCGGTCTGGCATCCTGCGCCATGCTGCCGGCAGCGGGCTGGGAACTGGCCCTGATCGGCAACAACCTGACCAACCAGATCAATACGGGAAATTGCACCAACGGCAATTTCGCCAATGGCCAGATCCCGGGCGGACAGTTGACGGGCAGCAACGCCGTGGGACCGACCGGCACGGACGAGCTTCTGTGCTTTGCCGACCGGGGGCGTGAACTCTGGGCCCGGGTGACGGTCCGGTTCCGCTGACGGTGGACGAAAACGGGGGCGGCACCTGGATGCCGCCCCCGCCCTCCCCAAGCCCCCTCCGCTGTCGCCCGGATGGGACCTCAGCCCTTGTTCGGATAGACGGACAGATCGCCCGCATAGGCGATCCCGCCCGACCAGAACCTGTCGCCACTGATCTTGTGGAAATAATGCACCGTGCGCGCGAAGGAGCCGGCGTCCGACCGCGGTGCCATGGCGATGCCGCTGGGGCTTTTCCCCTGCGCCCGGTCACTGAAATCCTTCACGGTAAAGGCCAGATCGTCCGTCTGCTGCGCACACAGGACCAGCTGGTCGCCGGGGCAATACCGGCGCGGCTCGATCTGGATGGGGGACAGTTCCCCCCGCTTCATGGCGACATGGCCGGGGACATTCGTCACCTCAACGGAATGCACCTCGTCATACCATTGGTGGTACTCAGCGGCGCGACCGGCGACATAATTGCCCAGAATGATGGAAACCCCGCTGAAAGGCTGATCCTGACGCCAGTTGGCGCTGCCCTTCCAGTCGCCATACAGGCGGTAGCTGTAGATGCGTTCCGTCTCGTCATCCGCGATCAAACCGGCATCGCGGGCATCCGCCAGCAACGGACCCAGTGCCGGCAGGTCGATGGCCGGGTCGGGCAGGTCGAAATCGTAGACGCTGACATAGCGCCAGGGCTGCGGGATCATGAACATCACCTGTTCTGCCGTCACCTGATACCGGTCAGCGGTGATGTGCCCGCGCAGATGCGCCAGGGCCGCACGATGCGGGCCATCGAACCAGGCCGCATAATCATCCTGCCGCCCGTCCGGCACGTTATGCAGGTGAATCACCGTATAGAGCGCCATGGTCCCTCCCCGTCGCCGCTGCCAGGCGGCCTGGACCCGGATGATGTTGGCGCCCCCCTCTCCTGGCAACGCCGCGCAGGGCACGGCGACCCAATCATCGCTCCCCCGATACGGCGTATCGCGCCCGCGATGATTGTGCAACGCGGCAGGTTCGCCCCGCGCAAGGGGGAACCTTGATGCTAAGCATTTTCCAAATTCCATCCCATCCGCGCCGCCATCAGCGTGCGCTTCGCGCAAAGAGGAACCCCAGCATCATGGCAACTGAAATCCTGCTGCCGCAGATCGGCTTCTCCATGTCGGAGGGCCAGATTTCCGAATGGCTGGCGAAGGATGGCGACGCGGTGACGGAAGGCCAGCCCCTGTTCCTGTTGGAGGCCGAGAAATCCGCCAACGAGGTGGAGGCCCCCGCCAGCGGCACGCTGCGCATCCTGAAACCGGCGGGGGAAACCTATGACGTCGGCACCATCCTGGGCTCTATCGAATAGGCGGAGGGTATCAACCATGACATCACCCGGATCGAACCACCCGACGCCCAACCCCGATATCCAGCTCGACATCTATCGTCGCATGGTGCGGATCGAGCGCAACGATGACGCCATCCGGCGGACCATCAAGCTGGGCCGCTTGCAGATGCCCTATTATTCGGCGCGCGGACAGGAGGTGATCCCCGCGGCCATCTCCGCCCAACTGAACCGCGACGACACGATCTGCACCATCTATCGCGGTATCCACGACATGGTGGCCAAGGACATGCCGCTACGCCCCTTGTGGGCGGAGATCGCGGGCCGTGTGGATGGCACCTGCAAGGGCAAGGGCGGGCCGATGCACCTGACCCATCCCGAAAGCGGCGTGATGGTGACGACCGGCATCGTCGGTTCCTCCATGCCCATCGCCAACGGCCTGGCCTGGGCCGCCAGGCTGGATGGCAGTCAGCGGGTCTCCATCGCCTATTTCGGCGACGGTGCATCCAATATCGGCGCCTTCCATGAAAGCCTGAACCTGGCGTCGGTGTGGAAGCTGCCCGTCATCTTTGTCTGCCAGAACAACCGCTTCGCCGAACATACGCGCTACGAGGTCGGCACCTCGGTCGACCGCATCTCCAAGCGCGCCATCGGCTATGGCATGCCCGGCGTCACAGTCGACGGCAACGACCCGTTCGAGATGTATGCCGCGGCGGCCGAGGCCATTGAGCGCGCCCGGGCCGGCGAGGGCCCGACCCTGATCGAGGCCATCACCTTCCGCTTCTTCGGACATGTCTTCGGCGACGACGACAAATACATGACGAAAGAGGAGAAGGCGGCGGCGATGGCAAAGGACCCCCTGCCCGCTTTCCGCGCCCGCCTGATTGCCGACGGCATCGCGTCGCAGGAGAAGCTGACGGCGATGGAGGCCGCCATCGCGGCGGAAGTGGAAGATGCCATCCAGTTCGGCCTTTCCAGCCCCCTGCCCAGCGCCGACGAACTGCGCCGCGACGTTTTCGCCACGGAGATCGCGTGATGAGTGCCACCACCAAGCTGAACGGCATCGCCGCCGTCAATGCCGCCATCGCCCAGGCCATGGAGCGCGACCCCAAGGTCATCGTGCTGGGCGAGGACGTAGCCGACCGCGAAGGCGGCGGCGTAGTCGGCACCACGCGCGGCCTGTCCACCCGCTTCGGTGACGAAAGGGTGAAATCCACGCCGATTTCCGAACAGGCCATCATTGGTGCGGCCATCGGGGCCGCCATCGGCGGCTACAAGCCGGTGGCGGAAATCATGCTGATGAATTTCACCACCGTCGCCATGGACATGATCGTCAACCACGCGGCCAAGCTGCGCTTCATGTCGGGCGGCCAGACATCGGTGCCCATCACCATCCACACGCTGACCGGGGCCGGCGTTTCCACGGCCGGGCAGCATGCCGACCATCTGGAAGCCTGGTTCGCCCATACCGCCGGCATCAAGGTCGTCGCCCCGTCCACGCCCACCGACTACAAGGGCTTGATGCTGTCCTGCATCGACGATCCCGACCCCTGCCTGATGATCATGAGCGCCATGACGCTGCGCACCTTCGAGGAAGTGCCCAACGATCTGGCCCCCATCCCGCTGGGCCAGGCCAAAATCATCCAGGAAGGCACCGACGTCACCATCGTCACCTACTCCGCCATGGTGCTGACGGCGAAGAAGGCGGTGGAGGTGCTGAAGGAAGAGGGCGTGTCGGTGGAACTGATCGACCTGCGCACCGTGGCGCCCTGGGACCGGGAGGCCGTGCTGGCATCCGTCGCCAAGACCGGCCGCGCCGTCCTGGTGCATGAGGCGCTGCGCAGCCACGGCATCGGGGCGGAGATCGCCGCCACCATCCAGGAAGAATTGTTCGGGCGGTTGAAGGCCCCCGTCCGCCGCCTGGGCGCCCCCTACTCCCCCGTCCCGTTCTCCAAGCCGCTGGAGAATGCCTATCTGGTGCAGCCAGACGACATTGTCGCGGCGGTGAAGTCGGTGTTGGGATAAGCCGGCCCCCTTCTCCATCGACGCCACATCGCCTCCCCGGCTATCACCGGGGAGGCGCATTCATTTCTTGAAGGGTCAGATAGATGGCACGTTTTCCAGCAATCGCCCGAACCTGTACCACTCCCACAGCGTCAGGAAATTTGTCAGCATGTGAAGCTGGACCCGTGCCGTCTCGTTCTGCCGGAAACACGCATCGAACCGGTCCACGACCGGGTCAAGGTTGGGCAGTTCCCGGCAGATCAGGGCGGGGGCGTCCATGAGCCAGGCCAGGCCCATGAGGGCGACATAGAGCAGCATCCGCTCCCTGAGCGCCCCCACCTCGATCTCCCCGCCTCCCGCTGCCGCGAATTCCGTTGCGAGCAGGGCCAGCAACCCGTCCAGATGGCTGATGATCATGTCGGGTTCGGCGGCACTCAAAGCACCCCACAGGGCCTGCGCCACCGGCAACCGCCCCACCCGGCCCCAGTCCATCAGGCCGCAGCGCAGGGCCCCGGCATCGTCGTGCCAGAACCAGGCATTGTCGATATTGCCATTCCAGTGGCACAGCGCCACATGGGCCTCGTCCGCGGATAGGATCCGCCGGATGTCCCCCTGTCGTGCCACGAAAGCCGGCATGTCCAGGTAGAACCAGCAAAGGAAGGCCGGCGACACGACCCGCTCCGGCAGCAATTTTGGATATTTCCGGGCAAAGGCCGCCAACTTCTCGATCCGTCGCCGCAATTGGGGAGCATCATACCGGATCGGGTCACCGGCCACCGCCGCCTCATGATAGGGAAAGGCTGCCGCCACGGCATCGGCCAGCGCAGGCGCCCGCGACGCGCCCGCCAGCCGGGCCAGGGCTGTGACGATCGCCCGGTAATGCCCCAGCGCATCCGGGACCAGATAATCCAGGCACTTGTCATAATGCGGCTCGACCCCACCGATACCAAAGCCGATCCGCTCGGTGATCAGCAGTCCCGTACCCGATGCGGCCTGATAATCCCCGAACAGGGTGCGCGGCACCGCGATGGGAAAGGCCGGATGGCGCGACAAGGCCGCCAGCCGCACCTCCGGCAGAAGCTGGTCGCGGTTGCGATCCCGGATCGGATCGTTGAAATCGCGGGAGAATTTTACGAACAGGTCGGTCGGCAACCCCGCCTCCGGCCGCTCATAGGCCAGTGTCAGGAACAGCTTGACGCCCGTGCTGCCGCCGGGGCAATCCGTGATCGCCTCCACCCGCGCCACCGCATTGTCGGGTGACAGGCTACCGGCGGCGTGGAAGGCACGGGCCAGGAAGCCGGCCCCGCCCTCGGCCAGGGCTTGTGGATGGGCGGGAATGGACAGGCCGGTCTGGTCACCAACAACCCAGCCCGGCAATCCATCCATCCCCGCCACCTCCCGACCCGTCACGCGCGGGTCAGTTCATAATCGCCGGCATCGTCCACAATGGCCCGCCAGCCGGGATAAACCACGATGGTGGTGAAGGTCTCGTCGATGATGGCGGGACCCGTCACCACGTTGCCGGGCTTCAGGTCCGTGCCCAGGAAGACGTCGGTGGCCTGGAATCCCTGGCCCAGATTGGCCCGTCGGCTCTTGGCCGGCACCGGTGTCCCGCGCGGGGCCGTGAAACCCTGCGCCACGACCGGCGACGGGGTCACCACATGGCTGGCCAGCCGCACGCCGATCACCTCCGGCACCTCATGCGCGCGGATATGGTTGTATTCCTGCATATGGCGTTCATTGAACAGGGCGATGGCGTGCGCGCCCAGACCTTCATCCACGAAGGACAGGTCGCCCAGCCGCCCGTTCGGCTGCACATCGAAGGTCAGGGCAAAGTTCTGGCCCGGATAGCGCATGTTGAACTGATAGCTGGCCACCACGTCGTCGCGGCTAAACCCGGCATCGGCGAAATATTTCTCCGCCCGGCCCGCCAGTTCCGCCCACAGCGTCTTCAGCCGCCCCAGGTCCAGCGCCGTGGCCGGGGCCATGCACGACCGTTCCTCATCAATGCTGGGATTGGCGACCAGGGTGCCCAGGGCCGAAAAGGTGGGGGAAGCCTTGGGCACCAGCACGCGGGCAATGCCCAGATCCTCTGCCTGGATGCCGGCAAAGGCCGCACCATTGCCACCATAGGCCAGCATCACCAGATCGTCAGGCGCTATGCCCTTGCCGGCCGTGGTGCGGCGCACCCCCTGGCTCATATTGGCATTGACCACACGCCAGCAATCGAACGCCGCTTCTTCTGCCGAATATCCCAGCGCTGCCCCGATCTCCGCAAACGCCTCCTCCACACCGGCACGGCTCAGGCGAAAGCTGCCGCCCGCGAAGCCTTCATCGGTGGACAGGATGCCCAGCATGACCAGCGCATCGGTCACCGTCGGGCGCGAACCGCCACGGCCATAGCAGATCGGCCCCGGTTCCGACCCAGCTGATTCCGGGCCGACCTGCAGCACCCCGTCCTTGACATGGCAAATGGAACCGCCACCCGCACCCAGCGTCTCCACCTTCACCATCGGCACACCGACCAGATAGCGATGGTGCATGTTCCAGCCGGCTTCCGCCGGCGCGGCGCCATTGATCACCAGCGACATGTCATAGGACGTGCCGCCCATATCGACGCAGAGCAGGTTGGGACAGCCCTTGGCCGCACCGACATGGGCAGAGCCGACCACGCCGCCAGCCGGACCCGACGCCAGGACGCGGATGGGCGAGCCCTCGATATATTCCTTGGTCATGACGCCGCCCGACGCCTGCATGACCATCAACTGGTTGCGGTATCCGGCCGCCTTCAGCCGGGTGACAAGGCTTTCCAGATAGGACGTCACGCGCGGTGCCACATAGGCGTTCACCACGCAGGTGCTGGTCCGGTCATATTCCGGGGAACGCGGCAGCACCTGATGCGACAGGGAGACGGGCACGCCCGGCAGTTCCTCCGCCACGATCTGGGCCGCCCGCTTCTCATGCGCCGGATTGACGAAGGAGAACAGGAAGGAGATGGCGATGGACTGCACCCCCTGCTTGCCCAGCCGGCGGCAGGCCACGCGCACCGCTTCCTCGTCCAGCGGCTTGTGGACCGACCCGTCATGCAGCACGCGCTCCGGCACGGTCAGGCGCCGGCGGCGCGGGGTGATCTGCCGGGGCGGCTCCAGCCGCACATCCCAGATGCTCTCCTTGAAACCGCGGCGATATTCCAACTCGTCGCGGAAACCTTCCGTGGTAATCAGGCCGGTGACGGCACCGTTCATCTCGATCAAGGTATTGTCGGCGACGGTGGTGCCATGGACGATGGCGTCGCAGCGGGACAGGAACGCCGACAGTTCCAGCCCTTCCTTCGCCGCCAGGGTCGAAAGACCATTCATGACCCCGATGGACCGGTCCTCCGGGGTGGACAGGTTCTTGTGCAGCACCACCGCCGCGCCCTTCAGCAGGGCGAAGTCGGTGAAGGTGCCGCCAATGTCGATACCCACGCGATAAGTCATTTTGTATCCCCTCAGGCGGCGCGCAACCGGGCGCGCAGCGCCGCGGTCGCGGCGGCATCAACCGCCAGGTCGTAATTCTCCAGGCTGCCGGTCAAGACGACGCCGTACTTCTCCCGCGCGGCGGACAGGCTGACATATTCGTCCAGCACATCCTCCTTCACCGCTTCCGCGTCGCGGTCCAACGCTGGGCCAAAGCCCGCCCCGCCGCCATGCTGGTAGGCGATGACGGCGCCCGGCGGCAGCTGCGCCTGGGCCGTGCGCTCGATCTTGTATTCATCAGGCGAGCCGACCAGGAACCGGTTGGCATAGGGGATGGCGTCGTTGCCGCCGCACATGCCGCGCAACGGATGGTCGGCCGACACCATCCAGGCCATGGCTATGGTCGGGGCCAGCACCTGCTTGACGTTCAGGCTGCCCGGCGCGCCGCGCCATTGCCCGGCCCCGCCGCCATCAATGGTCATCTCGCGGCTGATATTCAGGATGGGGAACCGGGCCTCGGCATCCTCCGCTTCCGACAGGATCAGGTTACCCAGCGCAACGGGGCACGACCCCCAGCCGTCGATCCCTTGCACAGCCGATACGTCCATGGACCGGCAATCGACACCCTGATCCATCCACATGGCCCCGTTCTGATCAAAGCCGATGACGGCGTTGGGCATGCCGATCTTGTAAAGCTGCGGGGCGGACCGCTCCGGCACCACCCTGGACAGGGCCAGGCAGACGGCTTCGGTGATTTCGCAAGCCGGGTGGAACGATCCCAGGGCCGCCGGCTTGTTGGGTGGCGGCTGGGCGATGCAGCCTTCGGGGATGATGATGTCCACCGCGTTGAACATGCCCTCGTTCTTCACGATATCGGGGCTGACGGCGACGCAGACCTGGATCATCACGTAGGACCGGCTGTTGGCAAAGGTGTTCCAGACGCCGACCAGATTGGGCCGGTCATCCGTACCCGTCAGGTCCACGGTCAGTTGGTCACCTTTGACGATGCATTTGGCATGCACCTTCACATCACGCGTGCCGACCGTGTCGTGGTCGATCAGCACCGTGGCCTTATAGGTGCCGTCGGGCCAGGCAGACACCTCTTCGCGTACCTGCCGTTCGGTCTGGTCGATGGACAGGTTGATCGCGGCCTTGACCATGTTGGCCCCATAGCGACCGATCAGGTTCTGCAACGAGATCGCCGCCTTCTGCACCCCGCCCACCATGGCGGCCAGGTCACCGGCAAAGGTGGCGAAACGGTTGTTGCGCTCCACCATGCGGATCACGTCCATCCGCTTGACGCCCCGATGCACCAGCTTCACGCAGGGGAACGACACGCCCTCGGTGAAGATGTCGGTCGCCTCCAGCGTGAAGCCGCCGGGGTCCTTGCCGCCCGTATCACCCTGGTGGGCCTGCAGGGTCTGGAACAGGATCAACTCGCCCTTTTCATCGAAGATCGGGGCATAGACGCAATAGTCGGGCAGATGGCCGCCGCCATGGTCGGGATCGTTCGACAGCAGCACGTCGCCGGGGCCGATATCATATTCCTCCATGTTCATCAGCGCCCAGCGCACCATCATCTGGTTGACGAAGGTCAGATGCGGCGTACCGATGGAGCCCATGGCCAGGCGACCATTGGCATCGACGATGGCGGCATTGCGCTCGTTCGACTGGTTGATGATGGGGGAGGAGGCGGCCCGGCCCAGATATGTCGCCGCTTCGAAGCACACCGTCTCGAATGCGCCGCGGATGATGGCTGCGGTGACGGGATCGATCTCCACCTTGGTGGGCAGCGGCGGCCGCCTCGCGGCGAGCTTCCGGTTCAGCTCAAAGGACATGGGCTTGCCTCCACTTCACTCTATCGCATCAATGTTCGGTCACGTCGGGATCGGCCAGGGACGGGGCGGCCGGATCGGCGCAGGGCGGGCGGCGAGGGGTGGGATAGACCGTGACAGCCATGCCGAGATCCATCTCCTGCCCGTCGCGGACGATCCCGTCGCCGGCCTTGCTGGTGATGCGCGGGGCCCCCGCATCGGGGCGCACGGGGCGCTGACGCATCACTTCCTCCAATCGCCCTTGGCGTCCTGTTTCGCGAACCTGTTCCCTATTGGCTAGGCGCGCCAGTCCGCACCCGCAAGCGCCCCTGGGGCCCACTGCAACCCGCGTCAATCATCGGATCATCAAGAGCACAGAAGCCCACCGCACCGGATCGCCCGCGCGATATCGACAGGAAAGGACAGCGATCGCCCGGATCGATACAGTGAATTATGATACATAATGGATCATAAACATCACTCGATCCGGAGAATTGAGCCCGTGAATGGCCGCCCATCCCTGCTGATTGCCTGCACCGCCCTGCTGCCGCTGGCCGTGGATGGCGTACTCTATTTCACGGGCAGCCGGTCCACCGTCTATGCCGTTGATGGCGGGTCAGGCCGGCTGATCTGGAAATACGATCCGGAAATCTGGAAGCTTAACCCCGCAAAGCTGGGCCATGGTCTCAATGTCAACCGGGGCGTCGCCTACGACCAGGGCAAGGTGTTCGTGGGCGTGCTGGACGGGCGGCTGGTGGCGCTGGAAGCGAAGACCGGCGTTGCGGTCTGGAGCGTGCAGACCCTGCCGCCCAATACCATCCACACCATCACCGGCGCGCTACAATTCCCATGCCTTCATCGTGGAAACGTTCATCGATGAATGCGCCCATGCGGCCGGGATCGATCCGCTTGAATACCGGCTGCAACTGCTGAGCCGCTGGGAAAAGCCCTGGGCCGACTGCCTGCGCGTGGCCGCCACCCATGCCGGCTGGGGTCGTACCCTGCCGGCGGGCGAAGGGTTGGGCATCGCCATTTCCGCCTGGCCGCAGGCGGCCCAGCGCAACGTCGGCACCATTGTCGCCACCGCCGCACATGTCGCCGTTGGCCGCGACGGCATGATCCAGGTGAAGAAGCTGGACGTGGCCTTCGACTGCGGCCGCGTCGCCAACCGCGATGCCGTGGCGGCACAGATGGAGGGTGGCACCCTGTTCGGTCTCAGTGCCGCTCTGCATGAGGGTCTGACCCTGGAGGATGGACGGATCGCGGAGACGAATTTCGACACCTACTCCATCCTGCGCCTGGCCGATGCCCCGCCCGTCGCTGTGCATTTCGAGGCCCTGTCCGGTCATGCACGGATGGACATTGTGGGCGAGGCGCCGGTCGGTCCCGTGGCGGCGGCCGTGGGCAACGCCATCTTCCAGGCTACGGGCAAGCGCCTGCGCACCACCCCGTTCACCCGGCATGATCTGCGCTGGAACTGACCAGACAAGCCCGACTGCGCGTGGCGTCATTCATCGTCCGTCCAGGCGATGCTAGAGCGTATTTCCGCTGACCGGAAACACGCTCTGGCTTTTTCGTTTTCCTCAATCGCCGGCGCTGCATCCGCAGCTTGGCTACGCCGCATGTGCGGCGCGGCGGCAGTCGCCACCAGAGCGGTTTCCAGTCAAAGGAAAACCGCTCTAACAACGATCCGGTCGCCAGCAGCAAGGATGACAAGCGATGAGTGCAGCAGGTTTTGTCCGCGCCCTGCCGGTCGATGACGTGACGCCCGGTACGAAGAAGTCGGTGGAGGTCGGGGGCAGATCCATCCTGATCTGCCATTCGAACGGCATGCTGCATGCTGTGTCCAACATCTGCTCGCACGCGGACGAAAAGCTGGAATGCGGGCGCATGGGCAATGGCTGGATCGCCTGTCCGGTGCATGGGGCACGATTCGACCTTGCCACCGGTAAGGCCAAGAACCCGCCCGCCAAGCAGCCCATCGCCGTCTATGCCACCCGCATCGTGGATGGCTGGATCGAGGTGGAGATCTGATGCATCGGTCAAAATATTTGACCGATGGTACGGCGGCGACTGCCGCCGCGCGCCTTGTGGCGCGAAAGCCAAGCCCACGGATGTGGGCGCCGGCGATTGAGGCGCAAATCTGAAGCAGGAAGCCATCACGCCGCCGTTACATATCGCCTTGGCGATTCCGCTGTTCCCCACCACCGATCCGGCTTGTCCGGGCCGGCCTTACCCCTAATCTGCGATGAGCCGAAAAGGTTCCCGTAGAGGAGAGGGGGAGGATATGCCCGTACTGGCCTTCGACATGACCACGGCGAACCACGAGGTCCGCCGTCACGAGTTCCGTGGCAAGAACAACGCCAATTACTATGAGGGCGAACTGCGCCCCCTGTCGACGCGCGAGGTCGACATGCGGATCGAGAAGAGCGGGGCCGGCGAATACGGGCTCTATAAGCTGACTTCCCGTTCCGGCCTGGCCTTCCGCCGGTCCTGGGCGCATATCCGCAGCGACAAGACCAATGTCACGGTCTTCTGGTTCGTGCGCCGCGGGCAGGTCATCGTGTCTTATCCCGGCGCCAAGCACCTGATCAACCGGGATGAATGCACCATCACCCGGTCCTCCCGGCCCTTTTATATGGAGTTGATGCCCGACGAGGGCGGAGTGCTGGAGGTGATGCATGTCGTCATCCCCTCCCACCAGCTCTACGCCCTGATCCCGGAAGGGGTGGAGGCCGGCAAGCCGTTCCCGGCCTCCAAGGGCGACCTGTTCCTGGCCGAGCGCATCTTCTCGCTGCTGTTCGAGGAGGATGACCAGATCGACCCGGACATCGCCGAACAGCTGGTCCAGACCCTGCTGACAGGGGCCGGACGCAACATCACGCGCGCGGCGGGCGACACCGCCCAGCGTTCATCGATCGCGGAGAAGCGGGTGTCCGACATCACCCGCTATATCAACCAGCATTTCGCCAACCCGGATTTGAATGCCAAGATGGTGGCGGATCGCTGTGGCATCTCGCTGCGGTATTTCTGCCAGATCCTGAAGAAGAACGACCTGTCCTTTTCCAATTTGGTCTGGGAACGAAGGGTGGAGATGGCCCATGCCTGGCTGCGTGACCCGGCCATGAAGAGCTATCTGGTGTGCGAGATCGCCTATCTGGTGGGCTTCAAGAGCAGCGCCCATTTCAGCCGCATGTTCAAGACCCGCTTCGGCGTGGCCCCCCGCGAATATCGCGAACAGCAGATCGGCAAGGTGGCGTGACATTCATGCAGGCGGGGGGATGGGCCCACCCCTTCCCCCCCGCGCATCCGTCACGACAGTTCCGTCAGCGCCGCCAGATTGGCCGCCATTTGGCGCGTGAAGCGCGCCGCGTCCGCGCCATTGATAACCCGGTGATCATAGCTGAGTGACAACGGCAGCATCTGCCGCCAGTCGATGCCGCCATCCGCACCCCTTAAAGGCCGGTCCACCAGGCGGGTGACACCCAGGATGGCCACCTCCGGCGCATTGATGATGGGCGTGAACGCCGTGCCGCCGATATGGCCCAGCGACGTGATGGTGAAACAGCCGCCCGACATCTCACTCATCGGCAACCCCTTTGTTCGCGCCTTCTCCGACAAGGTTGCCAGTTCCACCGCGATCTGCGACGCGGGCTTCGCATCGCAATCACGGATGACGGGCACCAGCAGGCCGTTTGGCGTATCCACCGCGACGCCAATATGAACGTATTTCTTCAAGATCAGCGCTTTGCCACCCGGCTCCAGCGAGGCGTTGAACTGCGGCCAGACCTTCAGCGCATCCGCCACCGCCTTGATCAGCGGCACCAGCAAAGTCAGCTTGGCCGCCGGATGGGCGGCGTTCCACGCCTTGCGCACCGCCTCGACCGATGTCACATCCGCCTCATCATGATGCGTGACATGGGGAATGGCGACCCAGTTGCGGCCCAGAAAACTGCCAGTCAGTTGCTGGATGCGGTTCAGCGGTCGGCGCTCCACCGGGCCGAATACCCCGAAATCCATTTCGGGCCAGGGTGCCAGCCCGTCCAGAAGACCGGGTTTAGCGTCACTTGTCATTGTCATCCTCGCTCTGGATGTAAATCGGGCCGGCCAACATCGCTGGCCGGCCCGTCAGGGAGTTGCTTGAGGGTGCCGTGGAACGGATCAGCGCGATCCAAACGCGTAGCGCAGATTGACGCCGAACACGCGCGGCTGTGTGGTGGTGACGCTGGTATAGGTGCTGTTGGCCCCCAACGACTGCGTTCCGAATGGCACACCGGCTGTGGTCGACTTCAGCAGGGTGTAGGAGGTGGCCAGCGGACCGTTGCTGCGCGACAGGACGGTATTATCCTTGGTCAGGTTCTTCGCAAACAGCGACAATTCCCAGGCGCCATCGGGATCGCGCACGCCCACATAGACATCCAGCAACGCATAGGAATCGATATCGTCATAGGCATTGGTCGGGTCATTCTTGGCCTTGCCCTTCCAGGTCATCAGCCCACGGACAAAGCCATCGAAATTGCCGACCTGCTGCGAATATTCAGACTGTAACGTCCCGCTGAACGGTGCCGCGAAGGAGGAACGATAGCTGACATTGCAGGCGGCGACGTTGTTGGTGCCAACCGCCGCCTGCAGCTGCGCCAGGGTCGGGGCGGACGTCAGGTTGGCATCGGGCACGCCATCCTGGTTGAGATCGTTACAGGGAACGGCCCCATCGCGGATTTCGCCCTTGGCATAGTTCAAAGTACCGGCCAGGAACCAGTTTTCCATGGGACGGTAAACAACTTCGGTTTCAAGACCATAGACGCGGACGGGAACGGCACCGGCAAAATTGAACTGGTTTACAGTCTGGGCCAGACGGGGTGCCGTTGCCGTGCCGACATTGCTGGTATTGATGAAGTACACACCGTCACCGGCCACACGGTACGGGTAATTGTCAAAATCCTGGCGATAGGCTGAGACATTGAACGTCAGGCGACGCTTCATCAGGTCGGACTTGAAACCCACCTCATAGGATTTGGAGGTTTCGGGGTCCAGACGGACAAAGCTTTGCTCCAGCGCCGAGGGTGCCAGATTGAAATCGCCCACCACGAAAACGCCGGGACGCCAAGAACTGGCGACACTGGCATAGACCATGAACTCTTCATTGAAGCGGTGCTTTGCCGAAGCGTTGAAGATGGTCTTGGTGAAATCCTCGTCACGATTGGCGAACGGGATCAGCGTCCCGCCCACATTCATCGTGGCCTGTTCTTCATACTTGATGCGGCGCAAGCCACCGGCGAGTTCGGTGCCCTCCCCCAGATGCGCCGTCAGATTGCCGAAGAAGGAGGATTCCTTGTTCTGGCTGGTCCTGATGATGGTCGTCGGCACCAGACTGGAACCGGCGTTGATGAAGGCCGTGCCGCTCGGGTCGGGATAGACGCCCACCACCAGCGCCGTTGAACGGACAATCGTCGTTGGAGCGTCGCTGCTGCGGGTAAAGTAGCCGGCGACATAGTCGAACATATCGAAGATACGGTCTTCATTCTGCAGCCGGAATTCGTGGCTCTCGTTCTTCTGGCGCGCGGATACCGTTTGACCGAAGCTCAGGTCGGCAACGGGCGTATTGGTGATGCCAAGTGTATTTTTGCCGTCGAAGAAGTTCGCGTAATCGTAATTTTCGATATTGTCGAGCTTCTGCTTCATCCAGGAACCGACATAGGTCAGTCGCTGTTCCGCCAGCACGGCGGAAGCCTGCCAGTTGAAGATATCGGTCGTCTGATCAATCTGATAGGGCGTATCGTAAATCGACTTCCGGTCAGAAGCCTTGATGGCGACAGGGCTGGCAGCCGCCGTGGACGACACGACGTTGAAGCTTTCATTCTGGATGAAATTGACCGTGTCATTTTCCATCCGCTGGTAACTGCCGTTCAGCTCCAGGAAATCCGTCGGCTCGGCCCGCAGACTGACGCGGCCACCCTGCGTCCGCGATTTCGGCTTCATCGCGCTGTTGAGGCTGGTGACCTCGTTGGCGTCATTATCGTCATAGACACCGGCGACGCGCAGGGCCAGCTTATCCTCGATCAGCGGGACACTCACACCGCCCTGGGCGTTGTAGCTGTCGCCCGTCGTTGCCGTCATGTTTGCATAGCCGCCAACCTCGCTGAGGTCCGGCTTGCGGGTGGCGATGGTGATAGAACCCGATGGCGAGGCACGACCACGCAGCGTGCCCTGCGGCCCGCGCAAAACCTCCACCTGCTGGACATCGTACATCGACGCAAAGATGATGTTCGATGAAATCGGCGCATCGTTGAGGTAGAATTCGACGGTGCCGTTATTGCCGCTGGCCACAAGGTCATAGTTGACGCCGCGCATGGAAGCGGCGGCACCCAGCCCGTTAACGCTCTGGGTCATGGTCAGGCCGGGTACGACCTTCTGAATGTCCGCCAGGTTGGTGACATTCATCTTGTCCAGCGTTTCCGCCGTCAGCGCCTCGACCACCAGAGGCACGTCCTGGAGGCTCTCGAACTTGCGGCGCGCAGTCACGACGATCTCGTCCAGCGTGAACACGCCCGCATTGTCGGCAGGCGGCGGCGGTGTATCGGCGGCATTGGCGATGCAGGAATGGGTCAGCGCGATCAGGCCGGCACCCAGGCAGGCATAGCGGAAATGACTTCCCCTCACGTGTTCCTCCCCCTAAGAAGGCGATGATTATGATGAGGCCGTGATCGGCTCTCTTGTTTCGTTGGCCCGTGAAGCATTGGCCCGTCCACCCCTTCCGGGTCAAACCCAATTGCCGGGTTCACGACAGCACCGCCGGGATATCGCGACCGCGATTTAAAGCCTTCCCAAGACCCGCACAGGCCCAGTCAAGAAGGCCTGCACCTGGAGGGAACACCAAGACATTTCCAACATATCGGGGCAGCGATATAAGGGGGCCGGCCCGCCCGCTGCCCGCTTGGCTACGTGATGCGGATGGAGCGCGATGCTATGACGATGCAGGAATGGATATTGTGGCCAGCAACAGCCCGGCCACCAGAAAGGGAGAGTCTGGATTGCCGACCCTGATTGTCACCACGCTCGACGGCACAGACCATTCCGTGGAGGCCGTGGCCGGCCGGCCCGTCATGGAGATCATCCGCGACAACGGGTTCGACGAAATGCTGGCGCTGTGTGGCGGCGCCCGGTCATGTGCAACCTGCCATGTGCATGTCGAACCGGACAAGCTGTCCCTGCTGCCGCCCATGTCGCAAGACGAGGATGAGTTGCTGGACAGTTCCAGCCATCGGCAGCCCAATTCAAGGCTATCCTGCCAAATCATCTTCAAGGATGCGCTGGACGGCCTGCGCGTCGCCATCGCGCCGGAAGATTGACCATGGCCCGGTCCTTCGACACCATCATCGTTGGCGGCGGCCATGGCGGCGCCCAGGCGGCGGCCCTGCTGCGTCAGCAGGGTTTCACCGGCTCCATCGCCATCATCGGTGACGAACCTGAGCTTCCCTATGAGCGGCCGCCGCTTTCCAAGGAATATCTGTCGGGAGAGAAGAGTTTCGCGCGCATCCTGCTGCGGCCCGAAGCATTCTGGACGGAACGCGACATCGCCCTGCTGACCGGCACACGGGTAACCTCCATCGATCCGGCAGCCAGAAGCGTCACGGCCAATGGAGAGACCATCTCCTATACCCACCTGATCTGGGCAGCCGGTGGCCGGCCGCGTCGGTTGACCTGTGCCGGCCATGATCTGGCCGGCGTGATGACCGTGCGGACCCGGGCGGATGCCGATGCGATGAAGGCGGCCCTGGAGCGGATCGCTGCCGCCGTCGTGGTGGGCGGCGGCTATATCGGGCTGGAGGCCGCCGCCGTCCTGGCCAAGGCGGGCAAGAAGGTGACGGTGCTGGAGGCGCTGCCTCGCGTGCTGGCCCGCGTGGCGGGAGAGCCGCTGTCCCGCTTCTACGAGGCCGAACATCGCGCCCATGGCGTCGATATCCGCCTGAATGCGCGCATGGACCATATCCTGGGCACCGATGGCCACGTGACGGGCGTGCAGATGGCCGACGGCGAGGTCATCGCCTGCCAGCTGGTCATTGTCGGCATCGGCATTATCCCGTCCGTGGAGCCGTTGATAATGGCCGGGGCGGCGGGGTCAAATGGTGTCGATGTCGATGCCTTCTGCCGGACCAGCCTGCCCGACATCTATGCTATCGGCGACTGCGCCGCGCATGAAAACCCTCATCTGAACGGGCAGCGTATCCGCCTGGAGTCGGTGCAAAATGCGAATGACCAGGCGGCGGTAGCGGTGAAGGCCATCCTCGGCAATCCCATACCATACGTGGCAACACCATGGTTCTGGTCCAATCAGTATGATCTAAGGCTGCAGACGATAGGCCTGTCCAGCGGCCATGACGATCTGGTGGTACGGGGCGAACCGGCAAGCCGCAGTTTCTCTATTGTCTATTTCCGACAGGGCCGGGTGGCAGCGCTGGATTGCGTGAATGCCACCCGCGACTATGTCCAGGGCCGGAAGCTCGTGGAATCACGGGCCAAGTTGAACAAGTCTGCCATTGCAGACGCTGGCACCGCTCTCAAAGACATCGCCGTCGCGCCCTGATTCAAATGAATCGGCTATGCAATCAGGCAAATTTAGAGCGTCGAGCGTTTAGTTATACCAAACCGCCGAGGGTTTGACCCTTGGCGGTTTGGAGGCTGGCGACCGCCAGCCC
>Ga0066602_10000742_pt1 | contig 25133 bp, 24 predicted proteins | sample Higcelweek5metaG_FD_59481 | JGI IMG/M metagenome (GOLD analysis project Ga0066602, IMG submission 59481) | Freshwater pond sediment microbial communities from the University of Edinburgh, under environmental carbon perturbations - High... | ecosystem: Environmental > Aquatic > Freshwater > Pond...
GATGATGACGATGATGACTGAAAATTGATTAATTATTTAAAACAGATGTTTAATGATCTGCTAACAGATCACTAATAATTGGAACCGATTTTTAAGTTAAGGAGAAAAAATGAAGAAGTTAATTGTAATGATTGTTTTTTGTATGGTGTTATCTGCAGGTTTGACTTTCGCACAACAGGATAGTGCGGATAATCAGACAAATAAGAACATTAAAGAGCAGATTGATGTATTAAATGGAAAAATTGACGGAATGCAGGAAGATTATCTTACAACAAAAGCCACTGTTGATAAATTGTCAAAAATCAAGATATCCGGATATCTTCAGGCTCAGGTACGCCTTGCAACTGATACTTCAGGACAGCTCAATGCTGATTATACCAATAAATATGACATAGGAGAATTTCAGGGCGGAAAATTATCCGCTGCTTCGCGCAGTGTTTTTCAGATTCGCAGGGCAAGAATAAAAGCCGCTTACGAGACGTCCTATTCACAAATGGTAATTCAGCTTGATTGTCTCCCGTTTACTACAGGTAAAGCGGTATCTTCTACGACTCAGGATACATCAGGTAAGTATTCAGTTAAAACAAAGACCAGTGCATTTCTCGCAGGCGGAGGTGTGTCTGTCAAGGATGCATATCTGAGATTTACTGATCCGTGGACTAAAAGTCTCTCATTTAAAACCGGTATATTCGACCGTCCGTTTGGATATGAAATATCATATTCATCAAGTATGCGTGAATCTCCTGAACGTTCCCGTCTCTATCAGACGCTTTTTCCAGGTGAGAGGGATCTGGGATTTTCACTTGAATATCTTCCTGGCGACAACTTTCCGGCAGTGCTGCAATGGTTTAACTTTAAAGGCGGCTTTTTTGCCGGAAATGGTATAAATGTGGAGTTTGATGATATGCGTGATTTCATCGGCAGAATTGGAGTCGCCATACCTGTTGTCAAGTTAAATATGTCAATTGAAGGCGGACTGTCTGGTTATGCCGGAAGAGTCAAGGATAGAATAGACACACTTTACGAAGTTAAAAACAGCAAGTGGACAGGAACAAAAGGGTACAAGTGGGATGATATAGGCCGTCAGTATATCGGCGGAGATCTCGAGCTTTTCTACGGTAATCTTCCTTTCTTCGGGGGAGTCTGTCTCAGAGGTGAAGTTATTAATGGATGGCAGCCATCAACAAAGTCAAGCAATGTATCACAGAAGTCTGACCAGGCATCAACAGAGGCTGTTTACCTTCGTAACATATCCGGCTACTATGGAATGATTGTTTTAAATGTAGATCCGATTCGTTGTCAGATTGTCGGCAAATATGATAAATTTGATCCTTGTAAAGATCTTGAAGGGAATGCTGTGACAAACGCAGCTGACATGGAATATTCAACAGTCGGAGGTGGTCTTATCTATCACCTGACTGAAAATGTCAAGCTTATGGCATATTATGATAAGGTGAAAAATGAGAAAATATCTTTGGCACCATTCACAACTGATGTCAATGATGACGTGTTTACTTTCCGTATTCAGTATAAATATTAAGCAACAACTGTAAAAAAGGAATACAAAAATGAATAAAAGAATACTTGCAATTTTCACTGTTATTTTAACCGCAGTCACTGTGATAGTATATGCTGCAGCTACAGCGTCTATTACTGTCAAGGGTTCTGATACAATGGTTATTCTTGCACAGAGATGGGCAGAAGATTATATGGCAAAAAACAAGGACGTTTCAGTTCAGGTGACCGGCGGCGGCTCAGGTACCGGTATATCAGCACTGATAAACGGAACAACTGACATATGCAATTCATCACGTCCGATGAAATCAAGTGAAAGGGACAAGCTCAAGCAGAGATACCAGTCTCTTGGTGTTGAGATCAAGGTTGCAAAGGATGGAATATCACTTTATGTAAATGAAAAAAATCCGGTGAAGGAACTGACAATTGATCAGATCAAGGCAATTTATACAGGTAATATTACAAACTGGAAACAGGTTGGCGGGTCAGATGAAAAAATAATTCTCTATGGTCGTGAAAACAGTTCAGGAACATACGTATATTTTCGTGATGCAATTCTGAGTGGTCAGGACTATGCCGGCACAATGCAGAGCATGCCGGGAACTGCGGCTGTTGTTAATGCTGTGTCTCGCGATGTACAGGGCATCGGGTACGGTGGTGCAGCATATGGCACCGGAATAAAGTTTGTAAATGTTAAAAAGGATGCTGCTTCTCAGGGTTATGAACCAAATGCTGAAAATGTAAAAGCCGGTGTTTATCCGATCACAAGATATCTTTATATGTATGTTCGCAACAGACCATCAGGTGATGTCAAGAAGTTCATTGACTGGATTCTCAGTGATGAAGGACAGTCAGTTGTTGCAAAAGTCGGTTATTTTCCTATCAGATAGTATAGCAGCCTGGAATCATGATGAAAAAAATAACAGATAATAACAGAAATAATAACGGCAGCGCTGATGCAGGAAAAAAACTGCCGTTTATTTCTGATACATTGAAAACAAATATCAATGTTGCGGCGGTAAGCGGCAGCTCCAAAAATTATGATATCTGCAGGAGACGGTTCAGGCCGTTTGAATTTGTTATTGAGAGGTTGATACAATCGACCGCTTTTCTGTCTCTTGCATTTATTATTCTAATCTTCATATTCGTATTCCGTGAAGCATCAACAATATTTGATTCTCACAAAGCAACATCGGCTGCTGTTGAGCAGTCCGATACATATGGGGAAGAATCACTTGGTGTCAATACAATTGACAATCAGGTCAATCAGGCAGCGCTCTTCAGGGAAGCAGATGAATCAAAATCTTCATTTTTAAATGTTTTCGGTAAAATATGGCAGCCGGTATCGTTACTGCCAAAATATGGAATATGGCCGCTTTTCATGGGAAGCCTGAAAGTGGCCCTGATCTCACTGCTTATTGCAGGACCACTCGCAATACTTGCCGCGTTGTTTACATCAACATTCGCATCAAAGCGTACAAAGGAAATTGTCAAGCCCATTATCGAAATACTTGCAGGTTTTCCATCAGTTGTAATTGGTTTTTTTGCTTTGATTGTTCTTGCTTCACTGATTCAGAATATTTTTGGTCTGCAATATCGCCTCAATGCGTTTGTAGGCGGTCTGGCGCTTGCAATTGCAATTATTCCGGTTATTTTTACTATTTCTGAAGATGCATTGAATGCTGTCCCTAAACATTATACAGATGCAAGTCTGGCACTTGGAGCGGAAAAATGGGAAACAGCGATTTACATAGTACTTCCTGCCGCAATGCCTGGAATATTCGCTGCAGTATTGCTTGGTATCGGTAGAGCCATCGGTGAGACAATGATTGTTCTGATGGCTACAGGAAATGCTGCCCTTTCATCTCTCAATCCATTTGATCCTGTCCGTACAATGTCGGCAACCATCGGTGCAGAGATGGCAGAAGTGGTGTTTGGGGATTTTCACTATGGTGTACTGTTTTTTATCGGTGTACTGCTTTTTGCAATATCTTTTCTGATAAATCTTGCCACAGAAGTCTTTGTGCGCAAGCTTGTCATGAGGCGATTCAAATGAATAATTTAAAGAAAATAATACTGCGTATTCTTGTACCGGGCGCTGCAGGTTTTTCAGCCTTTCTGATAATCGGTCTTGTCGCAGCTTTACTATGCATAATAGCGGTTAACGGACTTCCTTTTATCAACTGGGAATTTTTATCAACTGCACCAAAAGAGGGAATGACCGCAGGCGGTATTTTCCCGGCAATTATAGGAACATTTTTTCTTGTTATTCTGATGTCTATAGTTGGTGTTCCTGTTGGAACAATAACAGCGATTTTTCTCTCGGAATATGTTGTTCAGGATTCTCCTATAGTTAAAGTAATAAGGTTTGCAGTCAATACACTGGCCGGTATTCCGTCAATTGTTTTCGGCCTTTTCGGATTAGGTTTTTTTGTACAGTTTATAGGCTCTGGAATGGATCATGTTTTAAGTGACGGTACGGTAGTACGCTGGGGACAGCCAAATATATTGTGGGCAAGTCTCACAATGGCTGTTTTAACTTTACCGGTTGTCATTGTGTCAGTTGAAGAGGCGATAAGGGCTGTTCCCCGCGACTTGCGCGAAGCAAGTCTTGCTCTGGGAGCGACTCGCTGGGAGACTATTGTTAGAATTGTTCTTCCCGGCTGCAGTACTGGAATTCTCACAGGTACTATTCTGGCTGTAAGCAGGGGAGCCGGAGAGGTTGCTCCGATACTTTTTACAGGCGCAGCCTATTTTTTACCCCATCTGCCATCATCAATGTCTGATCAGTTCATGAATCTTGGTTATCATGTTTATATAATGTCAACGCAATCAACAGATATCGACGCAACACGGGGAATTCAATATGCCACGACTCTTGTACTGCTGATGCTTACATTTATATTCAATTTTTCGGCAATACTGGTAAGGTTTCAGATAAGAAAGAGATCCTTTAACTAAGATAATTTGATTGTCTATTATTTGAAAATTATATTGAATGAATATGATTTTTTAACAAAAGATAAAAAAAATATCAAAACGGGTAGAAAAATGGCTCATGAAAATATTCTGGTAGTTGAAGATGATGAAGACATTCTGATGCTGATCCGGCACAACCTTGTAAAAGACGGATTCAATGTTACGGCTGTGTCAAGTGGTGAGGATGCATTGAATAAGTTGAGAGCTGCAATATTCGATTGCATATTACTGGATATAATGCTTCCCGGTATTGATGGAATAGAAGTTTGCCGAACTGTAAAGAAGAATCCTAAAACACAGAATATTCCTGTTATTATGGTTACAGCAAAAGGAGAAGAGAGTGATATTGTGACCGGTCTTGAACTGGGGGCTGAAGACTATATTGTGAAACCATTCAGTCCGCGTGTCCTTATTGCGCGAATCAGGGCAGTGCTGCGGAGAAAAAACAAAGAGACACAGGAAGTTACAAATACAATATGTATCAATAATCTCGAAATTGATACAGGCAGGCATTATGTCTCATACAAGGGAAACCGGCTGGATCTCACTTTTATGGAATTTCAGGTTTTACATCTGCTGGCAAGTCAGCCGGGGTGGGTATTTACAAGAAATCAGGTTATTGACAGTGTGCGAAATGACAATTATCCGGTAACTGACAGATCAGTCGATGTTGTCATTGTAGGGCTGCGCAAGAAGTTAGGCGATGCCGGTAATATGATTGAAACGGTAAGAGGTGTGGGTTACAGATTTGCAGAGCAGGTATAGAGTTATGCATATTCGAAAAATTGCTTTACAGTTTTTTCTGGTTTGTTTCGGGATTGTACTAATTGCCCTCTGGATTACAACCTGGTATTCTGCCCGGACATTCAACAGACTTTATCTTCAGACAACTATAAGTGATGTATCAGCGCGTGCATATTTGATTGAACGTGAAATATCGAGGCATTTTGAAGATTCATCAGAATACGGATCAATAGATTCAATCTGTAAAGTAATAGATCCTGAGATTGCATCGCGTATTTCTGTAATTCTCATATCAGGTAAAGTAATTGGAGATTCTGAAGCAGATCCTGATTCAATGGAAAACCATGCAAACAGGCCGGAGGTTATTCAGGCATTGACAGATAAACGTGGAATTCAGAAGCGGTTCAGCAATACTCTGAAACAGGAGATGCTTTATATCGCGATACCGATTCACACAGGAGATTCAATTAAAGCAGTACTGAGGATGTCTGTCTCGCTCAAAGATATTCAGAATCATAACAGGCAGTTCTACTTCAGGGTTATTCTTGTCTCATTATTTACATTTGTAATTCTCATTGCAGCAAGTTATTACTTGTCTCAGAAGCTCAGTCTGCCTTTACGTCAAATAAAACACGGGGCACGTCGTTTTGCTGCCGGCGAACTTGATTTCAAATTGCCTGTACCTAAAGGAGAGGAATTAAGCGAAGTAGCGCGGGCACTTAATTCAATGGCTGAACTGCTTGATAATCGTATCAGAACTATTACCAGTCAGCGTAATGAACTTGATGCAATACTTAATTCAATGGCTGAAGGTGTTATTGCGGTTGACAGTCAGGAACGGGTGATTTCAATGAATCCCTCTGCTGCGGAAATTCTCGGTGTCACTGACGATGTTGTAAAGGGCAAATGGCTTCACGAAGTTATACGGAACAGTTCATTTGAAAAATTTCTCAGGGGTATATTGTCAAGTGATAAATCGGATGAGACTACCTTTGTATTATCTTCCACTGATGGAGATTTACATATTCAGGCATCCGGGACAAAATTGAAGGATGCTGACAATTTATCAGCGGGAGCGGTAATTGTTCTTAATGATATTACCAGAATTAAAAAGCTTGAGAATCTCAGAAAAGAATTTGTCGCGAATGTCTCACATGAATTACGTACGCCCCTTACATCTATAAAAGGCTTTATTGAAACTATTCGCAATGGGGAATATGAGCTTCCTGAAGATGTAAATCAGTTTCTTGGAATTATTGCATCAAAGACAGAACGTCTATGTTCTATTGTTGATGATATACTGTCACTGTCATCCATTGACAGAGATCATGAACACCAGGAGATATCATTTAAAGATGCTGATTTGAAATGCATTATTGAAGATGCAATGCAATCGTGCACCGGGAAAGCAATTGCAAAAAAAATCACTATTGACTTTACAATGAAAAAACCGCTCTCTTTTCCCATGAATGATCAGCTTATTGAGCAGGCTGTTGTGAATCTAATTGATAATGCGATAAAGTACAGCGATGAAGGAATGCCGGTGTCGATAACAGTTGATCTGGATGGCATCAATGCTGTTATCAGTGTGAAAGATCAGGGAATAGGAATATCGAAAGAACATCTGAATAGGATATTTGAACGGTTTTATCGTGTTGACAAAGCCAGAAGCAGGAAACTTGGAGGTACTGGATTGGGATTATCAATAGTAAAAAACATCGCTATAGCACACGGAGGACAGGTGACTGTTGACAGTGAGCCGGGCAAAGGAAGCACTTTTAAGATAATTCTGCCGATTATTTCAGAAAATACAAGGACAGTTATATGATATTATCAGAAAATTTATCTTACAAAATCAGGTGTGAAAAAGTAAACTTTTATTACGGAAAATCTCAGGCACTTTATAATGTTTCATTAAATATTCCTGAGAAAAGTGTCACAGCTCTCATAGGGCCGTCAGGTTGTGGAAAGTCAACATTTCTGCGTACTCTTAACAGAATGAATGATACTATTCCAGGAACAAGTGTTGATGGCAGCATATTGCTTGATAATATAAATATCTACTCAAAGAATATTGATGTTGTGGAATTGCGGAAACGGGTCGGAATGATATTTCAGAAGTCAAATCCTTTTCCAAAGACAATTTATGAAAATGTTGTTTATGGCCCCCGTCTTCAGGGAATTTCATCGAAGGCAGAGTGCGATAATATTGTCGAAAGTTGCCTTCGTCAATCGGCACTGTGGGAAGAGGTTAAAGATAAACTTGATAAAAGTGCACTGGCCCTTTCCGGCGGTCAGCAGCAGCGCCTTTGCATTGCCCGCGCATTGGCAGTCAGGCCTGAGGTGCTTCTCATGGATGAGCCCGCAAGCGCGCTTGATCCGATTTCCACATCGAAAATCGAGGAGCTGATTTATGAACTTAAAAAGATGTATACAATTGTCATAGTTACTCATAATATGCAGCAGGCAGCACGCATAAGTGATAATACAGCATTTTTCTATATGGGAAAACTGATAGAATTTGGAACGACAAATACAATTTTCACATCACCAAATGTAAAGCAGACAGAGGATTATGTGACAGGCCGGTTTGGATGATCAGCTGCTGCAAATAAATTATACTGTTTAGTAAATATATCGGAGGCAAAACAGATGGAACTGCAGGTTGTAAAAGAAATTGAACATATAAGAGAGATGATTATAAGCATGGCCACCATGGCTGAAGAAGCTGTCCGGGATTCAATGCATGCATTTCTTAAACTTGAACCTGAAAAAGCTCAGTCTGTGATAGGGCGCGACAGTGAAATAAATTCTCTTGAAATGGAAATTGACAAAGAAATATTTGAATGCCTTGCGCTGAAAGCACCTGTCGCAAGCGATCTGAGGTTTTTATTTTCAATGCAGAAAATAAATAAAGACCTTGAACGAATTGGCGATCATGCTGTAAACATTGCGCAGTCTGCACTTAATTGTATCGGACTCGGTCAATCAATGGCGATTTCAGAGATCGAGCTGATGGCTGGAATGACTCTTGGAATGTTTGGCGGTTCTGTCAATAGCTTCATTAAATCAGACACAAGGCTTGCTTTAAAAGTGCTTAAGGATGATGATCAGGTTGATGATTTAAACAGAATTATGAGCCGTCAGGTTATAGAAATTATAAGAAAAGATATTAATGTAATCGAGGGTGCTTTGGAACTGCTTCGCGTAAGCAAGAATCTTGAGAGGATAGCTGATCTGTCAACAAATATTTCTGAGGATGTGATCTTTCATGCTAATGCAAAGGATATAAAACATCATCGTTCAGTTGAAGAATCTGCATAATTTCCGAATCTGAAGCAATCGCAGATTATTATCTCTGTTTAGGTTTGATAATCCATATATGCTTCGGAAAAGATAATAAAATTCACGGGTTCTTTTTCAGTTTGATAATAAAAGCTGTTCCGGTTCCAACCTCACTTTGGACATCAATTGACCCCTTGAATTCGCCAATTATTATGCTGTGCGCAATTGTCAATCCTAAACCCCGGCTCTCTCCAAAACGTTTTGTAGAAAAAAGAGGGTCGAATATCCGCCGAATATTTTCAGGAGATATACCGCAGCCGTTGTCTTTAAATTCGATCGTTATGAAGTCTGTATTATCAGTAAGGGAAATAGTTATTTTCCTATTGCCTTCCGATTCAAATGAGTCAATTGCATTTGTTAAAAAAATATTTACAATCTGAGATAGTTTGTCCAGATTGCCGAATAAATATGCCGATTCTGCGGTATGAATAAATTCAATTGTTACATTATGTTTTTTGAGTTCATGGACAAGTAGTACAGTCGATCTGCTAATTACATCAACAGCGTCAAATTTTTCATTATTATTATTTGTATTACGTGTCTGAGATTTAAGGCTGCTCACAAAATGTGCTGCATCAGACGCTGCTTTTTCAGCAAGAGCGAGGCATGATTTCATTTCAGTTGCAATTGCTATGTGATCATCGTCTTTAATATCCGCGTCCCCGATTGATTGGGAATACTCAGTGTTCAATGTTTGAAGTTTTTTTATTGATGCACGAACCGCAGCAATGGGAGTATTGATTTCATGGGCTATTCCTGCTGTCAATCTTCCGATAGATGCCATTTTTTCTGAAGATATAAGCTGCTCCTGATTTTTTTGAAGAAGATCATAAGCAGTTTTGAGTTCTGCCTCACTCTTCTTTATTGCTCTGTAGGCCGATTCGAGGTTGTTGTCTTTGTCAATCAAATCCTGTGTAAGGAGTGCATTCTTTATGGCTCCTGCAAGTATCGCCGCAAATTCAGCGCTGAATATGCCATTATCCGGATCAGGTTCAATAAGAATATATCCAATTGCGGTTTCCTGATACCAGAGAAGTTCCGCAATCATGGAATAATGATGATGAATTTCGTGAATCTCGTGCGGATACAGTTCCTTTGCCGGGAATTCACTGCCCTGAGCATTTTTGTAAAAAATATCGTTGTTGTCAATTCCAAGAAGAATTCTTGCTTTACTGAAAGGTACATCTGTCAGGGAGTATATGCAGACCTGACAGCTATAAATCCCTATTGTGCCAATGTTGCGGGAAAGATCACTTATAAGGTTGTCCATTCCGAATGATGTCTGGATGATTCGTCCCAGGTTCTGAATTTTTTTTGTAAGATTTGCAATATGGCGTATTCTGTTTTCAATTTTCGACTTCTCAGATTCATGCAGCAGTTCAATTGATACATGAAGGATATTTTCTGCCTGTGTCAGATTCTGAAAGCCCCGGTCATAGAGTGTTGACCGTATAAGGTCAATAAATTTCGCATAAATCTGTAAATCATCATATGTAGAGGATCTCAGTAAATCTGAAAATAAATTAACAAATGAATTGTCCGGCATATCAAGGCAGCATTCAAAAAATGCCTGGGCAAGATTTTTAAGACTTTCTGTGTTTTTTGAGAAACCTGTCAAATCACATTGATTGGCAAATAATAAAACAGTTTCTACAGCGAGTTTATATGGATTCAATTTTCTTTCCGAAACAGGAATATAGGTGCAGAATGCTTTTTCTAATTTACATCCGCATGATTTTCTTTTAATAAGCTCAGTCTCAACAAGTGTATTGGCAGGGACTTCCTCACCTTTTACATGTTTAAAAAGAATGTCAAAACTTGTCCTGCCAAGGTTGTAGACTGGCTGATTTATTGTTGTAAGAGAGATTGTGGAATACCTCGACATCTCTATGTTATCAAATCCTGTGACGGCAATATCTTCAGGGCACCTGAGGTTGAACTTTTTCATAGCGTCAATTGCGCCAAGTGCCATGTCATCATTGGCTGAAACAATTGCATCAATGCTCCTGTTTTCGCTGAGCCATCCATGGACAGTCTGATAAGCCTTTGAATAGAGAAAATCAGCGCATTCAATAATATCCTGATCAACCGCAATGCCATGTGATTTCATTGAGTCAAGAAAAACATCATAACGGATGACAGATTCCGGATTGTTTTCAGTACCGCGCAAACAGGCAATTTTCCTGTATCCGTGATCTTCAATCATGTGGTTCATGAGTTTTACAAGGCTGCCTGTATTGTCAATAGTGATGCTTGGATATTCCGAGAGCTGAAGCCCTGTACTGACAAGTGGAATGCCCTTATATCTGTCAAGAAATCTTAGCATTTCATCGAGACTTATGCGGCTTGAAAGTGTTGACGAAATAACAATAAGCCCGTCAATACAGGAATGGTCGATCTGGTCATAAATTATGTTTTTGATTGATTCTTCCCTGTTGGGGGAGTCTATTTCTCCGCCAACAAAGGTTATAAGATTTACTTCACGTCCCCTTGCCTCATCAGCAATGCCTTTCCATAAAGTGGTCTGATATCCTTCGTCAAGGTTAGTAAGGAGTCGCAGATCATGTATTAAAAGACCGAATGTATGGCGGTCAGCCATATTTAAACTCCTGATATTAATTAATGTAAACTAATTATATCATTCAATCCGGATTTGTTTATATATAAAAAAGGAATTGATAAGAAATGTGATGTTATGACTGATTTTACAAATATATAATTTTTTAAAGATCTGTCTGCAATGAATCTAATCGTCAATAATCAGAAGAGATGTATCATACTGTATCTGATGCCTGAGAAGAAATGTTTTTTCCTCCAGGCATTTCAAGTTTGCAACTGTCAATAATATTGATACCCCTGGAATGACGTATGTTTTTTATCTGGTAGGTGCAGGAGATGTTTTTATTATGCTGCCATTCATGATAAAAATCGTTTGTAAACCAGAGGTTTTTAATCTCCATAAGTGCACTTTCCCCGGTGTCGTCAATGAATCCTTCAACTGTCTGCCCAAGATCCTCTTCATTTCCGTTGAAGGTACAGAAAAGGCTGCCGGTAATACGTTTACGGATAGTCTTTACAAAACAAATAACCTTTACATCCAGAAAACAGAGCTCATTGAATTGAAAACCGTCAGGTCCCTCTTTCCATAATGTTGAGAGAAGCTGCACTTCCATAACCGGATTGTCAACAGGCATATCTTCATTTTCATCAGTGCCTGTAATAAATTTCTGTTCAGTCATTGATTCAGGAGTAACATGTTGCTGCAATGAGCCGGTACAGGTAGGTTTATCAGGCTGCATATTTGACTCGATTCAGGAAAAATTATTTATCATTACGTACAATTTTGTTTAAAAGGAATGTTACCATTGAGCATTCCTGAAATGCAATAAAATCTATTGCATACTTTTAATTAAAAAATAATTATGAAATTTAATAGTCCAATCACTCCTGTTCATCATTTAGAAATGTGGATGGAAACAATTCATGCGGTGATTTGGGGCTTACTCTGACAGATTTGTACCTGTCCAGCATAACTTCTCCCGGCGGGGCGTGACGTCGTTTACGCACAAACCGCGCTTCAGTATAGTGAACTTCTGCATAAGATGTGTGTTTGGCTTTAGAAAACCATACAGCCATCATAGCAGACTTTTCAATAACCTCTTTTGGGGGTATTTCGCTGTTTTTCGGCCTGCGGATTACGACATGTGAACCGGCATGTCCTGCAACATGAAGCCATATGTCGGATGGTTTGGCAAAGTGAATAGTCAGTTCATCATTCTGTGCATCAGTTTTTCCAATATAAATATCCCACTCATCAATAACGAAGTGACGATAGGGTGGAGCTGCAGGTTCCTTTGATTTGGATTTATTGTTCTGACCCTGAATTGGAATATCCGGAATTAAATTTTTTATGTCAATAACGAGCTTTTCAATTACAACAGGATCAGCCTCTGTAATGGAACTCAGAATTTCATCACACCGTCTTTGCAAATCAGAAAAAGCAGCGACCTCAATAAGTGTGGCATCTACTTTTTTTAAGCTTATTTCTGCCCCTCGTTTACCTTTTTTTGCTTTCTTGAAAAAAAGCCCGGCATTCTCCTTTATATCAAGTTTTTGATTCAGTGTAACTGATTCTTCAAGCTGAGTATAGACATTGAGGAGGGTGAGCAGTTGATGTCCTCTGTGATTAAACTCCGCAGGCAGTGCCAGAAGAGAATTACCGATCTGCATATGCCAGACATACTTTTCTGATTCTTCGAGTTCCTGTTTTTGACGCTCAAGTTTTTTACTTGCTTTCTGCAACTGAATATGTAAATTTTTTCTAAGCCCGGATATCATAGAATTGCTGTTTTCACTACTATCTGACATGCTATTCTCCTTGACATTAATTTTATCTGATGCTACAATTAGATCAGTGCTGAAATATATAAGATGGAAACACTGACAGCATAACGCTCATGGCTCGTGCGTGAAAAAACGGCCACACTGATCGCCTTGAGGGGGGACAAATGGTTAAGTCTTTAACGGTTAATTGCCCGCATTGCCATCAGGTATCTGACATCTACTTGAGCACAAATGCATGTGTGATTGTTTTAAATTGTCCGACCTGCATGTCACCAATAATGTACTTTGAAAACAAAATATTCCTGTTATCAGAGAAACAGGTTGATGCTATAAAAGATACTACGCATAATTCAGCTATAATGCGAATGCTGGACAGGATTGCCCATCCTGAGATACCTGTGGAAAAAGCAGCGAAGACAGTTGCGCATGCTCATAACAGCCATGCCTGTAAATCAGAGTCGGTTCACACTTCAGTTGCTCAGACAGAGTTTAAAAAAGGGGGAGGCGTGAAGAAAAGAGAGTGTGATATCTGTGATGATGATGTCACCAATCTGAAAATCGAGCTTGCCCTATGTAATGATTCTCTTGAATTTATCAACAGACTTTGATTTTATCGGTTAAATAATCGCACCATGCAGTTTTAAAACTGCATGATGCGATTGAATCCTCTTTTACTTGCCATCCCATCAACTATTTTACTCAAGTTTAATGCATCATTTTTGATCCTTCAAAGAAAATGAATTCAGGAATATATTATGGAATTAAAATATGAATCATATCAGTTTACACCTGTATTGGGATGGTCAATTTCACGGTATGAGGTTTTTGACAAATGCAAAAGACAGTATTATTATTCATATTATTCGAAATATTGCAGTGCTGCTCCTGTTTACAAAATAAATAAACTCAAGGAGTTGACATCTGTACCGCTCGAGATTGGAAATGTTGTGCATGATGTCATAGAAACATTTCTTCACAGATTACAGAAAAGTGACCGGGATATTGATGAATCAAGGTTTTTTGAATATGCCAGAACACTTGTTTCGAAATACTTCACAGAAAAAACATTTATGGAAGTTTACTATGGGGTAACCGATAATCCTGACATGGAGAAAGTATTTCAAAAAGTTGACAGGTGCCTTGAAAATTTCATCAATGGTCCCATTTACAGCTGGATTTTCATGGCTGCGATACGGAATCGTAATAACTGGATGATCGAGCCCGGAGGGTTTGGTGAAACCAGGCTTGACGGGCTTAAAGCTTACTGTAAAATGGATTTTTTACTTCCTGTTGATAATGAAGTTCATATTCTCGACTGGAAGACCGGTTCAAAAGACCCACTTAAACACGCAAGTCAGCTGCTTGGATATGCTGCTGCAACAAATAATAATTTCAATATTCCGCTTAAAAATATTTTTCCGAAAATTGTATACCTGCATCCTGTATATGATGAACTTGAAGTAGCATGTGCGAAGCTTGACTTCTCTACACTTTATGCGACAATAAGGGAACAGACATCTGAGATGTATGGATATTGCGATGATTTTGAGAAAAATATTCCAAAATCAGTTGAATCATTTCCGATGAATCCGTCACCTTCATTATGCAGGCAGTGTAAATTTCAGGAACTTTGCTTTCCTGAACGAAAACCGGGCTGATTACAGATAATAAAAAAGCCCTCCGGAAATTTCAGGAGGGCTTTACAATTAACTAATAAAAATTAATTTGCTTATTTAGCCGGTGCTGTTTTCACAGTAGGTGCCGGGGCTTTATCAGGTGCTGATTTAGCTGCAGGTTTTACCGCTGCCGCTTTATCGGCAGGTACTTTAGCCGCAGAATCAGGTTTTGCAGTTGTTGTTGCAGCCGCAGGTTCAGCTGTTTCTGTTGTTTCAACTTTTCTTCCCTGTCTGAGAGCTTCTGCCTGAAGTTCTTCAATGCTTGACATTGGCTCCCCAAGATGAAGCATCATGAACTCTGCATCATCAGTCAATTCGCATCCAGGCAGATTTTTAAGTACGTATTTGTAGCTCTGCTCAGCAAGATCTGGTTTGTCAAGGTATTCGTCATAAATGAATCCTATCATGAAGAATACATTGCATAATTTGCTCAAGTCATCGCCATACAGCAGATATTTTTTATAGTTATTGATAGCCTGATAGTATGCCTGACGCTCGGTCTGAAGTTTTGCGAGTTCAATGATTGCCCGCTTGCCTTCAGGAGAAAATGAAAAATCATTAACAAGTGTATTGTAAATCTGTTCGGCATCAGATGATTTTGCAGAATCACGCAATGAGTCAGCTTTAGCGATCAGTTTTGCAGGACTCTGATCTTTTTCATCTCTCCAGTCTTTCTGTAAAAATTTTACAGTAACCTTTTTTCTGAACGAATAGATCATACTGTCAATTGCCGCAGCTTTATTCTGATTTTTTACAGATGCGATTCTGCTCCTGAACTCAGATGTGTCAACTGGTTTGTTTGAAGCTCCCATATCATCAGAAAAAGCATATTTGAGCATTGCAGTGTCAACTGCATCAATGTTCTTAAGCTTTGGCACGAGTGATGTCTTTACATATTCTGTCGCTACTTCAACTTTCCATGCCCAATCAAGTATACTCTTGGTTGATGCTTGTTTTGTAAAGCCGGTTTTCTGTGCATAATCAGAAAAAAGTTTCCATTTAAGCAGCCACTCGACAAGCTCTTTCTTACCATTTGCCTGAGAGTAATAATCTCTGCGCTCTTCCGGAATCCAGTTTTTAATTACTTCAAAATCTGCCGTGGTAATCATTTTACCATCGCCAAAATATTCACTTATACTATCAGGAAATGGTTTTCCGGTAACTTCTTTATAGAACTTTTTCATGAAAAATTCCGGCGGATTATTGCGAACAAAACCAAGCCACTGCTGATTGATTTTTTCCTGTTCAGGTAAAGGGTCACCAAGCGACTTGAGAAATGCTGAATCCGGTTTATTACTTTCAAGAAATAATTTAGAAGCGATCTGACCCTTGACAGATTCAAAAGATTGTGTGTAAATTGAATCCTTTTTTGTAGAATCAGCAGCTTCAATTGTATCTTTGAATGTTTCTTTATGTGCTGTGTAATAAGTTTTCAGTTGACTTTCAGAAAAGCCCATCTGTTCAACCAAATCATTAAAAAGGTAATACTGAGCAGGATAATAGCGTTTTTTCCATTGCCAGTCGTCAGCTGCATTTAGTTTGTTTTTGAGATCAGGTGTTGCTTTTGCCGCAAGAATCTCTGTCTCCACCATGAATGTTACACCAGTGCGTTTTCCGGGAAAATTTTCATCCGGTCTTGATGGATAAATGCGGGTTACCTTGTTGAATGCGTCAAGGTGCTGTTTTGTAATTGATGAGGTGCCGATACGAGCGAGCTCGTCTTTACTATCCTGTTTTGCGCAAAATGCCAGTAAAACAGGGAGAACGACTAATAAATGCGAATACAATTTCATCTGTAAAACCCTTTAAAACTTGAAATATGGTTAAAATTAAAATAAATAATTATCTAAGTTGCTGCAATTGCTTCATCAAGATCATCATAAATCTCAAGCAGTGATGTGGCTCCAATGATTTCAATAATTTCATATACATTCTCATTGACATTAGCTATCTTGAATGAGCCGCCCTTCTCTTTGGCAGATTTGCTGAAATGCAGGAGAATTCCCAGACCGGTACTATTAACATAACGTAATTTTCTGAAATCTGCTATAAGATTGATAAACCCTTCACTGAAGAGAGTACAGACTCGTTCAAGCACGGTTTCCACATTTGTGGCATCAAGATCTCCCACAAACCTGATTAATCGTGCATTGTTTTTTCCAGGAATGTCCTCATAAAGGAGTTCAATCTGGGATTCCATAGTTATTCCTCTCGTAGTTTTTTGACATGTACACTTGTTCCAGATTCATTACTATCTACATATACCTCATTACTGAGCATTTTTATAAGTTCAAGACCGCGTCCACGTTTCTCATCAGTTTTCCAATTTACATGATTGTAAAGTTCAGGTTTTAAAAATGCTTTAAGCGCATTGATTTTGTCCGGATCACTGATACTTGTAACAATAATCTCGATTTTAGATGGATCAATTGTTACCTTCATGTCAATTGACTGATTTTTCCCTGACAGCCCATGTTCTATTGCATTATTACAAACTTCATCAACAATAGTCTCAATTCTGAATGAATCGCGATTGCTGTATCCCTTTTGGCGGGCAATGCGGCTGACAAGCGAACGGATTGGCGGAACCATTTTCAAAAACGGCGGGAAACTTATAGTCATTTTTTCAGGATGCTTCTCATATTCCCATTTGTATGCACTGATTGCAGACCTTGTGTCATTATAAAATTTGAAGATTTTATTCGCACCCATAAGGTTGAGCTTAGTCCGGAGGTTTATATTCATTGATACAAATACGAAATCGCCGCCTCTTTCAATGAGACGCTTTCTTCCTCCCATAAATTCACCCAGAGCAGCAGAAGAAATAAGTGTCACTCCCGACATATCAGCTATGACAAAAATTCTTGAATCATAATCAATTTTATCAAAAACATCACTGATTTTTGTAATATAAAGAGAAGTGAGCTCTCCATGGAAACTTATCAATAAAACATTCTTTGTTCCCGGAACTTCACTTGTCGTTATTATTATCTCTTTTGACTGCATAGCATTCCTGTTAAGGTAATATCAACTTGATGGTTCTTCACGCTTGCGAACAATATGTATTGACGTTAGATTATCTTTATTAACCTGTATATCCATGCTTTCGGAAAGCATTCTGACTATTTCAATACCGAGACCCTTTTTTGAAACATCATTTTCATCAGTTCTTTTAATTGCATTCTGAAGTTTATCAACATTATCTTTTGTACCACCCTGGTCTCTGATTGTAAACTCTATTCTGTCTTCATAAACAATGCATTCAAGATCAATACATGCGTTTTCTTCGTTACATCCAAATATTACAGCATTATTTGAGATCTCATCAACAATAATCTCCGAACGATATGCAAACTTTGAACTGAAATTTGACACCTGCAATATTTCAGAAACAAATTTACGAATTGATGGAATATATTCCGTATCACCCGGGAACTGCAGTTTCACTTTATATGGAAATTCAATATTCATTCAGTGTATACCTTACTATTGTTGATTTACTCTTCGCCGTGAAGAATAAATGCTTCCTCCGCTGAATTAATTATTCCTTTTTTTAACATCGTCTCAATAAGCCTTGATGTTGCTGAAAGCAGACTTGTAAACGTAGGTGCTTCACGAAATCCTTTGATTGCATGATGAGCCTGCGCATCTTTTTCAGAGGAGCCTCGCATGGTGTCAAGTATACACTCCATTACGAACATTATTTCCCCGTATGTCAAATTTCCCTGGCGGTATTCTGAAAACTGCTGAATAGCACCAAGAATCAAGTCATTGAGTTTGTTAAACTCTTTTGGATCATCAAATACATTGCGATAAGATCCAAGCTCGGACATGGTGATCTCCTGTACAAAATAACGTTTACATTAAAAATGATCGCGTTATAGGTAGAAAACTGACTGTTGAAATCATCCTTAACAGAGATCTCATTTTGATTTGAAACACATAACCCTGTATCAGAGGGAAGAATTGTTTCTATTCTATTTTTCTACCTATTTCAATATAAATCAAATTATACATATTTTCAAAGTTATGTACCATTTTTTTAACAATTTTTACGTATAATATTTCACTCTAAGGTTTTTTTATCTGTTTACTTGTGTCGGATCCTGGTTTTACTGGTGTTAAAACTGAACTGTCTGTAACAGCAGGTACTGTTTTATCATTTGATACCCCCGGTGTCTGAACTGTATCTGCAGCGGATACCTGCGATGGATTTTGCTTTGATTGTACAAAATCTGCTCTTGCAAGATCACTCCGTATGGCTGCTGCTATAATTGTACAGGTTTTTCGGGCAGCTTCATTTTCAACTTTTTCTAAAATATCAGTTCTGTCGATTGCTGAAATATGAACAGACCTTCCAACTGGTGTGAAAATTACTATGCCCCGATCTTCTGCAACTACTGCTTTTATTTTGCCGGAGTATGAACTTTTATGTTCAGTAATATTATACAAATTCAATTCAACTGAAAGCTCTCCCTGAATCTGAGCCTTGAAAAAGAATTTTCTTTTTGGTGATATTTTAAATTCATCAAGTGTTCCCCATAGAAAATAGGTTGAATCTGTGACATATTTTCTGAGTGTATTAATATCCTCTATTGACAAAGAATGATTGTCGTCAAAGTTGACATAATGCCTCATCTGCCGTGTCTTTAAGTCGTCAGTCAGCTCTGCATCCGGAGTAACTGAGAGCTGTTGACGCAATATGCGGTCAAAAGAATTTTCTGCAGATGGAAGCTTGCGGCCGTCAAAACCAAGAATGACCAGATTCTTTGCATTTACAATAGTTGCCATCAGTAAAATAATCAATAAGGGAAGTGCTTTTTGAGTAATATTCATGCGGATTAAAATTCCTTTTTTAAAGCATTGTTAGCCCTGTAGATCCAGCTGAGAATTTCCGCAACAGCAGAAAACAACTCCGGTGGTATCTCTCTGTCAATTTCAATCTGCGCAAGCAGTTCAACAAGATCATCATCACGATGTATGGGTATGCCGTTTTCAACTGCGATCTGCTTGATTCTGCGGGCTGTTTCGCCTTTCCCTTTGGCAATTACTTTCGGTGCCCGGTCTGAATCCTGTCTGTATTGTAACGCAACTACTTTATCCTGCTCACTCTTATTATCCATTCCTATTATACCTTTACATCAATCAATTGTTCCACAGAACTTTTATCAGTTGTATCAGATTTATCAGTTTTTTTTCTGATATCAATTGAGAAAAGTGGTAATCCAAGCTCAGATATTGCGTTTTTTATCTCATCGCTATATTTCTGGAAGTAGCTTTTTGTCGAATCCTGAGCAAAATCAAATGCAATTTTAAGGCTTTTTTTCTGTACATATTCCATTTTTACTGATACTTCACCTATATTTTTTGGTGATAAATTCAGATACACTGTAAATGTTGATCCTGCTTTGTGCTTTTTCTTTGATGATTCATCTTTTTTTAGAAATCTAATATTGAGCTCTGTCCACTCATCACCGATTTTTAAAGGTAATGCAAGCATCTGCTGCTGCTGTCCGTCTGAGGCAGGTATCTGCCGGGCAAGAAGCTGTAAACTTTCAAGTCTGTTAATTGATGATTCCACAGCCTCGCGGATTTTCATCTGCAGTTCAGGCGGCAGACCGCCTGGTGCTGTTGATTTCAAATCATTGGATAAGTTTGCAGGTAATAAAGAATCCTTAACTGATATTAAATTTTCTTTTGCTGCATATCCACTTTGAAACTGCTCAAGAAAAGAATCAATCATGGTTTTTAATTTAGTGAAATTATCAAATGTCACAGATGCAGGGTTGTCAAGAATCTTTAACAGGTTAATCAGTTGACCGGAGAGTTCTTTTGTCAGCGTTGCGCCTATTGATTGTGCGCTGAGAAACAGATTTACTGACTTGAGATTATCTGATATTTCTGATAAATCAGAATGTATGACAGATATGCTGCGGCTGCCTGATGCAGCCGGGATTTCATTATGCAATGAATTCATTTTCATAATATTATCAAGATTTACATATATCTGTTTTATCTGCCTGTCAGGAAATCCGGCGTCTGATAATGAAACCGATGATGATAAACCTGATATAGAGCTGCTCCGGGCTTGCGTTGCAAGGTTCCGAAGAAAAAGAAGTTGACTTTTGATATTATCAGGCAATGGAGCGGTACTTTCTGCAATTGACGATTCAAGATTCAGGCCAAGTTTACTTACGGACAATTGAATAATCCGCTCACGGGAGTTTGTCAGCAGTATATCTTCTGTAAGTCCGGCTTCAGAAATAGTTGTCTTTATCTGTGCGGATGATGAGGTGATCAGTCTGTTTATAGCATTAATATCATCAGGTATTTTCTGCGCACCGAATACAGGTGTCAGTGCTGCAAGGGATATCCCTGATTTAAGCATGTCAAGAGATGCCATCAGCCAGTTTGAGGCCGCCGCAGCCGCTGCATTTCTGCTGCCTGCCCTTTCAGATGGAAAGCGGGATGTCATACCTTTCATGAGCTCATCAAGATCATTCATTGACGATTCGGAAATGTTGCCCTTTATGTCAATAACGTCCTTGATTGATTGCATGGGTAGTGACTGCAGCAGCGGACTCTTCAGATTGTTAAGCAATGTGCGGAGTTCCTGAGATAAGTTGTCAGGGGTAAGTGCCGATGCCAGGAAACCTGATATCATATTACCTGAAATTTTGAATGTTATTTTACCATATTGGTCAATAATACGGGCAATCTGATTCAATAAATCGCCTGATTCATCTGAAATGTCAAGTAGTGATGCTGCTTCAGTGACAGTTTTAACAGAGTATAATCCACCACTCAGAGGTGTTGATGGCTGAAATATTCTGTTAATTGCAGCATCATTTTCTGCTCTGTCAGATAATTCAGCTTTCAGTATGTCGACTATATTGCCGAGAGTTTTTGCTGTTGAGTCGGAGATGTTTTCTTTTTGCGTAAGTAAATGTTCAACATCCCTGATGACCGCAGATAGCCTTGATTTATCAATATTTATTGAATCTGTCCGGCTGTTTTTTAAAAAGTCAAGAACTGTGCTGGCATTTTCTGAGATCACCTGTTCATTGCCGCTCTGTATAGAAACATGCAGCGATGAAAGTAGATCTGCAAATTTGATATTTGATAATGTCCCGCGGGTAAATTCATCCTGACGTGTCAGTTCAACATTGTCAAATTGCATTCCGGATTTTTCAAGCCGCAGTCCACTTGATGTAAATGATAGAATTACTGAATCACCAACTGATAATTGATCTGTATTGAGTTTTATGGAAAGTGTCCCGGCACTGCTTCGCACAGTGTAATGTTCATTGTCAGTTTTTTTTTCAATTACACCTGTAATACGGTTCTGCGAAGCATTTTTCTGCTGTAAAAAGGGCAGGGCATGACTCAATGATGTCGGATGCATATGCTCTAATCCTGCTGAATCGGATGGTTTTATCACTGATAACAATACTATATTTTAATCGACAAATATATGATAAACATAAGTGTTATTTTGATGTATCCGGCTTTTTTAAAGCAATACCTTTTATTTTCAGCAGAAGCGAAACGTGATCTTCACTGAGCAGAAACTTTCTTGAAATTTCATGAATATCCATGCCTTTTCTGTAAGAATCATAAACTTGCGTTTCAAGATCAATATCGGGCCGTTGTTTCTGTATTGATGAAAGCTGGGCTTTAAGAATTTGAGTTGATGGACGCGGTTCTGCTTTTTCATAATAATCAGACGCATTCTGAATTTTCTGTCTGATCTGATTAAGTGAATCCATTGACGGCTTTGATATTTCATTCACAATTGATGTTCCACCGGATGATTGTGTCTTGACATGATGAATGTCAGGCAGTATTGATTGTTTACTTTCGGATAACCTCGCAGTATTTTTTCTGAGCGGTCGTTTTTTCTGAGCGGCCCTGATAATTACAATAATCAGAACGAGAAATGACAGTACAGCAATGGAGCTGGTAGCAAGAATCAGCCAGTCAAAAAAGGATTTCGGATGGATTAAGGGATCAATATTGAAAAACTGCAATATAGAGACATTGTTGACAGAGGATGCTTGTTTTGTTAAAGCTGTCTGCATTGATGACCGTAAAGCTGCAAGACTGTCAATATAGACTTTCTGCACTATCTCCATTTCTTCGATATTCTGACCTGAGCGCTTGCGCAACTGTTTCTCTATGTCAATAGAATCGATTGTATTAATAAGCCGATTGCGAAGAAACAGCTCATTATCAGATGCTCTATTATCAATAGCGAACAGATTACTCCTGAAAAAAATCATGAGAAATGTGAATGCTGCAAGGAAAATGATTGTTATTTTACGTTTGTACATAGTTTTTTAAATAAACATTAATCTTCAAAATATCCGGATCTCCAATTATATCATGTATTTCCGTTAAATTGCAACAAATCAATTCGATCAATCTAAAAATAGGACATTTATTGGGAATCCAGTAATACTACCTCTTACATTTAAATAACCGGAACAGAAGAATTTGATATTGATTTAAGCCTTTAATCCAGGCAGACTCATGTTTTAAAGGATATTTGGAATGAGAATATCTGAATAAATGAATAAAAAAACGAAAATAATGTATTAGTACGCGATAATTTGAAAGCATTTATTGCGTTATTATGAGGTAAATTGTATATTTTTTTTAATTATTACTATTTTATTGATAAATAATTGTTAAAATCCAGTTAAGATATGTAGTTTTATATCAGTGATTCTCTGTTTTAATGTATAGAGTTTGCACTATGTATCTAACTTGATTATTTATACTATTGAAATTTAAATGCAGTACTTAATTAATAGTTGATTTTGTAATCATTAAAAGTTGCCGAAACCAAATATGGCGAAATTTACAGTATTTTTTAATGGCGAATGTATCAATACATTTGAATTGGATGAACCGGTAATGTTCATTGGACGATTACCGGAGAATGCAATTTCCATTGCAAATATGGGAGTTTCCCGTCGTCATGCAAAAATTGAGGAGGATGCGGATCGTCAATACGTTATTACAGATCTGAATTCTTTAAATGGAACGTATGTAAATGGAAAACGAATCAAAAAATCTAATTTGAATAATGGTGATAAAATTACTATTGGCAAATATACGATTACCTACGAAGAGTTTACAGATAGGCGATATAACGAAATCAACATTGAGCCTTCTCAGGCGGCATTTGTTCCACCGGTTGAAGAGCGGATGTATTCTCCTACAGTCGTAAATCAGGATGCTGTTGCTGAAGATTCTTTTTCTGAAACAATAGATGAACAGAGTCAACATCAGATTCCGCAGTCAGATTTACATAATGAAAATACTTTTTTAAGCTCAATACCTGATGATTCAATTGATGAGAATGATAATGATGCAGATGCTGCTGTTGATGTAATAGATGAACCGGATACAGATAATGATATTGATAAATCTCTGAGACCCGGTTATGGTGAATCTGTTCTCATTGAAACCAATAAGCATGTAGTTTACAAACTGGATAAAGCTTTCATTACAATGGGCAATGGAGATAACGATGATATCTTTGTTTCCGGTTTTATGATTGGTGAAGGTCAGGTTTCAATCGAGAAACATCAGGATGGTTATATTATCTGTGCAAATAAATTTATTGGTAAATTTAAGGTAAATAATAAGCCAACTAAATATCATTTGCTTCAACACAAAGATCGGATCGAAATAGGATCCAGTACATTTCGCTATATGGAGAATGGATAATTTCGATGAGGTTCGCGTTTATTTCTGACATCCATGCTAATTTAGAAGCTCTGGAGGCGGTACTTGAGGATATCGGCAGCCGCAATATTGACGAAATCATCTGTCTTGGTGATATTGTCGGTTATGGTGCAAATCCAAACGAATGCTGTGAATTAGTAAAAACAAAATGCCCTGTAACGCTTCTTGGCAATCATGATGCTGCAGCAGTTGACCAGTTGTCAACTCAACATTTCAATATTCATGCAAAAATAGCAATTGAATGGACAAGTCAGAATCTTAAGCATGAGTCTGAATCATTTCTTGAAACACTTCCATTCAAGGCAACCAAACCATCATTGACACTGGTTCATGCAACTCCATATGAACCGAATATGTGGTATTATATTACTTCGCTCGAAGAAGCTGCATTTAACTATCAGTTTTTTGATACTCAACTCTGCCTTGTCGGGCATACACATATACCGATAATTATTGTGCTTGACAAAGAAAAAGAGCTGTATGTTCATCAGGATTCTGTAATTCATCTTGATGACGTCAAAGATGCCAGACTGCTGATTAATGTCGGCAGCGTTGGTCAACCCCGCGATAGAAATCCAAAGTCATGTTATGGTATTTTTGATAGTGACGCAGGGGAGTTCAGTTATCACCGTGTCGAGTACAATATTGAAAAAACTCAGGCAAAAATGAAAAAAATCAAAATGCCGGAGTTTCTGATTTCCCGCCTTGCTGATGGCAGATAGTTCAATCACATCCAAGTTCTTTAAGTAAACCTGCAAGTGTTTTTAAAAAAAA